>ENA-UOXR01000360-UOXR01000360.1-bioreactor-metagenome-genome-assembly--contig:-NODE-360-length-56963-cov-8.682488_pt1 | contig 56963 bp, 45 predicted proteins | sample MGYA00238164_ERZ764825 | MGnify/ENA primary metagenome ERZ764825 (study PRJEB28920, sample SAMN05720171) | bioreactor metagenome | isolation source: Anaerobic biogas reactor | place: USA:Washington... | reverse complement strand
GGCCGCAACTTCAGCATTCGTAAAAATGTGCTCGAATATGATGACGTGATCAACCAGCAAAGAACAGTAATGTATGGCGAGCGCCGCAAGGTTTTATATGATGAAGATTTAAAGGAAACTGTGCTGAGTATGATCAGCGATGTGGTTACACAGGTGGTGGATAGTTACGCCGGGGAACTTAAATACGCCGAAGAATGGGATCTGGACGGCCTGCTGAACTTTATTGAGCAAAATGTGCTGCCCGGTCATGATCTTACCCGGGAATCGCTGCTCGGTATGACCAAATACCAGGTGCGGGAATTAATCGAGGAAAAAACCCTGGCGCTTTATGAAAAAAGGGAGCAGGAACTGAGCCCGGAAACCATGCGTGAAATTGAAAAAGCCATCATGCTGCGGATCATTGACAATAAATGGATGGATCATATCGATGCCATGGATCAACTGAGAAACGGCATCAATCTGCGCGCCTATGGACAGCGTGATCCGCTCATTGAATATAAATTTGAAGCCTTTGAGGCTTTTCAAACCATGATTTACAGCATCAAAGAAGATGTGGTGCGTTATGTCCTGCGGGTACGAGTGGTGGAAAGGCCCGAAGAAAGGAAAATGATTGTTAATCAGGGTGAAGCGGCGGAAAAGAAACCTGTCAAGGTGGGCGAAAAGATCGGCCGTAATGACCCTTGTCCCTGCGGGAGCGGCAAAAAGTACAAAAAATGCTGCGGCCGTAATGCCGGCTGATTGCAAACCCGATTTTTAATAAAGCCAGTTATATTTAGGTCTCTTTAGTGCCAATAATTAAATGAGAGTTTTGCATAATTGATTATTTTTTAATTTGCCATGCCGCTTTAGAATGTCATCCTGAGCGTTAGCGAAGCGACCCTAATTGTGACCTTTAGGTCACATATGTAGTCTCCGTAGGGGGGATCTACGGTACTTGCGAAATTCACCGACGCTCAGGCTGCGCTTGCCTTCTTATCGCTTTCGGCACTAGATGCCACATGGCATTGTCGTTCGCTAGCGCTCAGAGTGACAGTATTGCATGATTTTTTGAATTATGCAAAACCTTTCAAATATGTGAGTTTAAAAATGGGAGGTAATAAATTGATTGAGGATCCGCGGGGTACGATAAATGAAATCCTCAGTACACTGAATGAAATGAGGGTTTCTCTTTGACCTGGCTGGAAAACAACAGGAAGTGGAACTTTTACAGCATAACACATTAAAAGAAAATTTCTGGGATGACAACCTTAAGGCCCAGCAGTTGCTAAAAAAAATCAGTGATCTGCAGGATGCCATCAGCCAATGGGAAAGTTATTGGCAGGAAGCCGGCTATATCAACGAAATGCTGCAAATGGCTGAAGCTGAAAATGATACCGCATTATACGAAGAAACCGTGCGTGAGCTGGAGGCGCTGGAGAAAAGATTTAGGAATTACGAACTGCTGGTACTATTTTCTTCACCCCACGATCATGCTGATGCCATTCTTTCTTTGCATGCCGGGGCTGGCGGTACTGAGGCCCAGGATTGGGTGCAGATGCTGTTGCGCATGTACACCCGCTGGGCGGAAGCATCGGGTTATGAGACCGAAATTATGGATTTTCTGGCCGGTGATGAAGCCGGGGTCAAGAGTGTCACTTTCATCGTTAAAGGTCAATATGCATACGGTAAATTAAGCTGTGAAGAAGGTGTGCACCGCCTTATCCGCATATCCCCGTTTGATTCCACCGGGCGCCGCCACACTTCGTTTGCTTCTCTTGCGGTGCTGCCGGAGATCAGCGCTGAGGTGGAAATCAATATCAATCCTGATGATTTGCGGATTGATACTTATCGCTCCAGCGGAGCGGGAGGTCAGCATATAAACAAGACCGATTCGGCGGTACGTATTACCCATCTGCCCACCGGAATCGTGGTGCAGTGCCAAAATGAACGTTCCCAGCATTCCAATCGTCTCACCGCTATGAAATTGCTCCAGGCCAAGCTGTATGCCATGAAGCAGCAGGAACATGAGGATAATTTGCAGAAACTCAAGGGAGAATATAAGGAGATCGCCTGGGGCAGTCAGATAAGAACCTATACCATCAATCCCTTTTCCCTGGTCAAGGACCACCGCACCAATCTGGAAATAGGTAATGTTCAGGCGGTATTGGACGGGGATATAGACCCGTTTATAAATGCTTATTTACATTTGCGCCAAGCTGACAAAAAACAACCCGAGTGAATCTAAAATCACTGAAAAAAATAGGTTATGTCATCCTGAGGAACCGAATAGGTTTTATCGTCCTGAGTGAGTGTTGAGCTTAATACGAAAATACATTCTTGTCATCCTGAACGAAGTGAAGGATCTCATCCCTCTATCATTTATGATTCGTATCGATCCGGTGAAAAGGATGCACCGACGCTCAGTATGACACGTTTAAGAGGCTTTTTCAGTGGTTTCGGCAAATTGAACCAACTTATCTAGGAGGGTTAACGTGAAGGAAATTAATGATCTGGCTATTCAGACGATGGATGAAAAAGCCAATCTACTCAGACAGGATATTATCTGCATGCTGGGCGAGGCAGGTTCCGGGCATACCGGCGGCTCGCTGTCGGCAGCTGATATTTTGGCCTGTCTGTATTTCTGGGAGATGAATGTCGATGCGGCCAATCCAAACTGGGAAGAGCGGGATCGATTTGTACTCAGCAAAGGCCACGCTGCCCCGGTTTTGTATGCGGCACTGGCGGAGAAAGGATTTTTCCCGCGGGAAGAACTGGCCACATTGAGGAAATTAGGCAGTCCTCTGCAGGGGCATCCGGATATGCGCAAATTAGCCGGAGTGGAAGCTTCCACCGGTTCACTGGGACAGGGCATATCCTGGGCAGTCGGCATGGCGCTGGCCGCTCGCATGGATAAGCGTGATTACCGGGTATACACTTTACTGGGCGATGGCGAACTGGAAGAAGGGCTGGTTTGGGAGGCAGTTATGGCCGCCGGGTTCCATCGTCTGGATCAATTGCTGGCCATCGTTGATTATAACGGTCTGCAGATCGACGGAACTCTCACCGAAGTCATGTCACCGGAACCAATTGGCGATAAATTCAGGGCTTTCAATTGGGAGGTTCTGGAGATCGATGGCAACGATTGCCGCCAGATCATGGAAGCCTTCAATACTGCCCGGCAGATCAAGGGTGCTCCGACCGCGATCATTGCCCGTACAATCAAAGGCAAGGGTTGCTCCTTTATGGAGAATCGAGTCGAATGGCACGGTACCGCTCCCAACCGGGAACAGATGGATAAGGCGCTGGCCGAATTAAGATAAATCAGGCTACATTTCTATTTGCAGCAATAAGGAGGAAAATCTTTTGGACAAGCAAGCAACCCGGGATGCTTATGGAAAAGCCCTGGTGGAATTGGGAAAAATGCATCAGGACGTGGTGGTTTTGGATGCTGATCTTTCCAAATCCACTAAAACAGCTGATTTTGCCAAAGCATTTCCGCAGAGATTTATAAATGCAGGTATTGCCGAACAAAACATGATGGGGATGGCAGCCGGACTGGCCGCTTCAGGCAAGGTGGTTTTTGCCAGCTCTTTTGCCATGTTTGCATCCGGTCGTGCTTTTGAAATTGTGCGCAATTCCTTGGCCTATCCCCGCCTGAATGTAAAAATCTGCGCCACTCATGCCGGGATAACGGTGGGCGAAGACGGGGGTTCCCATCAGTCGGTGGAAGATATCGCCCTGATGCGCAGCCTGCCCAACATGACGGTGGAAGTACCTGCAGATGGTTCATCCGCCCGCCTGGCACTGCATGCCCTCTATGATCGTCCCGGACCGGCTTATTTAAGATTAGGGCGGCCTTCCGTACCGACTATTTATTCGGCCGATATGGATTATCAAATTGGACGGGCGATTGAATTGCGTTCCGGTAAAGATGCTACTTTAATCGGCTGCGGGATCATGGTATCCAGATGTCTGGAAGCGGCTGAGCAGCTGAGTCGGCAGGGGATCGAACTGTCGGTGGTGGATATGCACACCATCAAACCGCTGGATGAAGAAATGATTGTCCGCAAGGCGCGCGAAACCGGAGCTATCCTTACCGCCGAAGAGCACAGTATAATCGGTGGTTTGGGCAGTGCTGTCTGTGAAACCGTCTGCGCTCATTATCCCGTACCGGTTTGCCGGATGGGTCTTAATGATGTGTTTGGCCAGTCCGGCAGCCCGGAAGAACTGATGCAGTATTATGGCTTAACCACAGTTAAAATTATGGAAAATGTCCAACTTTTATTGAAAACCAGATAATGTTAAAAGGATTTGCACCCTTTTTGTAGAACCACCTTATGATAGGTGGTTTTTTATTGTCTGAAAGATTTTTCGTACCCTGTGGGTATATAAAGGAGAACCCCTTCGGGGATTACATAAGCTTGCTGTGGTTGCTGCCAGGCCTTCTGCCATCACCGCCGTTTCATCCTAATGGGATTCATGTGCTTGCTGGCGTTGGCTTTATGGTTATACAAGATCGTTTCTTTACGATGTTTTTTAATGAAGGTGAGGGAGATAGATGCTGGTTCAGTTCTATAACGTCTCCAAAGTTTACAGCAATGGGGTTAAAGCTCTAAATGATATTTCGCTGAAAATCGACCGGGGTGAATTTATTTTTTTGATGGGCCCCAGCGGAGCCGGAAAATCAACCCTGGTCAAGATGCTGATTCGCGAGGAAGTGCCTACGCGAGGTCAGATATTTGTGACTTCCCGCAGCATTGTGCGCATGAAACGCAGTGAAATTCCGGTTCTGCGCAGGAACATCGGGATGGTGTTTCAGGATTTTAAATTGCTGGAGAACAAAACCGTAGCGGAAAATATAAGTTTTGCCATGAAGGTAGTGGGGGCGAACTCCCATGACATGCGGCAAAGAGTTACCGAAGTAATTGCGATGGTAGGCTTAAAAGGCCGCGAGGATTCATTCCCCAATCAGCTTTCGGGCGGCGAACAACAACGGATAGGTATTGCCCGGGCGCTCGTCAACCGGCCCCTGCTGCTGATTGCTGACGAACCGACCGGCAACCTGGACATGGATACTTCCCTGGAAATTATGGAACTGCTTTATGATATTAACCGTAAAGGGACGACGGTTATCATGGCAACCCATGCCCGGGAACTGGTGAAGAATTCCTACAAGCGGGTGATCATGCTGGATGCAGGCACGGTTTACTCGGATGGCAGCCTGGGTGAGGTCAGTATATGAATACTATGCGCTATTTTTTCAGTGAAACCCTCAAGTCCCTGCGGCGCAATCAACTTCTAACCATAGCTACCTTGTCTACCGTAACCATCTGCATCCTGATTCTGGGGGCGGCAGTACTTTTAACTATCAATGCCGGTAAATTTATAAACCAGCTGGAATCTGACCTGGAAATGATGGTTTTTGTAGAAGATTCGCTGGATAAAAACGATCTGGCAGACCTGGGCCGAAAAATCAAACAAATACCCGGGATCAAATCAGTGCAATTTATCAGCAAGGATCAGGCTCTGGCCAAACTGCAATCCAAGTTTGATGCAAAGCAATATGACCTTAAAAAGACGGTGGGCGATAACCCGCTGCCCAACAGTTTTAAGGTGAAAGCCAAAAAGCCGCGTGATGTACCCCAAATAGCCAAACAGATCTTCAAACTGGAGGGTGTTTACAAAGTCAATTACGGTCAGGGAATGGTGGAGAGACTTTTTCATATTACCCGCTGGGTTAGGATAATCAGTATTATCCTCATTGTTTTGCTGGCCATGGGGGCGGTTTTCCTGATTGCTACCACCATCAGGCTGGCAATCTTCTCACGGCGCAAGGAAATCTACCTGATGAAACTGATCGGGGCGACGGACTGGTTTGTACGCTGGCCGTTTTTTATCGAAGGTATTTTGTTGGGATCGATGGGGGCATTATTGGCTGTCATTCTGTTGGCTCTTGGTTACGGTACGCTGGTCAACAATATGCAGACCACCGTATTCTTTATTCCGTTGATTAATAATCAGAAGGAACTGCTGGAAATATATCTGTCCTTATTCGGTGCCGGGGCGGTGCTGGGGTGTTTGGGAACAATTATTTCCCTGAATCGTTTTCTGGATGTGTAAGCCAACGTTTTACGGTGTAATTACTGCAATATAGTCATAAACAACCATAAAACAGCGGTTTATCTTGACTAATTGTCACCAATTCTATATTCTTGGGCATAAGGGAGGGGATATTTTGCGGTTAAATCATCGAATAGCAGCGATTTCTATGGCATTACTATTTTTTATGACGATCATTTTGCCGGTTTACGCCGATGAGATTTCAGATAAACAGCAGCAATTGGAAGAAGTCAGCCGTCAAATCAATGCCCAAAATCAAAAACTTAGCAAGGTTAAAAAGCAAGAACGAAGCATTTTGAATGATGTGCAAAAGCTGGAAAAGGATATACAAAAAACCCAATCTGAATTGGAATACATTTCCGGCCGGGTTGATTATCTGCAGTCCAGTTTGGCTATAACCCGGGATGAGATTGGAATATTGGAAACAGAACTGGAAAAACAGAATGAGATATTAAACCAGCGGTTGGTGTTCATTTATGAACAGGGTGATGTTTCTTATCTGGAGGTACTGCTTGGGGCAGAAGATATGCAGGATTTTCTGACCCGTTATGATCTGCTCAACAGAATTCTGCAGCAGGATCAGGATCTAATCGCTGCGGTGCAGGCTAAAAAAGATGCCCTGGATTCCAAAAAAGCCGCTTTGGAAGATCAAAAACAAGAACTGGAAAATAACAAACAGAACCAAAAGGAAAAACAACAAAATCTGGATGAGAAAATAGATGCAAAGAAAGTTATCCTAAAAGATGTTCAGAAGGAAAAGAAAGCGTATGAAAAGGCACTGGCAGAATTGGAGGCATCTTCCCGCCAGTTGGAAGCCATGATTCAGCAAATGCAAAGCAAGGGCGATCCCGACAAAGCAGGTACGGGTACTTATACCTGGCCGGTTCCGGGCTACAAGACAATTAATTCCGATTACGGCATGCGCTATCATCCTATTCTCAAGGTTAATAAATTACATACCGGGATAGATATTGGGGTTCCGAGCGGAGTCAACATTCTTGCCGCTGACAGCGGGACGGTGATCTACTCAGGCTGGATGGGGGGTTATGGACAGGTGGTCGTTATTGACCATGGTTCAGGAATTTCCACTCTATATGCCCATCAATCAACGATTCTGGTCAGTAAAGGCAAAGCGGTCAATAAAGGTCAGGTTATAGGTAAAGTTGGCAGTACCGGTTGGAGCACCGGACCTCATTTGCATTTTGAAGTGAGGAAGAACGGTACCCCGGTCAATCCGCATTCATATATTTGATAAAATGCTCTGATTGTGAGTCAAGGGTCTTTCAAGAACCCCTTGGCTCATTTTTTTTGGAATAAACCAAGCGTTGGTAATATTAGGAAGAGTTTTCCATAATTATTTGTGTTGGCTTTGTAATTGCGGTAACATATTAAAGATGAGTCACTAATAATATTAAATATGGTGGTGTGATTTTGAAAGGTAATAAATTTGTTAAAGGGATATTTTCATTTTTTGCATTATTCGGCTTGCTGGGATTTCTGGCCCTGGCTTTTATTTTTGTTGCCAATTCCAACGGTTTGGGCAGTTTGTTGACTGTGGTTGGTCTGCTCAAAGCCGAGTCCTTATATGAACCGCAAACTGACAAAATGATTGAGGGAGCCACGGCCGGGATTGTCTCTTCCTTAGAAGATCCCTATTCCAAATATCTTAACAAGTCCCAGTGGGAAGAGCTGGAGCTGCAGTTAAATGCGGAGTTTGGCGGGATAGGAGTCTATGTGGTAGAACTGGAGGATGGGAGATTGGGGATCGTTTCCCCGATCAAAGGTACCCCGGCAGCACGGGAGGGGCTGAAAAACGGTGACATTATAACCCGTATCAATGATCAAAGTGCCCTGCAGATGAGTCAGGACGAAGCGGTGCATTTGATGCGGGGCGAGCCCGGTACGCAGTTGGATATGGCGGTTTTGCGTCCTGGCGAAGGCAAGGAGTATGAGTTTAAAATTATTCGTGAGATTATCAATGTTCCTTCAGTGGAGGATAAAGTAATCGACGGTGCGGTGCCGATCGGCTATATAAAATTAAATCAGTTTCATGCCCATTCTGCCGAGGAAATCGCCAACAGTCTGAACCGTTTGAATGAAAAAAAAATCCAGGGAATCTTGCTGGATCTAAGGGACAATGGCGGCGGTGATTTTGATGCCGCGATCGCAATCGCGGATATTTTTCTGGAAGATAGGGAAGTGGTGAGTAACAAGGATGCGCGCGGCCATGAAAAAGTTTATCGCGCGGAAGCGGGCAGTATAAAATTACCCATGGTGGTGCTGGTAAACGGCAACAGTGCAAGTGCTTCGGAAATTCTGGCCGGTGCCCTGAAAGATAATAAAAGGGCCGTGCTGGTAGGGGAAAAGACCTACGGCAAGGGGCTGGTGCAAACAGTTTTTCCCCTGCGCAGCGGGGGAGCTTTAAAACTGACCACCCAGAAGTACTTTACCCCCGATGGAACTGATATTAACAAGATCGGTATAAACCCTGATTATGTGGTCAAGAATCCTGAAACAGAGGAACGGGATTTACAAATGGACCGGGCCGTGGAGATTTTAAAGGAGCAGATTCTATAACCTGGAGGTGGGTTGTTGGAACTGGCCGCAACAATCATAAAGATGATGGGGCAAGTGTTGGTTGGCGCCTTTACTTCCCCCTTTTTTCTGGGTTTATGGGCAATGATTTTTCTACTGGTCTTCTGGCAGAATAAACGTCAGGAGAAACTATCTGCGTCATTTTTTCAGGGACGTCCTGATTTCTCGCTGCAAGCCTCTCTTTATTCTTCTTTGCTGGGATTGTTGGGCGGTATCGCCGGCAGTGTTTTTCTGGTTTTTCTGGGCATCGATCTCGGCAGTATCGGTATCACTGCATTATGGGTGACAGCCTTGCTGTTAATGCTGATTCAGCCTAGATTTATCTGTTTTGCTTATGCGGCCGGGATTATTGCCACGGCCAATCTCCTGTTTGGGTTTCCTCATATCTGCATACCTCAACTGATGGGGCTGGTAGCGGTTCTGCATATGATTGAGAGTCTGCTGATATTGCTCAACGGAACTTTTCATCCTCCTGCGGTTTATATAAAAAGACATGAACAGCTTTGCGGGGGCTTTAACCTGCAGTATTTCTGGCCTATCCCATTGCTGGCTTTGATCAGTGTCGGCCTGCCTGAGGCAGCGGCTACGGGGCTGGAAATGCCTTCCTGGTGGCCGCTGCTGCAAGATTACAGCGGATTTACCGGGGAGCAGGCTTTCACCATTGTCCCGGTCATGGCGGTGCTGGGTTACGGGGAGATCTGCACCACCCGTACGCCCCGCCAGGCCAGCCGCCGTTCGGCGCTATTGCTTTTCCTCTTTTCCGGGCTGCTTTTGTCAATCGCAGTACTTTCATCCCGTATACCTGTTTTTACCTGGCTGGCTGCCGCTTTCAGCCCCATTGGGCATGAACTGGTTGTTTGGCTGGGAATGCGGGCGGAAAGCAGGCCGCCTATTTATACTAAAGCCGAGCAGGGCCTGATGGTCATGGAGGTGATCAGCGGCAGCAGTGCGCAACGGGCAGGCATTAAATCGGGGGATATTATTATGTATGTCAATGGCGTTGAGGTTAACAGCTATGGAGATTTGCAGGAATTGTTAAAGGACGGCCGGCTGAAGCTCAATTTACGGATCAGGCGTAATGAGCGTATGATTGATTTGACCTGGCCGCCCGGCCGCAAACGTAAATGGGAGCTTATACCGGTTCCGGAACCGAATATCAGTTCCTATCTGGTCTGGCAGGAGGATCGATATTTTAATTTGGCGCGTAATGCCTGGCAAAAATTAAAAGCGCTGCTGGCGTAGCTAACTTTCCTGACTATTTTGTTCACCTTTGGTTGACGTTTTGAATATATTAAAGCAAACCTGGGGAGAAGAGGGATAAAGGTGAATAATAGAGGTTTGATTCGTTATGTTTTTGCCAGCAGCCATACTACAAAGGGATATTATACATTTATACCCGAACTGATCAAAGATCTGGAGCAGGTCTATATCCTCAAGGGGGCACCCGGATCGGGCAGGTCAACCTTTATCCGTCTGGTTGGCGAAGTGATGTCGGAACAGGGCCTGGAGGTCGAATTCTGGATTTCGGCACTCGATTCCATTACGCCTGACGGTGTGTACATCCCCCAGCTTAATCTGGCGGTTATCAACGGCAGTCTGTCGGCCAGTATTGATCCCCGCTATCCGGGTATCAAGGAACATCTGATCAACCTGGGTGAATACTGGGATCAGGCCGTGATCGACGGGCAGCGGCTGCAGATCATCGAACTGGTCGATAAAATTGAGCTTGCACGGCAAAAAGCCTATGATCTGCTTCAGGAACTGGGCAGGTTGAAGGCGGAACAGCGCCGGATGAATTCCCGTCACATGAACATTGAAAAATTAGGTCAGCTGGTAAAACAGCTGGGCAGTGAGATAGTTGCCAACCGTTCCGGGGAAAAACATTATTTTGCCGGGGTTTTAACCATCGATGGATGGGTGGATTATGTACACGAATTGAGTCATAATTGTCAGAAGCGCTATATTTTTAAAGGGCCGTCCGGCAGCGGCAAGAGTATGATGATTGCTGAACTGGCCCGCCTGATCAAGGATAACGGATATTTCCTGGAATACTATCATTGCGGGCTGGAAGTTGAGAGCTTGGTGATGGTAATTATTCGTAATCTTCAGATTGCCTTGATTGAAGCCGGCTCGGTAGAAATTCCGCTCAAGCCCTGGGATGTGGTGGTTGATTTAAGTTTATATATGGAAGATTATGATGATGACCGCAGCCGGGAGAGCAGCATAAACAGCAGAAATATTGAAAATTTACTGTTTGAAGCGCGGCAGCAATTGGAAAAGAGCAGCACCAGCCAGCAGGAATTGAAAAAAATTTATGCCGGGGCCATGGATTTTGCCGGTCTCGACAAAATCAGACTCGATCTTATTGAAACGATCAGACCCGGCAAGTCGTAATGGAAGTGATTAAAAATATATTTTACCAAACTGCCTTGCTTGTCAGGGCAGTTATTATATTATAGTATAATGAAAAAGAGCATTTGTTCGCCTTGAAATATGCTCATGAGGTGGATTATTATGAAACCGTTTCAGTTGCGTTCAGACTATTTGCCGTCGGGGGATCAGCCGCAGGCGATCCGGGAACTGGTAGAAGGTCTGCAGCAGGGACACCGCGCCCAGACCCTGCTGGGAGTTACCGGTTCAGGCAAGACTTATACCATGGCCCAAATCATACAGGCGCTGCAAAGACCGGCGCTGGTAATGGCGCCCAACAAGACCCTGGCCGGACAGCTGTATTCCGAGTTTAAAGATTATTTTCCCGACAATGCGGTGGAATACTTTATCAGTTATTATGATTACTACCAGCCGGAAGCATACGTGCCGCAGACGGATACTTACATCGAAAAGGATTCGTCCATCAACGATGAGATTGACAAGTTTCGTCATTCAGCTACCGCTTCCCTGCTGGAGCGCCGGGATGTAATCATTGTGGCCAGTGTTTCCTGCATTTACGGTCTGGGAGCACCGCAGGATTATTATGAAATGGCCATCTCTCTGCGTCCCGGTAGTGAGATGCCACGAGAACTTTTATTGCGAAAACTGGTTGAAAACCATTATGAGCGCAATGAAATGAGCTTTTTCCGCGGTAACTTCCGGGTGCGGGGCGATGTGGTGGAGATATTTCCTGCCTCGTCCTGGGACAAGGCCTTGCGGGTAGAACTTTTTGGCGATGAAATCGAGCGTATTGTGGAATTTAAACCGATGACCGGAGAAATTCTGGGCAAGCAAATGCATGCCATGATTTTTCCTGCTTCCCATTTTGCCACCACCCGGGATAATATGCTGGCCGCGGCAGAGGAAATCGAAAGTGAACTGGCGCAGCAGCTCAGTCAGTTTGAACGGGAAGGCAAGCTGCTGGAGGCACAGCGTATCGGGCAAAGAACCCGCTTTGACCTGGAGATGATCAAGGAAATTGGCTACTGCAAGGGGATTGAAAACTATTCCCGCTATATAACGGGAAGAAAGGCCGGCGAACCGCCCTATACCCTTATGGATTTCTTCCCCCGGGATTTTTTGCTGTTTATGGATGAATCTCATATTTCCGTACCGCAGGTACGGGGGATGTTTGCCGGGGATCGTTCCCGCAAGGAAAACCTGGTCAGTTATGGTTTCCGGCTGCCGTCGGCGCTGGATAACCGTCCGCTCAAGTTTGCGGAGTTTGAAAGCAAAATTAATCAGGTGATTTACGTCAGTGCAACGCCCGGGGATTATGAAATCGAACACAGCCTGCATGTGGCCGATCAGGTTATCCGCCCGACCGGCCTACTGGATCCGGAGATCGAGGTTCGCTCCACCTTGAATCAGATCGATGATCTGATGGCTGAAATTCAGATCAGGGTTGAGAACGGGTTCAGGGTACTGGTTACCACCCTGACCAAAAGAATGGCTGAGGATCTGGCCGATTATTTGGAGGATGCCGGTATAAAAGTACGTTACATGCATTCCGATATTGAAGCCCTGGAAAGAATGGAGATCCTGAGGGATCTGCGCAGCGGAGAGTTTGATGTATTGATCGGTATCAATCTGCTGCGGGAAGGGCTTGATCTGCCCGAGGTTGCCCTGGTGGCAATCCTGGACGCGGACAAAGAAGGGTTTCTGCGCTCCGGCCGCTCGCTGATTCAAACGGCTGGTCGGGCGGCACGTAATGTGGAAGGCAAGGTTATTATGTACGCGGACCGGATCACCCCTTCCATGCAGCAGGCGATTGGTGAAACCGAGCGGCGCCGTCAGAAGCAAACCGCTTACAATCAGGAACACGGTATTACTCCGGAAACGATCAAGAAGGCCGTACATGCTTCTTTGGAGGCCACCATTGCTGAAGATGCTGCTAATTATACGGCAATGGAATGGAAAAAGCTGTCCGCGGAAGAACGCGCCCGGCTGATCAGGGAAATGGAAACGGATATGCTGCAGGCGGCCGCGGCCCTGGATTTTGAACGGGCCGCCCAGCTTCGAGATATGATCAAAGAGATGCAGACCAGCAAAAAAACCAAAAAGCGCAGATAAATCTGGAGGACAAGCATGAGAGATTACATTTATGTAAAAGGTGCACGCGAGCATAATTTGAAAAATATTGATATCAGCATTCCCCGCGATAAATTGGTAGTATTCACCGGGGTTTCCGGTTCGGGCAAATCGAGTCTGGCTTTTGATACGATTTACAATGAGGGTCAGCGCCGCTATGTGGAATCCCTGTCCACCTATGCCCGTCAATTTCTGGGGCAAATGAACAAACCCGACGTGGATTATATCGAAGGGCTGTCGCCTTCGATTTCCATCGATCAAAAGACAACCTCCAACAACCCCCGTTCCACGGTCGGAACCGTAACTGAGATATATGATCATCTGCGCTTGCTTTTTGCCCGGGTGGGCAAACCGCATTGCCCCCACTGCCACCGTCCCATCCAGCGGCAAACGATCGACCAGGTAGTGGACACGGTACTGGCCCTGCCGGAAGGCAGCAAAATAAAGGTTTTAGCTCCGATCATAAAAGCCCAAAAGGGTGAACACCGCAAAGTCATCGACGGTCTTTTTAAAGATGGTTTTGTCAGATTGATGGTAGACGGTTATGAATACAGTTCTGAAGAGGAAATCAAGCTGGAGAAAAACAAAAAGCATGATATCAGCGCTGTCGTCGATCGGCTGGTCATTAAAGCCGATATTCGCAGTCGTTTGGCCGAATCACTGGAACTATCATTTGAGATGGGGGAAGGGATCGCAAAGATATTAAAATTGGGCGCTGAAGGAGAGGCCGAGGAAATGATCTTCAGCCGCGAATTTGCCTGCCCTGAATGCGGTTTCAGCCTGCCCGAACTGAGTCCGCGCATGTTCTCATTTAACAGTCCCTTCGGAGCCTGTCCGGAATGTGATGGTTTGGGGGAAAAAAAAGAAATCGATCCCGAGCTGGTTTTAAATATGGACAAGAGCTTGGCCGAGGGAGCCATCATTCCATGGTCGGGGTATTTTCACAATTATTATCGGCAATTGATCGCGGGAATGGCCAAAAAATATAAAATTCCTTTAGATAAGCCCCTGAAGGAATTAAGCCCCCAACAGATAGATACTATTTTATATGGCAACAACGGGGAAAGGTTTAAAATCGAATATATCAATTCCTATGGGGAAGAGCGGGATTTTCACTCCACCTTTGAAGGTGTGATCAACAATCTGGCCCGGCGTTATGCGGAAACCAAATCAGACGCCTCGCGTGAGGATTTGGAAAAATACATGACCAGCAGCTTTTGCCAGCGCTGTCAGGGGAAAAGACTACGTGAAGAAACCCTTTGGGTATTGCTGGACGGCAAATCTATTGCGGAAGTGAGTTCCTATTCAATCCGCCAAAGCGTCGACTTTTTTGCCGGCCTGCAATTGAATGAACGGGACAGTATTATTGCCCGCCAGGTGATCAAGGAGATTAATACCCGCCTGGGATTCTTACTGGACGTAGGACTTGATTATCTGACCCTTGACCGGATGGCCGGCAGTCTTTCCGGGGGAGAAGCCCAGCGCATCCGTCTGGCGACCCAGGTGGGATCTTCCCTGATGGGAGTGCTTTATGTGCTGGATGAACCCAGTATTGGACTGCATCCCCGCGACAATGACCGGCTGCTGGCAACTTTGAAAAAATTGCGCGATTTGGGTAACACCGTTATCGTGGTGGAACATGATGAAGAAACCATGCAAAATGCTGATTTCATCGTGGATATTGGACCGGGAGCCGGTGTGCACGGCGGTGAAGTAGTGGCGGCCGGCAGTCTGGATGATATCATGCACAGTGAAGATTCGCTGACCGGCCAGTACCTGTCCGGACAGCGCAGTATTACCGTACCTGTGCAGCGTCGGGCCGGCAATGGTCAGGAATTGATCATCCGCGGGGCCAGCGAGCATAATCTGAAAAATATTGATGTATCCATACCTCTGGGTAAAATGGTGGTTGTGACCGGAGTATCGGGATCCGGCAAAAGCACTCTAATTGAAGATATCCTTTATCCGGCCCTGATGAAAAAAATTTATGGCGGCCGACACCGGCCCGGTAAACACAAAGAACTGGTCGGAGTCGAACACCTTGAAAAGATAATAAATATTGACCAGTCTCCCATCGGACGCACGCCCCGTTCCAATCCGGCTACGTATACCGGCGCTTTTGACGGCATACGCGAGCTTTTTGCCAATACTACCGAATCCCGTATCCGGGGTTACAATGCCGGGCGCTTCAGTTTTAATGTGCGCGGGGGGAGATGCGAAGCTTGCTCCGGCGACGGTATTATTAAGATCGAAATGCATTTTTTACCAGATGTTTATATTCCCTGCGAGGTTTGCAAGGGTAAACGCTATAACCGCGAGACGTTGGAAGTTAAATATAAAGGCCATAATATTGCTGATGTTTTGGCCATGACGGTGGATGAAGGGGTAAATCTTTTTGAAAATATTACCAAGGTGCACCGTAAGCTGAAAGTTTTGCAGGACGTTGGCCTGGGCTATATTCAACTGGGGCAGCCGGCTCCGACTTTGTCCGGAGGGGAAGCGCAGCGGGTTAAACTGGCTACCGAGCTGTCCAAGCGCTCCCTGGGCAAGAACATTTATATTCTGGATGAACCCACCACCGGCTTGCACAAGGAGGATATCAAGCATTTGCTGGAAGTCTTAAACCGGCTGGTGGAGGCCGGCAATACGGTTGTGATTATCGAACACAATCTGGATATCATTAAATCAGCTGATTATATCATCGATTTGGGGCCGGAAGGCGGCGAAAAGGGTGGCGAGATCATTGCCCGGGGTACGCCGGAAGAATTGGCCCGGCAAGCGCAGTCATATACCGGCCGGTATTTGCGCCGGGTTTTACAGCAATAGTTGGGCATATTATCGGGAGGTTTTTATGGAGGCTCTGCGGGAGCGCTTAAAACATGTTCCCCTCCAGCCGGGGGTATATCTTTTCAAGGATCAGGAAGGCCGGGTCATTTATGTAGGCAAGGCCAAGCTCCTGCGTAATCGCCTGCGCTCCTATTTTCAATCTCCGCAGCACCTACTGCCCAAAGTGAAGGCCATGATGGCACGAGTGGCGGATTTTGATTATATAGTCAGCAGCAGTGAAGTAGAAGCGCTGATTCTGGAGAATAACCTGATTAAGGCTTACCAGCCCCGTTACAATATTCTGCTGCGGGATGACAAAACCTACCCATATATTAAAATCAGCGCGGATAAATTCCCGCGTATTTCCATCGTGCGGGAAAGCAAGGACAAGGTTTCCCGTTACTACGGGCCTTATACAGAAGTAGGCAATGTCAAGGAGACCCTCAAGCTGCTAAACCATATATTTCCGCTGCGTACCTGTAAAAACCTGAAGGAGCAAGCCCGACCCTGTTTGAATTATGATCTCGGCAATTGCCTTGGCCCTTGCAGCGGGCAGGTCAGTGCAACTGATTACCAGCGGGTGGTGGAAGGCATGGTCAATTTCCTGGAAGGCAGATCCCAGGATCTTTTGGCGCTGAAGGAGGCTGAAATGCATGCGGCGGCTGCCAATCTCGAATTTGAAAAGGCCGCCCGGCTGCGTGATCAGATAAAAGCTATCCAGGCTTTGAACGCCCGCCAGCAGGTCATCTTTGATCATCCTTACTGCATTGATGTCATTGCGATGATTGCCGGTGATAAGGAAAATTTGGCCCTGGTATTTAAAATCCGCCAGGGCCAGATTGTAGCCAAGGATACCTACTGGCTGAAACGGGCCATAGAAGAAGAAAAAGGCGAAGTAATGGATTTTTTTCTCAAGTATTACTATGGGGAAAACCATGCTATACCCGCGGCCATTTTACTGAATGAACTGCCCGCTGAACAGCAGTTGCTGGAAAGATGGCTGCGGGAGAGCAGCGGCAAATCAGTCCGCATGAGCAGACCCAGCCGCGGCGAAAAAAAACGCATCATGGATATGGTAACTGAAAATGCCCGACTGCTCTGGGAAGAAAAAACCCGGCAGGATCTGAAGGCCCGCAGGATTTTACAGCATCTGGCGGAAAAACTTGACCTGGAAGTGATCCCGGAGCGGATCGAGTGTTTTGATATCTCCCACCTGGCCGGAGAAGAAACCGTTGGTTCAATGGTGGTTTTTACCTCTGGCCAGGAGGACCGCAAAGCCTATCGGCGTTTTAAAATCAGCAAGAACCAGAATGATGATTTTGCCTCTCTGCGGGAAGTGCTGGAACGCCGGTTTAGAGAAGCCCAACAAGGCAACCCGGCTTTCCTGCCGGAACCTGATCTTTTGTTGATCGATGGCGGATTAGGTCAGGTCAATGCGGTTCAGCGGGTATTGCAGCAGATGGGACTGGAAATAGCGGTAGTGGGATTGGCCAAAAAGAATGAAGAAATATTCTATCCCGGCCGGGGCGAGCCGATCCGTCTTTCCCGGCGTGATGAAGGGTTGATGCTTTTGCAGCGGCTGCGGGATGAGGCCCACCGCTTTGCGATAACGTATAATCGGCAGCGCCGGGAGAAAAAAGTCAGCCGTTCTGTACTAGATGAGATTCCGGGTATCGGCCCCAAACGAAAAAAAGCACTGCTGCAGCAATTCGGTTCCGCAGCCAGGCTTGAACAGGCCGGACTGGATGAGATTAAAGCAGTTCCCGGCATGAACAGCTCAGCTGCCCAACAGGTATACGACTATTTTCATAAAGACAGGCAACAATAAAAACGGCTGTCCCCCCAGCCTTTCACGATAAAATATCCCCTCTAAAGCCTTAAACAACATAAATCAAGCAGATCCATACCACTTATTAAGGTGATATGGGCCTGCTTTGAGTGTTATCCTGCCATTTCACAAGAATAAAAAAAGATAGGAATTAATTAGAGTCTTTGGATAATTATCATTATTTCCCGGGAAATATAGCGAATATAATAATAGGGTTAGTATTTTTTGGGTAAATTTCGTATGATATTATTAGGTTATAATATCATAAAATCTGCACCCAACAGAATTAATTATTCAGTAAGGAGGTACAATCGATGCAAGGTTGGCTCATAAGATGGTTCTGCAACATATTGGCGATCGTATTGACGGCGTACATTATTCCCGGTTTTGAGTTAACGGTATGGGGAGCAATCGTAGGCTCTGTATTTCTAGGGGTCATTAATGCCATCATAAGGCCGTTGCTGCTTATACTGACACTGCCCCTCAACATTTTATCACTGGGATTGTTTACTTTTATCATTAATGGTTTTATGCTCTACATTACTTCGGCCACAATCAAGGGATTTACGATTCACGGTTTCTGGTGGGCGGTTTTGAGCGCCATATTAATCAGCATTATTAGTTTTGTCATAAGCTACTTTGTCGAAGATAAAATGTTTAATATCAGATAATCTGAGAAATTATAAGTTAAAACTGCTAACCGATGAGGAAAGCGAAGGTGAAAGCCCGCGAAGGAGGCGTACCGATATACGTTGACTAAGCGGGATTTTCGTAACAACGAGAGATTCGCATTTGCAGAATCGTTAGACCGATTACAGGAGCGAAGCTCAAGGCGTTGGAGAATACCGCGCATGAGGCGTACTGAGGTACGTTGACCAAGCGGTATTTTCGTAACAACGCAGAAGTTCGCATTTGCAGAATCCAAGATCGATTATAGGAGTGAAAATGATAATAAAACTGGTTGCTTTGGACCTGGATGATACGCTGTTAGATTCCGGATTAAAGATTTCTTCGTCATGTATAGAAGCAATTAAAAAGGCCCGGCAAAAGGGAGTAATCATTACTCTTTCCACCGGCAGGATGTTTAAATCAGCGCTTCCCTATGCCCAACAATTAGGTATTGATGTACCGATAATTACTTATCAGGGGGCCTGGGTCAAAAATTCTTTGAGCGGGGAAGTTTTGTATTACCAGCCGGTGCCCGCTGCGCTGGCACGTCAGGTTATGACTTATTTCCGGCAACAAGGAGTACATTTTCACAGTTATTATAACGATGAATTATGTATTGAAAAATCTTCACCAGAGGCAGATGATTACGCTCGCTTAGCCGGGGTGAAAGCACGGTTGTACGATGATCTGATTGAGGCATTGAATCAATATGAGGCCATGAAAATTATGGCTATCAGTCAAAATGAGCCGTTGCTGCTCGCCATGGAAAAGGAACTGAAAACAAATTTTGCCGATCAGCTCTATATCACCCGTTCCAAACCATTCTATCTGGAAGTGATGAACCGTTCGGCCGGCAAGGCCCAGGCTTTAGAGCTGATTGCCGGTCATTACGGGATCAAAAGCTCAGAAGTCATGGCTGTCGGGGATAGTTTTAATGATTTGGATATGATTAAATGGGCCGGTCTGGGGGTAGCAATGGGCAATGCCATCGAGGCAGTCAAAGCGGCGGCTGATTTTGTCACTTTTTCCAACGATGAAGAAGGCGTGACCGAAGCGCTGCAAAGATTTGTCCTGCAGTAATATTGAATATCGCAGCAATTATAAACTTATAAGTGAGGTTGAAATTATGGCTTCCAAAGTATATTTTACTAATTTACGCATCAATTCAGGCAGTCTGTTGGATAAAGCCGAGAAAGTGTTGGGTCGGGCCGGAATATCTGAAATAATTGCACCCCGTGACCTGGTAGCGATCAAGATTCATTTTGGGGAAAGCGGTAATCTGGCTTATATAAAACCGCCTTACGTGCGCAGGGTCGTGGAAATGATTCGGCAATTGGAGGGACGTCCCTTTCTTACCGATGCCAATACGCTATATGTGGGAACCCGGGCCGATTCGGTAGATCATCTGGAAACCGCCATCAGAAATGGTTTCGATTATGCCGTGGTAGGTGCGCCGCTGATTATTGCGGATGGTTTAAACGGCAAAGACTATGTGAAAGTAAAGATCAACGGTGATCATTTTCAGGAAGTCAATATTGCCAGCAACGCCTACCATGCTGATGCGATGGTAGTGATGAGCCATTTTAAGTGTCATGAGCTGACCGGATTTGGCGGAGCAATCAAAAATTTGGGCATGGGTCTGGGTTCGCGCAGCGGCAAACAGCAGATGCATTCCGATGTTTTACCGTCGGTTTATGATAAAAAGTGTACCGGCTGTACAAAATGCAACGAGTGGTGTCCCGCTGAAGCCATAGTAATGGAAGATTGGGCGGGTAATAAAGCCGGGCGTAAAGCGGTTATTATGGCAGAAAAATGCTGGGGATGCGGGGAATGCATCGTTAGCTGCAAGTTTGGAGCTATCCGGCCCAATTGGAAGACCCGACCAGAAGCACTGCAGGAAAAAATGGCTGAATATGCATTGGGAGCAGTACAAAACAAAGCTGGCAAGGTAATTTATATAAATTTTGTTACCGATATCAGTCCGGACTGCGATTGCAACAGCCATAATGATTTTCCGATTGTCCAGGATGTAGGCATCCTCGCCTCAACCGATCCGGTCGCTTTGGATAAGGCTTGTGTTGATCTGGTAAACAGCATGCCGGCCATGCCGGGTTCGGTAATCGAGGGTCTGGAGGCCGGAGCAGATAAATTCCGGACTGTCCATCCTGATATTGACTGGGAACCACAGCTGCACCATGCAGCAAAAATGGGTCTGGGCAGTATGGAATATGAATTAATCGGCAAATAGCCGCGGAGGTATTAAATTGAGAAATTTTATCATTGCTGTAGATATTGGCGGGAGTAAAGTGCTATGCGGGGTTCTGAACCGAAACGGAGAAGTACTGATGCATAGCCGGGAGACTACTTGTGCTGCCGGTCATCCGCAAGCAGTGATTGAGCAGACGGAGCGCATGGTTGAAGAACTGAAACTGGCCATGGGTTTAAAGAAAAAGGATATTATGGGAACCGGTGTAGGGGTGCCGGGACCGCTTGATTATCAGGCTGGCATCGTTGAAGAATCTCCCAATCTGAGGTGGCTGAAATATCCGGTCAGAGAAGAATTAAGCAAAAGATTAGGAGGCAAACTTTTGCTGGATAAAGATACCAACGTTGCCGCCTGGGGCGAGTATTACTATGGTTCCAACCGTAAATACCGTCATTTGATTTATATTACTGTAAGTACCGGTGTAGGCGGAGGCATAATTGTTGATGGACGCCTCTTGCATGGCTTGAACGGGGGGGGCGGAGAAATTGGTCACATGGTGGTCGCTCCCGGGGGCAGTCGATGCGGCTGTGGACGCAGAGGCTGCCTGGAAGCAGTTGCATCCGGCACTGCTATCGCCCGGGAAGCGAATGCTTTAATTGCCCGGGGTAAAGGCGATATGATTTTAGCCAACGTCGGCCCGGGCCAGCCTGTCAGTGCACGTGAGGCAGGCCAGGCGGCACGTCAGGGGGATGAAGAAGCACTGCGTCTGATAGACCAGGCCGGCCACTATCTGGGCATGGGGATTGCCAATCTGGTCAATATTTTCAATCCGGAAAAGGTTGTGCTGGGCGGGGGAGCAGCATTAGGTCTCCATGATCTATTGCTGCCGATCATTCAAAATGAAGTAATAAATAATGTTTTTTCCCTGCATCGCCGCGATCTGAAAATAGAAATGACCCGATTGGGGGATGATATCGTATTGGCGGGTTGCGCAGCCATGGTACTAAATAATCCGGCTGCCGGAAAATAGTTTATGGGAAGGAGTTTTTCTATGACGATTGAAAAAATGCAAAATTATCTCTATAGTCTGCCCGAACAGTTTAGCGAGATGCTGAATCTGAGCATCGATCTGCCTGACAGATACAAAAAAGATTATCTCAACATTGTAGTAAGCGGCTTGGGCGGTTCCGCCATCGGCGGAGATATACTGCGCAGTTATGCGCTGGGCCGATGTGCAGTACCGGTCATTGTCAATCGTGATTATGTGCTGCCATCGTTTGTGAATAATCGTACCCTGGTTATGGCGGTAAGCTACTCGGGTAATACGGAAGAAACACTCAGTGCCTACCAGCAGGCAAAGCAATACGGTGCCGATATAATCGTAGTCAGCAGCGGGGGCAAGTTGTCGGCACTGGCCCGGGAAGATGGTTACCTGGTGGTTGAAGTCCCGGGGGGGATGTCGCCGCGGGCAGCCAGCGGCTATCTCTTCTGCCCGCTGGCCTTGATTCTCGAAAAAATGGGCATGATTCAGGATGCAAGACTTGATCTGCAGGAAACATGGCAGGTTCTGCAAGAATTACAAGAGGAACTGAATCCTGCCATTGATGGAGAAGATAATCCGGCCCGGCGGCTGGCAAAGGAAATGAAGGATCGTATACCGGTAATATGGGGCAGCTCAGGTCACTCCGAAATCGCCGCGATGCGCTGGAAAGCCCAGATAAATGAGAATGCCAAGGCCCCGGCCTACTACAATGCTTTTCCGGAACTTAATCACAATGAACTGGTCGGTTTTGAGGCTCCCCTTGAACTACTGGCCCGGCTGCTGGTTATTATTCTGTGTGATCCGGATGATCATGAACAGGTTAAGAAACGCATCCGTATAACCGGAGATATAATCCGGGCTAAGGTTGCCGGCGTAATTGAAATTAAGACCCGCGGAAAGTCATGGCTGGCCAAATTATATTCACTAATCTATATAGGTGATTATGCCAGCTTTTATCTGGCCCTCGAATACGGAATTAATCCCACTCCGGTTCAAGTGATTGATTATTTAAAAGCTGAACTGGCGCGTTAATTTAAATTCGAAGAGAAATACCGGCCCAGGGTGATAGCAAAGACATAAGCCGGGCATTAAAGGTTAAACTAAGAACAGCCGGGGAGATAAATATCTATCCCCGGTTATTTTTCTGCCGTTTTTAATCCATAACTTTTACGATTATGGATTGCGCAAAACACAGTAAAAGAAATCGTAAATCTCAGCGACGGCTGTTGGATAGAGGACTTTGCATAATTCCAGAGCACGGCAAGGAGTATTTTGAAATGCACAATATATTCATCGTATTAAAACAATAGCATCTCGTACTGCTTTTAGGTAAAGCTAATTATGCAAGAAATTTAATCTTGTGATTATAACTTGCGGAGGCGAAATGATGAAATTTTATGGAGATTATCATACTCATTCCCACCATAGTGATGGACGCCAGTCTGTTCGTGACATCGCTGCAGCAGCGCAAAAAAAAGGGATCAGGGAAGTTGCCGTAACCGATCATGGCCCGCACGCGGCAGTTATTGGAGTTAAAAATGAAAATACCTATCTGGAAATAAGAGAAGAAGTAGAAGCAATTAACGCTGATCACGAATTTGAGGTTACTGTTTTTATCGGTGCCGAGGCCAATATAAAAAGCCTGCAGGGTGATCTGGATGTATCCGGGCAGGTCATTGCCCAGTTGGATCTGCTGATTGCGGGATTACATCCTTATACAAAGCCTACTGCAGTTGAAGACGGTATCGGCATTTGGGTACAGAACAGCCTGCGCCATTTTGGCAAAGGTCAGCGGGAAAAGGCCAAAAATAATAATACCAAGGCGACGGTCGAAGCTTTGTATCGTCATCCCGAAATAGATATCCTGTCACATCCGGGACTGTTTTTTGCTGTTGATATGGAGGAAATTGCCCGGTCTTGTATTAAAAATGAAGTTCTTTTTGAAATAAATTGTGGTCATGAACATCCTGATCTTTCTGATATAATGATAGTGAATAAGCTGGGGGCTGATTTTATTGTCAATAGTGACGCTCATTTTCCGGAAACGGTAGCCCAGCTGGCCTATGGAGAAAATATTATCAGCCGGTTGGGTATCGAACCAGACCGGATAGCTAATTGCTGGGAAGGAGGAGAATACGATGATAAAACAAGCAACCGACCAACACCTGCTCATCATTACCGGTATGTCAGGCGCAGGCAAGACACAGACTATAAACTGCCTTGAAGATCTGGGCTATTACTGTATTGACAATCTTCCTCCCAGTCTGCTGATCAAGTTTACTGAACTCAGTATACAAGCAGAAACCAGACTCGAAAAGGTAGCCATGGTAACAGATGTTCGGGGGGGTGAATTTTTTCACGATCTGTTTCGTTCGTTGAAAGAACTGGAAGAACATAAAATCAGCTATGAAATACTGTTTCTTGAGGCTTCCGACGAAGTTCTGGTGAGCAGATTCAAGGAATCCCGCCGTCGTCACCCGCTGGCGCAAGGCGGAGTTTTATTGGATTCCATTCGCACTGAAAGAAAAATGCTGGAGGAACTGCGGGGCCGAGCCAACATAATTATTGATACTTCTAGTCTAACCCCCCGGGAACTTAATGAAAAACTGATCAGCTATTTTTCAGAAAGTAAAACCGGTGATTTCAGTATCAATATTGTTTCCTTCGGCTATAAAGCAGGCATACCTGTGGATAGCGACATTGTGATGGACGTAAGATTTCTGCCCAATCCTTTTTATGATCCGGTAATGAGAACCATGACCGGCGAAGATAAAGAAGTAATTGATTTTGTGATGAGATCGCCGATCAGTAAATCATTTACCCGTCGTTATTTAAATTTGCTTAAATTCCTGATACCTTACTATATTGCCGAAGGAAAAACCAATTTGGCTATTTCCATAGGTTGCACCGGAGGACAGCACCGATCTGTGGTACTGGCCGATTATATCGCCCAACAGCTGAGAAAATACGGCTATAACATAGTGGTCAGGCATAGAGATGTAGCCAGATACAAGAAACAACAATAAAGGAGTACCGCTCATAATGTTGAGATCAAATGACGGGCCCAAAATAGTAGTGGTAGGCGGAGGAACTGGATTATCAGTCCTGTTAAAAGGCCTTAAGCAATATACCGATCAGCTGACTGCCATCGTAACTGTTAGTGACGATGGAGGCAGTTCGGGCAGGTTGAGGGCAGAGCTTGGCGTTCTGCCCCCCGGAGATATCCGCAGTTGTCTTGTAGCCCTGGCCGAAACAGAAACATTAATGGACAAGGTTTTTCAACATCGTTTCAAACAGGGCGAAGGTATCACCGGTCATAACCTGGGCAATTTGCTCATGGTGGCTATGACAGAGATAACTGGTGATTTTGTCAGTGCCATCAAAGAGGTCAGCAAAGTTCTGGCGGTAAGAGGCCAGGTTATTCCCGCTACGCTGGAGTCAGTAAACCTGGGTGCAGAGATGAGTGATGGGGCAGTAATAATTGGAGAAACGGCCATTCGCGAATACCAGCATAATATAACCCGGTTATTTTTGCTCCCGGAAAAATGCCTTCCCGTACAGGCCGGCATCGATGCGATTCTGGCCGCAGATGCTATCATCATAGGCCCGGGAAGTCTCTATACCAGTATTATCCCCAACCTATTGGTGGAAGGTGTCACTGAGGCGATGATGCAATCCCAGGCAGTAAAAATATACGTAAGCAATATTATGACGGAACAGGGTGAAACAGATAATTTTACAGCTTCGGATCATGTAAAAGCAATTTTACAATATGCCCGCCAGCCGATTATTGATTATGCGATATTAAATACAGGAATAATTGATGAGTTACGTCTAAATCGCTATCGTCAGGAACAAGCTGTGCCGGTTGATGCATCCTGCCAACAGATTATGGCCATGGGAATAAAAGTAGCAGTTGAAGATCTGGTTGCAGAAGATGATCTGGCCTGGCATGATAATCAAAAGCTGGCGCAAGCAGTAATGAATATTATTATGCAAAAGAAGTCCGAACAATTAGATCCGCCCAAGTAACATAATGCATGGATATAATATTTGATATTTATGGAGATCCAAATGGAGGCACAAGTGAGTTTTTCCAATGAGGTAAGAGATGAAGCGGCCCGAATAATTCCTGAAAAAGCCTGTTGTCAGCGGGCGGAGTTGGCAGCTTTAATAGCCATGCGTGCAGAAACAACATTAAACGAAGATGGCAGCTGCAACCTTCAGTTGGAGTCGGAAAATGCTGTTAGTGCTAGAAAAGTATACCGTCTGCTGAAAGAAGTTTGCGGGTTGCAGGCATCTGCAAGTGTGGTGGAGAGAAAGCGTTTTAAACAGAAGCGTTTTTATTTATCGCAGGTGACGCTGCAGAAAGCTGATTTAGAGCGATTGCAGGAATTGGGCCTGATTGATCAGGATGGCAATGTAGTAAAATATCTGGATACCAAAATAACTTCCAGAAATTGCTGTAAAAGAGCATATTTAAGAGGAATATTTATGTGCAAAGGCTTTGTCAACCGCCCTGAAGCCAATTACCATCTGGAAATGGTTTTCAATGATATCCGTATGGCCAAAGACATAAAAAAATTAACCGGCAAACTCGATATTGAATCCGGTATCAGCGAGCGTAAAAATAATCTGATTGTGTATATTAAAGATAGTGAGAAAATCGTTGATTACCTGCGTCTGATCGGAACCAGTAATGCGTTGCTGGAATTTGAAAATGTACGCATTATCAAATCAATGCGCAATCAGGTAAACCGTCAGGTTAATTGTGAAACTGCCAATCTGGGCAAAACGATCGATGCCTCAGTTCGCCAGGTGGAATTAATTGAAGCCCTGATTGCCAAACTGGGGGTAAACAAGATCCCGGTTCAATTGAGGGAATTAGCGCTGTTACGCATAGATCATCCCGACAGTACGTTAAAGGAACTGGGTACCTTGATGGATCCGCCTTTAACCAAGTCAGGAGTAGCTTATCGTATGAGAAAATTAGAAATATTTGCTGAAGAAAATTTATAGGGAAATTATTTTAAAGGATTTTCCAAGCAACATAAAGAATATGTTTAATTATATTGTCAGAAAATGTCGCTCTGCATGAACTTTTATCAGCCTTGCTATCAGCAAAAAAGTGAGGTATCCGCATGAAGCTTAGTCATGATATATATTTGGAACAACAGCAAAAATTATTGATGACTCCGGAACTGCGTCAGGCTATTGCGATGTTGCAAATGTCAACGCTGGAACTGGGTGAATATGTTCAAAACGAACTGGAAAATAACCCTTTTCTGGAGGAAAAGGATACGGATGATACTGACGAAATTGGGAATGAAGCTGAATTACCCAATGATGCTGAGTCAGACAACAAATCTGAGGAATTGCTGGAGTATTATAATGATCGGGATATCGGACTGACAGTAACCGATATTGAGGATAAGTCTTTTGATTCCTTTATCAGCAAATCCCCCAGTCTTTATGATCATCTGCAGTTTCAGCTGCATATGACCATATGCAATGAAAAAGATCTGACCATCGGCGAATATATTATCGGCAGCATTGATGCCAATGGTTATCTCACCGTAGGTCTGGACGAGATGGCTCAAGCTACCGGAGCTGATATAGAAAGCGTTCAGCATATGCTAACGGTTATACAGTCCTTTCATCCTCATGGAGTCGGCGCTCGTGATCTGACTGAGTGCCTGCTGATTCAGCTGGAGCATTACGATAAAGATGATCCGATTGCATCCGCCATAATTGAGGAACATCTTAATGATCTGGGCAAGGGGAGGATCAATAAAATAGCCCAACAATTAGGGGCAAGCGTACAGCAGGTACAGGAAGCCTGTGACTTTATTCGCAGCTTGGATCCCAAACCGGGTCTTCAGTACAGCAGCGGGGATGATATTAAATATATAATTGCCGATATCATTGTCGAAAAAATAGATGATGAATACGTTGTAATTGTTAATGATAGCGGCTATCCACATTTGGTCATTAATCGCCTGTATGAAAAAATGATGCGCCGACCGGAATCTTTTTCTCCGGAAGCGCGCAAATACATGGAAGATAAAATGGGCTCGGCGGTATGGCTGATAAAAAGCATTGAACAGCGGAGAATGACCCTTTACAAGGTAGCACGCTGTATCGTTGATATTCAGAAGGAATTTCTGGATAAAGGAATAATGTATATAAAGCCGCTTAACCTCAAGCAAGTAGCTGAACTGATCAATGTACACGAATCAACTGTCAGCAGGGCAACCTCGAATAAATATATCCAGACTCCCCAGGGACTGTTTGAACTGAAATTCTTTTTTGGCAGCGGCGTCAGTTCCTATTCCAAGCGTGACAAAGTATCATCCAAGAGCATAAAAAAACAAATCCAGGAATTAATTGAACAGGAAGATCCCTATAACCCCTTAAGTGACCAGCAATTGGTGGAAATTATTAAAAAGCAGGGAGCGATCATTTCCAGACGTACAGTTGCCAAATACCGTCAGGAAATAGGAATTCAGTCTACCGTGGCCCGAAAAAGATATTGATATTAATTGATATTAAAGATATTAAATATAGCACATCAATACCTTAATGTGCTATAATATTTGCGCAACCAATATTAGCCAAGTTTTATATCTTCACTGGGACAAATATGTCCCTGTATTACAAATATGATCCAAGCAGCATTGAATTAGTTGAGGTTGGCAATGGATAAATTTTTTGCAATTATGGAACGTTTCGCTCCCGAAGCAGTGGAAATCATGGTGTCCCGATATGGGATCTTACGGCATGTGCTTTACAATCAGCCGATTGGCAGGCGTCAACTGACCAAAAACATGGGCTCAACTGAACGCATGGTAAGATCTGAACTGGATTTACTGAAAAGCAGAGGAGCTATAAAAAGTACAGTGGCAGGAATCTATCTGACCGATTTCGGCTATGAAATGCTGCGTGATGTTGAAACCCTCGTACCGGGATTATTACATATCAAAATTCTGGCGGATAAATTGAAAAACCGCTTCGGTCTGCGGGAAGTCATAATAGTCCCCGGCGACTCCAATAAAGATCCATATACGCAGGAAGATTTGGGCAGAGCGGCGGCCGAATTGTTACATTCTTTACTTTATCCGGGTTGCATTGTTGCCGTGACCGGCGGAAGTACGCTGGCGGGTATGGCAAGAGCTATGCGGCCTGGAGTAGAACAATCCGAAGAAATATGTCTGGTTCCGGCCCGAGGAGGTTTAGGTGAAAATGTTGAAACCCAGGCCGGTAATATTGCGGCTAAAATTGCGCAAACAATAGGGGCTCAGTATCGGCTGTTGCATATTCCGGATAATCTGGAGCAGAGCACCGCCGAGGCCTTAAAAAAAGATGTTCACGTTACAGAAGTACTAAAAATAATAAAATCCGCCCGCATCCTGGTACACGGCATAGGGCCTGCCGATGAGATGGCAGAGCGGCGCGGATTATCAGCTGATGAAAAGAATTATTTACAGGAAAATGGCGCCCAGGGAGAAGCATTAAGGTATTATTTCAATCAAATGGGCAAAATAATATTTGAAATTCCGGGAATCGGGCTGGAACTAGATGATATCCGGCATATTGAAACCATTATTGCGGTGGCCGGCGGCAGCAACAAGGCCGAGGCGATTGCAGCAGTTTTAAAATCAGGGTTTGACCATATTCTTATTACCGATGAAGGCGCAGCGCAGAAGATAATATACGGAAAGGATGATTAGTGATGACTGTAAAAGTAGCTATTAATGGTTTTGGGCGAATCGGAAGATTGGTTGCCCGGGCTGCAGTATTAAGAGACGATATCGAACTGGTAGCAGTTAATGATTTGGGTGATCCCGAAGGCGGAGCCCTGCTGTTCAAGTATGATTCCATTCACGGAAAGTTTCCGCATGAAGTGGCCCTGACCGGCAATACGATTACTGCTGGAAGCAAGCAATTCACCTATCTGTCCGAACGTGATCCGCTTAAACTTCCCTGGAAAGATATGGGGGTCGATGTAGTAATTGAAGCCACCGGAAGATTCCGCAGTAAGGAAAAGGCATCAATGCACCTGCAGGCCGGGGCATCCAAAGTGATTATCAGCGCACCTGGCAAAGGTATTGATCTTACGGTGGTAATGGGAGTAAACAATGCAATTTATGACCCACAACAGCACCATATTTTGTCCAATGCATCCTGCACAACCAACTGTTTAGCCCCGGTGGCCAAAGTGCTGGTACAGGAATTTGGCATTGTCCGTGGTATGATGACCACCATCCATTCCTATACTAACGATCAGCGGGTACTGGATCTGGAGCATGATGACATGCGCCGTGCCCGTGCCGCGGCTCTGTCAATGATACCTACCACCACAGGTGCGGCTAGTGCGTTAGGCGAGGTAATCCCGGAATTGAAAGGCAAATTGGACGGTCTGGCCATCAGAGTTCCCACCCCCAACGTTTCTCTCGTGGATCTTACCGTCCAACTGGAAAAAACAGCTGCGGTGGCCGATATCAACCAGGCGTTCCAGAATGCCGCCGAGACATATTTGCAGGGAATTCTGAGGTATACGGAAGAACCGCTCGTTTCCAAAGATTATAACGGAGAACCTTATTCCGCTGTAGTAGATGGGCCGCTGACTATGACTATGGGTGACAATATGGCCAAAGTCGTTGCCTGGTATGACAATGAATGGGGATATTCACTCCGGGTTATCGACTTGGTAGCCTACATTGCCGGCCGGGGAATAACAAAATAAGATCAAAATACAATTTGTCGCGGGGGTGTATCTGGTTTGAGAAGCATCAGGGAAATTGAATTAACAGATCGGCGAGTGTTGATGCGAGTCGATTTTAATGTACCCATGGACAAAGAGGGAAATATTACCGATGATGCACGTATAACGGCAGCGATTCCCACTATTCAATATATTTCCGGCCAGGGTGCGAGTTTGGTTTTAATGAGCCACCTGGGCAGACCTGACGGGCAGAAGAGCGAAAAATACAGCCTCAAACCGGTGGCAGCACATCTGGGAGAACTGCTGCAAAAAGAAGTGAAAATGGCGGACGATTGTATCGGAGCGCAGGTAAAGGCAGCCGTTGATCAGCTTAAAGGCGGAGAAATAATGCTGCTGGAAAATGTTCGCTTTCATAAAGAGGAAGAAGAAAATGACATAGATTTCTCTAAAAAACTGGCCGCGCTGGGGGATGTCTTTGTTAATGATGCTTTCGGCACGGCTCATCGGGCTCATGCTTCCACTGCAGGCGTGGCTGCATTTTTACCAGCCTATGCCGGATTTTTGCTGGAAAACGAAGTCAAAATGTTACGCCAGGTGATGGAACACCCGGAAAGTCCGCGGGTAGCGATCCTGGGTGGGGCTAAAATTAAAGATAAATTGGGGCTTATACGCAATCTTCTGGATAAGATGGATATACTTTTAATAGGCGGGGGCATGGCCAATACTTTCTTAAAGGCTCAGGGCATTGGTATCGGCAGATCCATATGTGAAGACAAACTGTTGGATGAGGCGAAAAACCTGCTGCTGACCGCTGAAGGCCAGCATAAAAAGATTATATTGCCGCTTGATGCAGTGGTGGCTGATACATTATCAGATGATGCCGCCGCTTCTATACACGATATAAACGCAATTCCCGAAGATATGATGATTTTGGATATTGGGCCCCAAACCAATGCGGTTTTTTCCCGGGAGATTGCCCGCGCCCATACGATCATATGGAACGGGCCGGTTGGTGCCTATGAATATAAGCAGTTTACCGCCGGAACTGACGCAATTGCCAGAGCGATGGCCGCATCTGATGCAGTAACGGTTATTGGCGGCGGAGATTCAGCTGCAGCCGTACACAAACTGAATTTGGACAAGGAATTCACTCACATATCAACAGGCGGCGGCGCAACGCTTGAATTTTTGGAGGGTAAAAATCTGCCCGGTGTAAAGTCTTGTGAATGGTAAGCTGAGGAGGTTAAGGTTTTGCGAAAAAAAGTCATTGCCGCCAACTGGAAGATGAATAAAAATAGAGGCGAAGCAGAGTCATATGTTAATGATTTCCTGCCCTTACTGGGTGATATAAATGCAGTGGATCTGGAAATCATCATTTGCCCGCCGTTTACATGTCTTAATACATTGCATGTTGCTTTGCAGAAAAGCTGTGTAAAAACAGGGGCCCAGAATCTTTTTTGGGAAACCAGCGGGGCATTTACCGGAGAAATATCAGTACCAATGCTGACCGACTGTGGCTGCAGTCATGTTATTGTCGGGCATTCCGAGCGCCGCCACATTCTTGACGAATCTGATCACAATATTAACCGCAAAGTAAAATCGTCTTTGGCAGGAGCACTTATACCTATATTGTGTGTGGGTGAGACTTTACAGGAGCGGCAAAATGATTTAGCCCGTCAGGTAGTGAAAGAGCAGCTGGAAAAAGCTTTGTTTGAAGTTGATTTTACTGCCGGCAACCTAATTGTGGCCTATGAACCGGTATGGGCAATCGGTACCGGCATTAATGCCAGTCCTGATGATGCACAGGATATGATTGCTTTTATCCGTGAACAGCTGGCGCAGAGTTACAATCATGAATTGGCGGCAGCGACTCCTATTCTTTACGGGGGCAGCGTGAAAGCATCCAATATGCATGATTTTATATTAAAAGCTGATATCGACGGGGCTCTGGTTGGCAGTGCCAGTCTGGATCCCAGGGAATTTTCAGAAATCGTGAGGTCGGTGAAAAATGCCTAAAGCGCCGGTTGTTTTAATGATTCTGGATGGATGGGGAGCACGGGAAGAACAGCAATACAATGCCATCAGTCTGGCTCAACCGCAGAATTTCTATGATTTGTGGAATGCTTATCCGCATACTCTTCTGGAATGTTCGGGCAATGCAGTAGGTTTGCCGCGCGGTCAGATGGGTAATTCCGAGGTGGGGCATCTGAATATGGGTGCAGGCCGGATTGTTTTTCAGGAGATTACCCGCATCACGCAGGCAATCGAAGACAGATCATTTTTTACTAATCCGGAGTTTTTAAAAGCTATGGATTATGCGCGCCGCAATAACGGCTCGGTGCATTTATTGGGTCTGGTATCGGACGGCGGTGTCCACAGCGAATTGACCCATCTTTTTGCTTTGCTGGAATTGTGTAAAGAACAGCATATAAATTCAGTTTTTATCCATGCATTTTTGGATGGCCGGGATGTAGCCCCCCAAAGTGCAATGGATTACATCAACCAATTGGAAAATTTCATGCGTCAACTGGGTATTGGCAGGATTGCCAGCCTGGGCGGCCGCTTTTATGGTATGGATCGTGATAATCGCTGGGATCGGATTGAAAAGGCATACCAGGCGATGGTACTGGGAGAAGGACCGCAGGCGGCTACCGCTCAGGCCGCCATTGAACGCAGTTATGAAGCTCGCATCAGTGATGAATTTATGGAACCGGTGGTCATCATTGATGATCAAGGTCAGCCAATTGGCAAAATAAGTGACGGCGACAGCGTGATATTCTTTAATTTTCGGGCTGATCGGGCCCGTCAAATCAGTCACAGCCTGGTAGACAAGGCGATGGACAAATTTAATCGCCAAATCGTACCGGCCATACATTACGTATGTATGACACAGTATGACGTCAGCCTTAATGCACCGGTAGCTTTTCTTCCACAAAATCTTGACAATACACTGGGGGAAGTTCTGTCAGCTGCCGGTTTAAAACAGCTGCGCATTGCGGAGACAGAGAAATATGCGCATGTGACTTTCTTTTTCAATGGCGGGGTGGAAAATGCCAATCCGGGAGAAGACAGGATATTGATCCCTTCGCCTAAAGTAGCTACTTACAATTTGCAGCCGGAAATGAGCGCTTATGAAATAACCCAGCGCGTCTTGCAGGAAATTGACCGTGATTTTTATGATGTGGTAATAATGAATTATGCCAATCCGGATATGGTGGGTCACACCGGCGTTCTGGAAGCAGCGGCGCAAGCTGTGCAGACGATTGATGCGTGCCTGATCCAGGTGGTAAACAAAGTCCGGGAAAAAAATGGCAAGGCGATCATTACAGCTGATCATGGTAATTGTGAAATGATGGTAGATGAAGCCAACGGCTGCCCGCTGACAGCCCATACCACCAACAAAGTGCCATTTATTCTGGTGGATGACCAGCAAAAAGATAAAAAGTTGAGCGAGGGTTCACTACGTGATGTGGCCCCTACCATGTTGGATTTGCTGGGCTTGCCGGTGCCGGCAGAAATGACCGGCAGTACATTGCTGAGCATGGAATAAGTAAATTAAGCCTGACAGACAATTATTATGAAAGGGAGATAAAAAATGAGTATTATCGTCGATGTTTATGCCCGCGAGGTTTTGGATTCCCGTGCCAATCCCACCATTGAAGTGGAAGTGATCCTGGAAGATGGAACCATGGGCCGGGCCATCGTTCCTTCGGGTGCCTCCACCGGTGCTCATGAAGCGGTGGAATTGCGGGACAATGATCCCAAACGCTACGGGGGCAAAGGTGTTCTGAAGGCGGTGGAAAATGTCAACGAGATCATTGCGCCTGAGCTGATCGGAATGGATGTGACCCATCAAATCGATATCGACAGCTTGATGATCGAGCTGGACGGTACGCCTAACAAAAGCAGACTGGGTGCCAATGCCATTCTGGGTGTTTCCCTGGCCGCCGCACGTGCTGCTGCCGAATACCTGGGACTGCCTTTGTATCAATATATCGGCGGTACCAATGCCAAGGAAATCCCGGTGCCGATGATGAACATCCTTAATGGCGGCAAACATGCGGATAATAATGTTGATATTCAGGAATTCATGGTGGTTCCATGTGGTGCTCCCACATTTGCGGAAGCCTTGCGCATGGGGGTTGAAGTTTATCATAGTTTAAAAAAGGTACTGAGCAGCAAAGGACTGGTTACGTCCGTAGGTGATGAAGGAGGTTTTGCCCCGGATCTGTCTTCCAATGAGGCGGCCATCGAAGTGATTCTGGAAGCTATCAGCCAAGCCGGTTACGTGGCCGGGCAGGATGTCTTTATAGCGCTGGATGTGGCGGCCAGTGAATTATATAAAGACGGCCGCTACACACTTAACCAGAAGAGCTTTAGTGCGGCTGAGATGGTTGATTTTTATGAGAATCTGGTGGAAAAATATCCGATTATTTCTATTGAAGATGGATTGGCCGAGGATGATTGGGATGGCTGGAAAATATTAACCGACAGACTGGGCGGTAAAATACAATTAATCGGTGACGATCTTTTTGTAACCAATACGGAAAGACTGGCCCTGGGTTTTAGCAAGGGAGTATGCAACAGTATTCTGATTAAATTGAACCAGATCGGCACGCTTACCGAAACCCTGGATACGATCGAAATGGCCAGACGTAAAGGCTATACTACGGTTATTTCTCACCGTTCCGGCGAGACAGAAGATTCAACCATGGCTGATGTTGCTGTGGCGGTAAATGCCGGCCAGATAAAAACCGGTGCACCGGCACGCACCGACCGGGCTGCCAAATATAATCGCCTCCTGCGAATTGAAGAAGAATTGGACATATTTGCGCGTTTCAGCGGGCGCAAGGTATTTTATAATCTTAATAATTGATTGATGAACCTTGTAATAAATTTAATGTTTGTGGTAAAATGTACTGCAGCAATCGGGAAGGATAAGGGAAAGGAGGTTGAATGGTGCTGAAAATCATTGTCCTAATATTACAGACTTTATGCGCTATAGGGTTGATTACTACGGTTCTGTTACAATCTGGCAAAAGCGCGGGTCTGTCCGGAAGTATTGCGGGTGGCAGCGAGGCCATATTTGGCAAAAAGAAAGGCGTTGATGAGTTATTTGCAAAAATAACCGCATACCTGGCTGCTCTGTTTTTTGTCTTGACTCTGGCTCTGGCCGTAATATAGCGGGGACATTTATATCGGCCGGTTTAAAAGACATTTTTAGCAATACCTCTGATCCCATGCTTCCAGTCAGTTGCATATTGCATCAGACCTGGATATTTATGCTGTAAGTACTTTTAGCAGTAATATTATTAGGAGAGAAGTGAGCAAAAAAATGAAATTAGCAACAGTAAGCAAAATGTGGAAGGCTTTTTTTAGCAGTCTGGCTATTCTGCTTTTAACACCAGCATTAGCTATGGCCAGTGAAGCCGATTTAATCCTTCCGCAGCTAAGCCCGGCACAGAATAATATTTTGATTGCCGGAATTGCAGTATGTGTTCTAGGCTTGTTTTTTGGTTATTATCAATTCCAACAGGTTAAAAAAATTCATTCCCATCAGGTAATGCTGGATGTTGCCCATACCATATATGAAACCTGTAAGACATATCTGATTCAACAGGGCAAATTCCTGGCTATATTATTTGTTTTCATAGGCTTATGTATAGCCTTCTACTTTGGAGTCCTGGACAAAATGCCGGTAGGCAATGTATTGTTCATATTAATGTGGACCGTCATTGGTATTCTGGGTTCCTATTCTGTTGCCTGGTACGGCATTCGTATGAATACCTTTGCCAACAGCAGAGTCGCTTTTACTTCATTGGAAAGAAAACCACTCAAACTTTTGAATATCGCTCTGGATGCCGGCATGAGTATCGGCGTGCTGCTGGTTTGTGTTGAGCTGATCATGATGCTGATAATTCTGCTTTTCGTACCGCGCGAATTGGCCGGAGCCAGTTTTATAGGGTTTGCCATTGGTGAATCTCTGGGTGCCAGTGCCCTGCGTATTGCCGGCGGTATATTCACCAAGATTGCCGATATCGGCGCTGACCTGATGAAAATCGTTTTTGGCATTAAAGAAGACGATCCCCGTAATCCTGGTGTTATTGCTGACTGCACCGGTGATAACGCTGGTGACAGTGTTGGGCCTACTGCAGACGGATTTGAAACCTATGGTGTTACCGGCGTAGCCATGGTAACTTTTATCGTTCTGGCCGTAGCTCCTGCATTGCAAACGTATTTGCTGGCCTGGATATTTACTATTCGTGTATTAATGGTTATTACCTCAGTACTTTCTTTCTATATCAACCGTGCTTACAGCCAGGCCAAATATGGCAATGTAGATGATTTTGACTTTGAAGCACCGCTGACCAGTCTTTGCTGGATCACATCTGTGATTTCCATTGCCGCAACTATTACCATTACTTATTATTTGGTGGGTCCCGGCGCAGGCATAGAAACGGCCCTGACCCCCTACTGGTTTACATTTGCAGCCATCATCAGTTTAGGTACCCTGGCCGCAGCCCTTATCCCTGAGTTTGTTAAAGTATTTACCAGCCCCAAATCCAAACATGTTGCTGAAGTTGTCAAAGCCTCCCGTGAAGGCGGACCTTCCCTGAATATTCTTTCCGGTCTGGTTGCCGGTAATTTCAGTGCATTCTGGATCGGCATGGTGTTTGTAGTCATCATGTTTGTTGCCTATTTTGTCAGCCTTCCTATCCCGGCTGAGATCATGAGCTATTCTTCAATTTTTGCTTTTGGTCTGGTAGCGTTCGGAATGCTGGGTATGGGACCGGTTACCATTGCGGTTGACAGTTATGGTCCGGTTACTGATAATGCGCAATCAATCTATGAATTGTCCCTGATCGAAGAAGTTCCCGATATCGATAAAAAAATCCAAAAAGAATTTGGTTTCAAACCCGATTTCGAAATGGGCAAATATTACCTTGAGGCCAATGACGGCGCCGGTAATACCTTTAAGGCTACTGCCAAACCGGTTCTGATTGGAACCGCTGTGGTTGGTGCCACTACCATGATATTTTCTCTTATCCTGGTTATTAAAAACGTACTGGGTGTTGACCCGGCTACCATACTCACATTGCTTAATCCTTACGCCATCCTCGGATTCCTCTGCGGAGGCTGTGTAATCTTCTGGTTTACCGGAGCTTCAACCCAGGCGGTTACAACCGGTGCCTATCGTGCGGTTGAATACATCAAGAATAATATAAATCTTGATGAAGGTGCCAATGTAAAAGCCAATACAGCAAAATCCAAAGAAGTTGTGCAGATTTGTACCCAGTATGCGCAATCCGGAATGTTTAATATCTTTATCGCCATATTCTCCTTTGCGCTGGCCTTTGCCTGTCTGTCTGCCCCCAGCAGCGGTCACAACGAACCGGTAGCCTTCTTTGTGGCTTACCTGATTTCGATCGCCGTTATCGGTCTGTTCCAGGCAGTATTTATGGCCAATGCCGGTGGGTGTTGGGATAATGCCAAGAAAGTTGTTGAAGTTGATCTGAAGGAAAAAGGAACACCATTGCATGAAGCCACTGTGGTTGGCGACACCGTCGGCGATCCTTTCAAAGATACTTCTTCCGTTGCTTTGAATCCGATCATCAAGTTCACTACTTTATTTGGTTTGCTGGCTATGGAAATCGCCATTTCCGAAGCATTCAGAAGTGTAGCCCCTTATGTTGGGGTTGTATTCCTGCTCATCGCCCTCTTCTTTGTATGGCGTACATTCTACGGAATGAGAATCCCGGCCGGCGATTAATAAATACGTTTTTAAACAGCCTCCTCTTCCTTATGGATGAGGAGGCTGTTTTTTCATAATTAGTCTCACTACATGTCTAGTATCTGCGTATAAACTTTGATATACTCTTGCACCATACGCTCGCGGCTGAATTTTTCTTCAACCCAAAGACGGCAATCGGCACGATTTATTTGCGCTATATGTTCAACTTTAGCCGCAGCGGAAACGATGTCTTCGGCCAGGTAACCGGTCACCCCGTCCAGAATTACTTCCGGCATGGAGCCTTTATTAAAAGCAATAACCGGAGTTCCGCAGGCCTGAGCTTCGATGACACTTAAACCGAAGGGTTCCGCAAAATTTATGGGATGTAGTAAAGCCAGCGCATTGCCTAGTAGTTCGTTTCTGCGTTGCGGCCCGACCGGGCCAATATAACGAATATGGTTCCCATCCAGAAACGGAGTTACGTTTTTTGCAAAATAATCCTGGTCCTGAATAATCCCGGCAATAACCAAAGGCAGCCGGCTGTGCTGGGCTATCGCGATGGCTTCGGCAGTTCCTTTGTCATGATGGATACGTCCAAAGTAAAGCAGATATTTGCCCTTTTGCATCTGCATATCGAATTGGGCAAGATCCAACCCGTGATAAATGTTGGCAATATAATGCAAATCAAGGTGACGATCCGCGTAACTGATCGATACATAATGCGCAGAGGCATCATAAGCTTTGTAAACCGGTATGATTTGCGGTGAAGAGAAACCATGAATGGTTGTAAGCATTGGTGTTTTAATCAGGCGGCTGTAGGAAAGCGGCAAAAAGTCATAGTGATTATGAATCAGATCAAATTTATCAGCTTGTTCACAAAGATGGGCGATGTGCAAACATTCCCATACTTTGGGATCCAGACCGCGATCTTCTTCATAGGCATGAGGACAGATCCAGGCCAGGTTTTTCACTGATGAATCGCCGGTGGCAAAAACACTGACCTCCACCCCTGCACTCAGCAATCCTTCCGCCAGCAGCGCGACAATGTTTTCCCAAGGACCGTAATGCAAAGGCGGAGTGCGCCAGGCGATGGGGGAGAGGAGAGCTATCTTCATACCAATAATCGTCCTTTCGCCGAGCTTGCTAATTAAAACCTCCCCCAACAACTCTAGTTATTAATTTGCCGTAAAAACAAATTTATATACCTGAAATATCAATAACTGCTTTATTTAACCGGGAAAGGTTATCGATATCTAGCGGTTTGGGGCCTTTAGTCTCTTAGCATAAAAATTATTATTATAGTAAAATATCTAAAATGAAGGTAAAATGGTTATGGCTATAACTATAACTATATTTTTATTTTGCAATCAATATGAGAAATCGGAGGTATTACTACTATGAGCTACAGCTACCTTCAGGAATATAACCAAAAATTAGTTAGTGCAGATACGGCAGCATCTTGGGTTAAATCAGGCGATAAAATCCTTTATGCGGTATTTGCAGGTCGGCCGACAGATTTTGATATAGCCCTTGCCAAACGTAAAGAAGAACTTTTTGATGTGCAAATAACCCAGTGCGGCGGCAACACTATCGGTCCTGCCAGTTCTTCTTTTGCCGATCCCGGTCAGCAACATTTCACCAACGTCAGCTGGTTTTTCGATGCCGTCGACCGCAAGCTGCATGACAAGGACATGATGTATTATCATCCCTGCCAGTTCGGACAATTGCAGGATATCATCGGCAGCGATCTTTTCCCGTATGATATCTATGTGCAAAAGGTAAGCCCGATGGATAAACACGGCTTCTTTTCCTTTGGGCTGTCCAATGTCAACAGCTTGGAATCATTACTGGGTGCCAAAAAGGTGATTGTGGAAGTTAATGAGAATATGCCCCGTGTGCCGGGTGGATCTGAAGATGCCGTGCATATTTCCATGGTGGATCATATTATTGAAAGTGAGAATACCCCTTTGCTGGTGCTGCCGCCCAGTCGCGAGCCGTCCCCGGCGGACATGGCCATGGCCGAATTGCTGTTGCCGGAGATCCCTGACCGGGCCTGTCTGCAGCTTGGAATCGGTGCTTTGCCTAATTTGCTGGGAGATTTGTTATGTAATTCAGATTTGCAGGATCTGGGTATCCATACGGAAATGTTTGTGGATTCCATGGTGAATTTGTTTTACAGCGGAAAGGTGACCAATCGTTACAAGACGACTGACCGGTGCAAAATGACGTTTACTTTCTCCATGGGTTCCCGGAGCACATATGATTTTATGGATGAAAACCCTTTAATGGCCAGCCATTGCGGAAGATATACGAATAATGAACGTATAATTGCAACCAATGATAATTTTATTTCGATCAACAATACGGTTATGATGGATCTTTTCAGTCAGGCCTGTTCAGAAAGTTCCGGTACGCGGCAAATATCAGGTACAGGCGGACAGATCGATTTTATCAACGGTGCCTGGTTTTCACCCGGGGGTAAAAGCTTTCTCTGTTTAACCAGCACCTTCACCGACCGACAAGGTCAGCTTAAATCGCGCATCGTGCCGACCCTGCCTCCGGGAAGCATCGTTACTACGGCCCGTACTTTTATTGATTACGTTGTGACTGAATACGGTAAAGTACAGCTCAAGGGCAAACCAACCTGGCATCGGGCTGAGCAGTTGATCAGTATTGCCCATCCCCAATTTCGTGATGATCTGATCAAAGAGGCGCAGGCAATGCATATTTGGCGCCGTACCAATAAAATTGAGTAAAATTTGTAGTCTGATTAGCTTGGCAGCGGGTACGTAGTTATCAGCCCAAACAGGGTTATAATAATATCGTTGCCATTGTAAGCAGACACCAGAATTAAGTCCAGGCGTTAAATTTGCTATCACGGCTTTGGCTGGCGTGAATTATATGCGTGCGTCTTCGTAGTTATCAAAGGAGGAAAATATTTGCATAACGATACATTTGCAAACATGGGACTCAAGCCGCGCTTGCTGCAGATGATAGAAGGCAAGGGCTTTGAGATGCCGACTCCCATTCAGATAAAATCCATACCGCCGGCATTGGCAGGCCATGATGTAATGGGACAGGCCCAGACCGGTACCGGCAAGACTGCGGCATTCGGTATCCCTATGTTAAACAAGCTGATCCCCGGCGGGGGATTGCAGGGATTAGTCGTCTGCCCGACCCGCGAACTGGCGGTACAGGTGACGAAAGAAATCAATTCACTGGGCAGAGGCATGAACCTGCGTTCATTAGCTGTCTACGGAGGACAATCTATTGAATTGCAGATCAGAGCATTAAGCCGTAAACCGGAATTGGTAGTTGGCACCCCGGGAAGATTGATGGATCATATGCAGCGTGGCAATATAAGTCTGTCCAAACTGTCCTTTTTGGTTCTGGATGAAGCTGATGAAATGCTGGATATGGGATTTCTGCCGGATATCGAAAAAATAATGGAGTATTGTCCCGCTGAACGGCAGACATTTCTTTTTTCGGCTACGCTGAATGAAGATATTCGCAAACTGGGCAGTCAATTTATGCATGATCCGGAGATTATTCTGATCGAATCCCCCGAATTGACCGTCCCCTTGACCCAACAATATTTTTTGGAGGTAAGTCCTCGTTACAAGATTGAAACCTTCTGCCGCCTGTTGGATGTTGACCAGCCGACCGTCAGTTTGGTTTTCTGCCGTACCAAAAGGGGGGCAGATGCGCTGGCGCACTCCCTGATTGCCAGGGGTTATGACGCTGAAGCTTTACACGGTGATATGACCCAGCGGGAAAGAGATAATGTCATGGAACGTTTTCGCCAAGGTAACGTGTCCATATTGGTAGCAACAGATTTAGCCGCCCGGGGTCTGGACATCGAAATGGTGAGTCATGTATTTAATTTTGATATTCCGGAAGATCCGGACAGTTATGTGCATCGCATCGGCCGAACCGGTCGGGCAGGCCGGGACGGAATCGCCATAACCTTTGTTGAGCCACGGCAAATAAGACAATTAAGAATCATTGAGCAGCATATTGGGAAAAAAATCATGCGCCGCCGCCTGCCCTCATTAAAAGACGCCCTGGAGAGCAGACAGGAAAGCCTGAGCAAACGCTTGCTGGAAGCAGCCCGCGAAGATTTGGATATCTATCAGCGAATGGCCGACCAATTCCTGGCAGATAATGATGCCCGGACTTTACTGGCGGCTGCTTTAAAAATAATCGCGGCCGGGGAACCGGAAATGGAATTGGCTGAGCTGGAGGCAGGTAATTATGATACCGCGCATGTTGAACTGCCGCTGGGTCGCATGCAGGGCATCAATCCCCGCCGGTTGGTGGAGTTTTTGAGTGCCAATACTTCCCTGACTCCGAGGCAGGTGGGCGATATTGAGATCCACAGCAATACCAGTTACGTTGAAGTACCTATGTACAAGATTGATGAGGTCTATGAAGCTTTCAACAATTTTGAGCAGAACCGTAAAAACCATCGTTCCCGGATCGGGTTGCCCCGATCAAATCGCAGCAAGAGAGCAAACTAATAAGAACTATCCCCAAAGCATGAAGTATAAGAAATAACGAGATCACTGAAAAAGTAATGTTTTGTCATCCTAAGGAGCCGAAGGCGACGAAGGATCTCATCAATAAAGCCGTATTAATTGCATTTATCTGGTTATGAGATGCACCGACGCTCAGGCTACGCTGCACTTGCCTTCTGATCGCTTTCGGCACTAGATGCCAGATGGCATCGTCGCTTCGCTGACGCTCAGCATGACACATTTAAAGAGACTTTTTCAGTGGTCTCGGAATAACCTCTGCCTGATGCCCAAAAATAAAAACCCGGAATTAAGCCGGCCCATATCACTTTTGGGGTGATATGGGCCGGCTTTTTAGGAATATTTTATTTTTGTTTAAATTCAGTCTCTTAACTTTAAAATGCCATCCTGAGCGCTAGCGAAAAATCTACGGCACTTAGCGGGATTCCCCCTACGGGGACTCAATTAAGGTAGCTTCGCTATCTCTCAGAGTGACTATCGTTATACAGTTCGAGGAGTACCCCGGGATTAACCGAGTTGAGATTTCACGGTTTGAATATCGGATTGGTCAGCCTGCGCGGCAGCTTTATAAAATCCCTTTTGTTCAGCCATCTGATAAAGCTGATACTGGAATTGCTCATCAGCATTTCTGATCTGCTGAATAGTCTGGCGCAGCTGCTGATTGGAAGTTTCACCTATTATATTGGCATAGGTGGTCAAACTGCTTTTAACCGAAGATAGTATATCATTTACCATCTCTTTGTCCTGTATCTGTTGTGGCATATGAATCTTTCCTCCTTTACTGCAAAAATGACATCAGTTTATTGCGGGTATCCGTGGCTGATTGTGCAGCCTGATCAAACATTTGCTTTATCTGAGCGTCCTGACATTGAGAAGCATAAAAACGTAATTTCTTCTCAGCGGTGGCATGACTCCCTATCAAATGCCTGAGATTTTGAAGTTCCATATGGTTTACAGTCACGTTGCTTACTCCTTTCTGTCTAATAATTTTCCCTCTTTTAGGTTGGCCAAAAATAAAAATATTATGCTAAATAAAAAATAAAAAGACTGTCCTCATCTCCTGTATAAAGACAATCTTTAGAGTTTTACCATTGATTCCACTGCAAAAAGTGTATTTATACACTATATACCGTAGGGGAGAATTTAGTCTCCCCTACATATAGGCGTTTTAGGGATAGTCGGAGACTAAAGTCTCCTCTACGAGTATAAGTAACTGGGTTTTTGCAGTGGAATCACCATTTAGTTTTTATAATATGAGTAATTTTACATAAATCCCCAACGCAACCCGCAGTATTTTGTAAAGCATAAAATGCAGTACCGTTGCTTTCTTAAAACGACCATAGCCCGAACCGGTTGGGGGTAAAGCTGATTATACCAAAGCCTCAATATACTTAAGTTAACCGATCATTATTTTACCGCGGGCATAATGTATTTCCGGCTGTTTTTTCTTGTAAGCCAGGGCAAATCCCAGGGTGAGCGGGCCAACCCGGCCCAGAAACATACATATGACCAGTAGAACCTTTCCAAATGCGTTCAGTTCCGTACTTAAACCTGTAGATAATCCCACTGTGCCCAGCGCAGAGGTTACGTCAAAAAGAATTTTGGTAAAATCAGCCGGATTTGTCAGAGAGACCAGCAAGGTCATGATGAGCAGCAAAAAAATAGCCATGAAAAACAAAGTAAAAGACGGGTATATATCACTGTCCTCAATCCGCCGTTCAAAAATTTCGATATCTTTTTTGCCCCGGAGCTGAGCCATTACCACAGCTACCATAAGAGCTACGGTGGTAGTCTTGATTCCTCCTCCGGTAGAGCCGGGCGAAGCACCGATAAACATGAAAATGATCAATATCAATTGGCTGGGCAGCAGCAGAGAGTTTATGTCCAGGGTAGAAAATCCGGACGAGCGGGAAGAGACACTATGGAAAAATGCGGCCATAAGTTTGTGGCCCGGCGTTAAAGCTTTTAAGGCATGATTGTATTCAACTGCCAGCAGCAATACGGTACCAAGTACAATCAGGATGACGGTTGTAAATAGAACTACTTTGCTGTGCAAAGACAGTTTTCGGTTTTTTCGATAATTATACAGCTCATAGCAGACATAAAATCCCAGACCGCCAATAATAACCAGCAGACTGATGATAATATTTACAGTTATATCGTGTTTGAATGCGGTCAAACTTTTGAAACTGCCAAACAGATCTATGCCGGCATTGTTAAATGCTGAAACCGAGTGAAACAACCCAAACCACAGTGCTCTTTTCAGACCCATAAGCGGCGCCCACTTAATGGCCAAAATAATTGCTCCCAGGGCCTCAAGTAAAAAGGTAAAACCCAGTAAATATTTAAATACCCGCACGATTCCGCCTACGGCGGAAACATTAATTGATTGCTGCATCAGCAGCCGTTCCCGCAGATGAATTTTGCGCCCCATGAGCATTGCAAAAAAACCAGCAAAAGCCATTACGCCCAATCCGCCGACCTGAATCAACAGCAAAATGATGATCTGACCCAAGAGCGTCCAATGCGTCCCGGTGTCTACGACCAGTAAACCGGTTATGCATACGGAAGTTGCTGAGGTAAAAAGGGCATCTACATAACTGGTCGGAGTGTGTGCCGCCCAGGGCATAGACAACAGCAGACTGCCCAGCAGGATTAAAACCAGGAAACTACCTACTAAAAGCCGGGGAGCGGACATTTTTTTATTTTGCATCGTATCAACCTCAAAAATGATTTAGTCCAGGTCACTGATTATTTGCAGGTCTTCATTGCTTCCCAAAGCAATGATAATGTCACCCTTGTATAATTTTTCATCCGGACCCGGCGCCACGATCACATTGTCATCCCTGCGGATAGCCAGCACCGTAACCCCCATTTTTTTGCGCAGCCCAATTTCAACCAGACTTTTGTTGATAAAAGTAACGGGAGTAAATAATTCAATGACACTATAGGTGGGGGAAAGATTAATTTGCTCCAGGAAATTGTTTGAAACCAGAGAGCGAGCCAGTTTGATCGCCATATCTCTTTCCGGATAAATGACCACGTCCGCACCGATCTTTTCCAGAACTTTACCATGCAAAGCATTTTGTGCTTTGGCGACGACTTTTTTGACCCCCAACTCTTTCAGTATAATGGTGGTCAGTATATTGGATTGAATATTGTTTCCGATCGCAACAATGACAACATCAAAATTTCCGATTCCCAAAGCTTTAAGGGCATCTTCATCCATGGAATCCGCCTGTACCGCGTGGGTAGCTATTTCTACCGTATCATTGATTTTTTCCTCATCAATGTCGATCGCCATGACCTCATAACCCAGCCGCGTCAATTCTTCCACCAGACTTTGTCCAAATCTTCCGATCCCTATTACTGCAAATTGTTTATTTTTCATGGCCTTTCAACCTTCTTTTCCAAAATGAAAATTTACAACCTGTTAATAAATCAGATTATAACCTGTGCGGTGCTTAATATAAAGGACAAAAAAATACCCGGCTTAAATCAGCCAGGCCAGAGCATCAAAAAATTATGCAAAACTCTCAAATTTAACTTCAATCAATAGACAAAAAGATTAGAAAAATAAAAACAATCCTACCATGGAGAAATAAAGAATGAATACACTAAAAACGGAAACCAATAAAGTCTGGATAAATTCTTTCTTATTATAATCGGCAAACATCAATATCACCTGCTTATTAATATTAGAACCCATGTTCTAAGAATATTCTATAAAGGAACTAATGTTCTGTCAATGTTTTATATTAAATTCTTTTTTAATTCTGTAAAAATAATTGAGACTATTGCATAATAAATTCTTGCTCAAACAATATTCAATATATTGTCGCCCGGATAAGGAAATAAACTATATATTGTGCTTGCCAAGGGGATCTTCGACGGATTTTTGAATTATGCAAAACTCTCACTTAAATAATCAATTAATTGGGCAATCGGAATTTTTGAAAGGGAAACTATTTATGCCAAATAGCATTCTTTTTGGTAAAATAACTTTAAGATTACTTAAAACATAAGGAGGATTAAATGTGGCGTACGAATACAATATAGTTGACAACATCGTAATTTTTAAGTTTAACCGGGGCAAGCTGAATTCTATTACCATGGAAACGCTGCAGGGGTTAAATGAAGTAATTGATCGAGTAAATAATGAAGAGGAATTGAAGGGTATTATCCTGACCGGTAATGGCAGATATTTTTCCGGTGGTTTTGATCTGGGCACTTTTACCAGTTTCCAAAGCCAAGAGGAAATATTGGACTGGTTTAAATACGAAGAAGATGTACTCCTTAAACTCTTTACCTGTACCAAACCAGTCATAGCAGCCATAAATGGTCACGCAACCGCTATGGGCATGATCTTATCCATGGCCTGTGATTATCGCCTGGTGGTTAACAATCCCAAAATCAAATTGGGGATGACGGAAATTAAAATCGGTTTGTCGCTTACTCTGGTTCAGGGTACAGTTATGCGTTTCGGTCTGGATACGGATAAAAAATACCGGGATATTATCTACAAGGGTGAATTTTTTAATCCGGAATATGCAATAGCCCAGGGGATCTATGATGAGCTGGCGGAAAATGAAGAAGAGCTTATCGAAAAAGCCAAAGCCAAAGTTGTAAGTATGATTGACACCCCGGGCCGGCCCTTCATTATTCTTAAGGAACTGGAGAAAATGCAGACGGTTGATTGGCTACAGGGCAAAATGAAAGATATTGACTGGGAGCCGCTGGTAACGACATTTACCGATGAGAAAGTTATCAATACCTTAAAAATGGTTAAGGCAGCATTGGGCGAATAAAAACCATGCGAATAAAGAATTAAAAAAGAGGTGTATTAAATGAGTTATGGAAACATTAGTGCTGAGCAGGCTCTGCAATTACTGCAAGAGGGTAACAAAAGGTTTAGCAGCAACGAGCTGCAATCCAAAAACGTCAGCAGCCAGCGTCGGCAGGAGTTACTTACCAAGGGTCAAAAACCTTTTGCGGTCATCTTGAGTTGTTCGGATTCCAGAGTTCCTCCGGAAGTTATTTTCGATCAGGCGCTGGGTGATATTTTTGTCATCAGAGTGGCCGGCAATGTAGTTTCTACCATTGAACTCGGCAGCATAGAGTATGGAACGGAACATCTGCAGGTACCGCTGCTGGTTATCCTGGGCCATGATAACTGCGGAGCGGTCAAGGCAACTGTAGACGGAGGTGAAGCTCCCGGCAGCATCGGTGCGATTGTTGATATGATCAGGCCGTCGGTTGATAAAGCACGGGCCGCCGGTGCCAGCGGTGACGATCTTTATGAACAAGCCTGCAACCACAACCTCCAGGCGATGCTGACCATTGTCGAGCAAAGTCCGATTATTAAAGAAATGGTTGAGCATGGCCATTTAAAAATTGTTTTGGCCAAATACCTGCAAAGCAGCGGTGAGGTAGTATTCTTTTAAATTTAATGTTTTTGCGCTGATCGGTTTGTTTGCAGAATAACTCTGTAAAAACATATGGTCTGGAGGTAATACTTTTGCTTAAATATCATTTTGAAATTACCAATGCAACTCCGCTTAAAGGTCACAAGCTGCGGGGCACCAAAGACTATGAAACCAAAGTTACGATCGAAAAAGATGGCAAGTTGATATTTGATGAAATTATTATGGTACGCAAAAATAAAGAAGGTGTTTATCCAGATTTGACTCTGGCCAACAAAAAAATTGCCGCTGTTTCGACCCGCCGGGAGCTGGCAGATAAAATAAAAGAATACTTTAAAAGAATCAAATAATAGATATGGAATCAGGCCTGCTTTTGCTCTACAAAGCAGGCTCAGACTGTCAATTAAGTCTAAAATCAACAGAGCGAGCAAAAAAGGCGAAGAGCAAGGCTTGCAAAAATCCCGTGATTGAGGCGTACGTATGGTACGCCGACTGAACGGGCTTTTTGTATAACGCAGCTATTCACCTTTTTTGACGCTCTGGGCCTGCTTTTGCTTTGCAAAGCAGGCATTTATTTACGACAGATTATTTCCGGGTGGTCAAGATAAGACATTTTTGAAAACAATAATGGGTTTCGATCTTGACAGAAATTATTTAATAGAAATAAAATAAATATATCAAAATGATATATGGAGAATAAAACTATGATTAGCAATTCTACGGTTGATTATATTATCCTCGGTTGCCTTAGTATTCAGCCCATGAGCGGATACGACATTAAGCGTCTGATAAGTATTAGTACCGGACTTTTTTATAATGCCAGCTATGGCAGTATTTATCCTACCCTTAAAAAGTTTGAGGAAGCCGGACTGGTAAATTCCGAGGAGGTTGTAGAAAACGGGCGCTTTAAAAAAATTTATGCCTTAACCTATGAAGGACAGCGGGAATTCATGGAGTGGCTGGAGGAACCCCCCCGACCGATCGTGATAAAAAATGATATGCTGTTAAGGCTGTTCTTTTACCGCCATCTGCCTCAAGACAAGGTACTGTCGATAACCGCTTCCCATATTGAACAGCTTAAGGCTTTTAAATTGGAACTTGAGGAAATCGAAGCAGCTGAAGGAGCGGGAGCGGACAAATTTCAACGTTATACTTTGCGTTGGGGAATGGATTTCTATGATTTTCAGATTGGCTGGTATAAAAAAATTTTACTTGAATTGGATGATTAGACATTAAATAAAATTTTTCCCTGGGGAAAAATCTTATTTAATTCAATAACCATAAAGGTAATGGTAAATGAAATTACAGGTTTGTACTCTTAGTGCCTCTTCTGTAGGCGGTAAAATTTGGGGAAACTAATTAATTCTTACGGGGGATATAAGCATTTTAAATGTTGGAGCCAAAATAATACGGGAGGGAGTGGGTATCGCCAGTAATAAATCCTTGAAAATGAATGAAATCTAACATTGATATGGAAGGATGATGGATATGAAAACCAAAATTACTGAGATGCTGGGAATAAAGCATCCAATTATTTGCGGGGGGATGCTGTGGCTGTGCAAACCTGATCTTTGTGCCGCCATCTCCAATGCCGGCGGACTGGGCAATATTACCGCCGGCAATTATGATACCGGTGAAGAACTGCGGGCGGCGCTGCGCCAAACCAAAGCGTTAACCGGCCAGCCTTTTGGGGTAAACATTACCCTGCTGCCGTCATTTCGCATTACCCAGGAAACCTATGATGACTATTTCCGGGTTTGCTGTGAAGAAAAAGTAGCCGCTATCGAAGTATCGGGCGCGCCGGCCAAACGTTATCTGGATCAGGTGCATGAGGCCGGGATTAAAATATTCCATAAGGTCGGTTCTTTAAGACATGCCCTGAACATCGAAAAACTTGGTTATGACGGCATTTTTGCCGCTGGTATTGAAGAAGGCGGACACCCGCTTAACGATGATGTTACCACCATGGTGCTGACTCCGCGGATTGCTGAATCGGTAAAGATACCGGTAGTTACCACCGGCGGGATCGCCGACGGCAGAGGTCTGGCGGCGGCACTGGCACTGGGTGCCGAGGGGGTCATGATGGCCACCCGCTTTATCAATACCAAAGAATGTATTGTCCATGAAAATATAAAACAGGAAATCATCAACCGTCAGGAACAGGATACAACTTTGATTTGCAAAACCCTTAATTTGCAAGGCCGGGCGCTTAAAAATGAATTGACTCAAAAGGTTTTGGATATTGAAGCGGAAGGCAAAGATCTGGAACGGATCTTCCCGCTGATCACCGGACAAAGGGTTAAAGATGCCTGGAACAATGGCGATGTAAATGGCGCGGCCTTCATGGTGGGACAGTCGATCGGCCTTATCAAGGATGTCCTCAGTTGTCAGGAATTAATGGACGGCATGGTAAAAGATGCGGAAGCTATTCTGCGCCGCAATCTGGAAAGATTCTAATCGGATTTTGCTTGTAGGTCAGAGTGGATTTGGCTTGACCGCACAGTAGATCAAGCCAAATCCAGACGGGGAGGGGGTTGTTTATGTCCGCGTATGATGTGGTAGTAGTCGGGGCTGGCAATGGGGGGTTAACTGCGGCCGCCAGTCTGGCCCAGAAAGGCATGAAGGTTTTGATGCTGGAACGGCATAATGTCCCGGGTGGATGCGCGACCAGCTTTTGCCGGGGCCGATTTGAATTCGAGGTGGCTTTGCATCAGTTAAGCGGATTCGGTACAGAAACCAAACCGGGTCCGTTAAGAATGTTCCTGGACAGCCTGGGTGTGGCGGATAAATTGGAATGGGTCGCCATGGACAATCTCTACCGGGTGGTTCTGCCCGGAGAATTGGATCTGATTCTCAGCAGTGATCGCGAGAATTTAATTGCCACCTTGCAGGAACGTTTCCCGCAGGAAAGCCAAGCGATCGAGGAATTTTTCGATTTGGTCTATAAGTTTTATTATGAAATCATCCGGGCCTTTTTTATGAAGGATCCCGGGATTAATAAAGAAAAGTATCCGCTCTATTTTAAATACAGCCTGAAATCAGCCCAGGAAGTGATGGATGAATTCTTCACCGATCCGCTGCTGCAGGCTGCTATTTCCGTTTACTGGTGTTATATGGGACTGGGACCCAGTCAGCTGACTTTTTCCGATCTGGCGGCGCTGCTGTTTGCCTATTTGGAATTTAAACCTTTTCATTTGAAAGGTGGTTCCCAGGCTTTGTCCAATGCTATTCTGGATCAATTCCTGGCCCATGGCGGCGAAGTGAGATTTAACTGTGCCGCTCAAAAAATACTGGTCGAAGATGGACATGTTACAGGCGTTATCACTGAAGACGGTGAGGTAATTGCCTGTCAATATGTGGTTTCCAATGCCTCCAGCGTGGAAACTTATGTTGACCTCATGGAACCATCGCCGGCGGCAGACAAGGAGATTCAGAAGATGTCCGGCAGTACGGTTGGCCCCTCCTCCCTGACCCTTTATATTGGCTTGGATTGCGAGCCGGAGGAAGTCGGGATCAATGAGGCGACCAATTTTATTCTTACCGGTCCGGATATGAATCGTGGCTATGAACGCTTTAAAATGCTGGATACCTCAGAAGACATGCTTTTACTTACCTGCTATAATCTGCTGGATCCGGGCTTTGCCCCTCCGGGCTGCACTCAGTTGGTCATCGTGGGTTTGAAATATGCCGAGCCGTGGATCGAAATACCGCCGGCAGATTATTATCAGACCAAATACGCAGCCGCTGAAGGATTCCTGAAAAATGTAGAAAAAGTATTTCCCGGATTGCGTGAGCATATCGAGGAAATTGAAGTGGCTACACCGATTACCCATATGCGTTTCCTGGGACAACCCGGAGGAGCGATCTATGGCTTTGACCAATTTGCCAAAGAAAACTCCCTTTTTACCAATCATAAATCTCCGGTTAAAGGATTGTATCTGGCCGGGGCCTGGGCTGGCAGCGGCGGCTTCCAGCCGACTCTGACTTCCGGCGGACAGGCCGCCCGGGCGATTATGAAAGATTTTAAGGGGGTGGGAAAATGAAAGACTTCCGCGAAGATATAGAAGGTTATCGTAAAATTAAACAGGAGATGGAGGTATGCCGCAAGTACGGGATCGATTACCGGGTACAGAAAGGCCGCCGCGCTGAGGTGGTAAATCGCCTCCATCCCAAGGTTTTGAAACTCAAGCTGGCTGATATTATTCAGGAAACGCCTTCTACCAAAACGCTGCGCCTGGTTGCCCGGGAAGGAAGTCTGCCCCCTTTCCAGGCCGGTCAGTACATCAATCTGCAGGTTGAGATAAACGGGATCAGAACCAGCCGTCCCTACAGTATCTCCTCCTCCCCGCATCAGATGGCTTATTATGATATTACGGTGCGTAAAATTGAAAATGGTTTTGTATCAGCTTATTTATTTGACCAGATCAAGGTAGGAGAGGAGTTTGAAAGTTCCGGCCCGGCCGGCAACTTCTACTATAATCCGTTGTTTCACGGGCAGAAACTGGTCTTATTAGCAGGCGGCAGCGGAGTTACACCTTTTATGAGCATGATCAGGGAAAATACCGATCTGGGACTGGAGCGGGAGATCCACCTGTTCTATGGCAGTAAGACCAGTGATGAACTTATTTTTCATGATGAGTTAAGCGCCATCAGCGCCCGCCGGTCTAATTTCCATTACCACCCGGTTCTTGAGAACCCTGCGGCCGGTTATGGGGGATTACGCGGAATGATCAGCACCGATCTGATCACCACTGTATTGGGGGATCAGGTCATTGATACCTATTACATCTGCGGGCCGCAGGCCATGTATGATACGCTGCTGCCCCAGTTGCAAGCGTTGTCGATTCCTGCCCGCAAGATCCGGCATGAAATGTTTGGCACTCCGGCAGATATCACCGCCCAGCCAGGATGGCCCCGGGGGATAAGCAAAGATACCACCTTCACTGTCAATGTGTTGGGTAAGAAAAGTCTGCCGGCCCAGGCCGGAGAACCGTTGTTGATAGCTTTGGAAAAAGCCGGACTGGTAGTACCTTCCCTCTGTCGCTCGGGGGAATGCAGTCTCTGTCGGGTGCAGCTTTTGTCCGGCAAAGTGTTTCAGCCGCAAGGGGTGCTGCTCAGAGAAAGTGATCGGCAATATGGCTATATCCATAGCTGTAAGTCATACCCACTGGATGATCTGGAAATTCGTCTGTAATTATTAGCGGAATGGTTGCAGCATCATTAAAAAAACAGATATGCAAATCCGGAAGGGAGACATGAAAATGGGAGAATGGAAAAAGGGTGCCTGTGTATTATGTGCCCAGGGATGCGGACTGGAGATGATGGTGGAAGATAATCAGATCATCAAGATTCGCGGGGATAAAGAAAACCCGCGCTCCCTGGGATATTGTTGCCGTAAAGGACTGAGTATGGCCCATCATGTGCACAATGATGACCGCCTGGCCTATCCGTTGAAAAAAGTAGGTGATCATCACGAACGCATCAGTTGGGAACAGGCACTGAGTGAGATTGCTGAAAAAATGCTGGCCATCAAGGAAAAACATGGCGGCAAAGCTTTTGCCTATATGGGCGGCGGTGCGCTGGGCGGACAGATGCAAGTAGGCATTGGATTGCGTCTTTTGAGTTTCCTGGGTTCCCGTTATTATTATTCCTCACTTGCCCAGGAATTTTCCAACAGTTTCTGGGTAGATGGTCGTGTCACCGGTAAACAAAGCCTGGTCACCATGCCGGATGCGCATAATGCCGATACGGTGGTGGCCTGGGGCTGGAATGGCTGGATGAGTCATCAGGAACCGCGCACCCGCGTCTTGATACTGAAATTAAAGAAAGATCCGGATAAAAAACTGATCGTCATCGACCCGCGCCGCTCGGAAACGGCGGAACGGGCCGATATCCACTTGCCCATCCGTCCGGGTACGGACAGTATGCTGTTGAAAGCCATGATCCGCATTATCCTGGACAAGGGCTGGGAAGACCAGGTGTTTATTGAAGCACATGTCAGCGGTTGGGAGGAAGTGAAACCGCTTTTTGCCGGTTTTGATGCCCAACGTGCAGTCACTGAAGTCTGCGGCTTGGATTACGATACGGTGGTGGAAGTCACCCGTTTGCTGGCCCAAACCAAATCATGCATCCATCAGGATCTGGGCATCTATATGAACCGTAATTCCACCATCAACGCCTATATGCTGCATATCCTGCGGGCGATCACGGGACGCTTCTGTGTAGAAGGCGGCCAGATCCTGCCGGCTTTTCTTTTTCCCATGGGCAGTGATAGTGATGAGCGCAATCCCAAGACCTGGCGTACGGTCAAGACCAACATGTTCCCAATATTAGGTTCATTTCCGCCGGCGGTATTTCCGGAGGAAGTATTAAACGATTCTCCCGACCGCATCCGCGCCTTGATTGTCAGCGGCTGTAACCCGCTGCGCTCTTATCCGGATACGCAGGCCTATGAAAAAGCTTTTGCCGGGTTGGAACTCTCGGTATGTCTTGAAATCGTCTATAATGAAACCGCCCGTCTCAGTGATTATGTGCTGCCCTGTTTAAGCTATCCCGAATCCTATGATACCGTCTGTTTCAATTATTCCTATCCGGACTTTTATTTCCAAATGCGGCAGCCGGTGCTGGCACCGTTAAGCAGTGAAAGCCGGGAAGGTTCGCGAATCATTCTGGAGCTTATAAAAGCCATGGGCTTCTTGCCGGAGTTTCCCCAGTCGCTTTATGATGCCGGTAAAGGAGGTATTTCTGCTTATTTAGGTGCGCTGGGGGGCTATGTTCAGGAAAATCCTGCTCACGCTAAACTGATTCCGCTGATCTTGGCGGAAACTTTGGGAACGGCGCTCGGTTCTGTCAATCAGGCCATGATCGTAGGTCTCCTGGTTTCCAGCAGCTCAGCATTTAAGGCCGGCGCAGCCGCGATGGGTTACCCGGCTGATTTTTCCATGATTGAAGCCATGTACAAGGACATCCTGGCGCACCCGCAGGGACTTATTCTTTCCCGCTTCCAACGGGACAACTTCAGCATGCTGAAAACCGAAGACAAGAAATTAAATCTTATGATAGAAGAACTGCTGGAACCGCTTCAAGCCGCTACCATTGAAAATGAAATCGAGAAATTAAAAATGTCGGCTGAATTTCCACTTATCCTGCATGCCGGTCTGCATCACGAAACGGTTGCCAATACCAGCCTGCGCAATCCCGCATGGAACAAGGACAAACGCTGGCTGACCATGCTGATGCACGCAGCGGATGCCGCCCGGCTTGATTTGGCTGACGGGGACAAGGCGATCATCACTACCCGGGCAGCTGCGGCCGAAGTGGAAGTGGAGATCAGTTCATATGCTGCGGAAAAATGCGTATATATCCGCCATGGACAGGGCCTGGTTTATAATGGGGTAAAATACGGAGTCAATGTCAATGACCTGGTCTTGACCACAGACCGTGATGAAATGTGCACTCCCATGCACCGGCGTATCCCCTGCCGGGTGGAAAAGGCATAATCTGCAAAACAATATGATATAATGCAAGCCCGTAATAAAGAGACATTGATAGCTATATTTATTTTTATAATTGCAAAAGATTGCAAGCTAAAACAGCCTTAGTCCGATGGAATTTCGAACTAAGGCTGCATAAACCATTTAATTTCTTTGTACTGTCTACTTAACAGGGTGCAGTTCATTTGATGTTGCAGGCTTGTTTTTTTGGGACTGGCATTAATGCATGGATGGCAGAGGAAGATTGGTAAATAAATTATTTGCAGAGTTGCCGATATAGATCTTCGTATGCGTCCAGTTCTTTTTCCAGGCTGAATTTTTTCTCAACCAGGTCACGGGCGGCCTGACCCATCTTTTTGGTTAGCTGCGGATTATCCATCAAGGTACGGGCTGCCTGTGCCAACTCAGCTTCATTGTGGACGTAAACCCCCTCCCGACCATCTTCAATAATATTAAGGTTACCTGGCACGGCGGTTAAAATACAGGGCAGACCCAGACTCATCGCCTCCAAGGCACCCTGGGGTTGCCCTTCAGCATGTGAGCTGTTGACGACTACGTCTGCTTGCAGTATCAGGGTGCGTACGCTTTCATGGGGTAATTCACCCATGTAGGTGACCCAGGGTAATTGTTCGATACGTTCCAAAATCTGTCGGCTGTACTCGGGATCTATGAGCGCTCCAATAATCACAAGTCTCAAGTTAGGGTAGGCCGGTTGAATTTTTTCCAGTGCATTGATGAGCAACTCGAAATTTTTCACTGGTCTGAACCCGCTGGGAAAAAGAAAAATAAAATCATCCGGCTTGAAATCAAAGGGCAGAAATGTTTCACGTGAAACATTTGGGAAATAAATTCCCTGGGGGATAACCACCAACCGAGGCCCAAGCGCCGGGTATGGAACAGCAATTAGCTCTCTGAAATCCTGATGAAAAAGTACAATTTTTTGGGCTGAATAAAGGCTCTTTCTGACCAGGAGGGATTCCTTTCCATGCAGATCAAAATGTAAATCTGTACCGGTAGTGGTAAGAAGAATAGGAATATGCTGTGCAGGAGGTATTTTATCCAGTAAACGTCCCCAATGCAACGCATGAAAGGCATGGATCAATGCATAGCTGTTTTCAGCCAGCTTTGCCTGCACCTGGATTAAGGCATCCCTATCTTCCAAGGAAACTAAATCAGTCACAAAACCGCGTTTCTCCAGACCGGTTTGCAAGCGCAGACTGGTAATGCTGTTGCCGCGCTGACTGCGCTTATAGGGGGAGATCATCAATA
>ENA-UOXR01000339-UOXR01000339.1-bioreactor-metagenome-genome-assembly--contig:-NODE-339-length-58576-cov-6.273902_pt1 | contig 58576 bp, 60 predicted proteins | sample MGYA00238164_ERZ764825 | MGnify/ENA primary metagenome ERZ764825 (study PRJEB28920, sample SAMN05720171) | bioreactor metagenome | isolation source: Anaerobic biogas reactor | place: USA:Washington... | reverse complement strand
TCTGATTGGAAACCCGACAATAGAGCTTTTTCATTATTTAAAAGTCTCCATAATCTGAATTACGGAAGGCCCAAGCAAGATCAGAAAAATAGTTGGGAATATAAATAAAACCATGGGGATCAGCATTTTAACCGGTGCTTTCATGGCTTTCTCCTCCACCTGTTGTTTCCTTCTAACTCGCATTTGCTCTGCTTGTATGCGCAAAACGTTACCGATACTGACCCCGAGCTGGTCAGCCTGAATTATGGCACCCACGAAGGCAGCCAAATCGCCTTCATCGTTACGTTTAGCCAAATCTTTGAGAGCCTCTTTGCGGGTCTTGCCCATCCTCATTTCCTGCAAACACTGATTAAACTCCTGGGCCAGGGGGCCTGTGGATTTCTGCACGACTTTCTGCAGGGCGGCATCAAAGCCCAGCCCGGCTTCAATACTGATCACCATCAGATCGAGTAAATCAGGCAACTCCTTCTCAATACTGCCCCGCCGCCTTGAAATTGTCATATTGATAAATATCGATAACATTAAATATCCTGTAACAAAGCTGCAAATTACAGCAAAGTATTGGACTCCTGGACTGCCATGACTGAAATAACTTAATAAAGCGGCGATGATGGCGAATATAACCGCCGTCGCATACTGCACCGATAAAAAATCGGCTGCCGTCCAATGAAACGGTCGTCCGGCATTGATCAGCTTTTTTTCAATCATTGCCCTTTGGCGCTGGGGAGTATACTTTTGCGTAAATAATGACATCTTTTTCAGCAGGGGCTGAAGAATACGTTCCCTGAATGCAAGCTGAAGTTCATCCTCTATGCCCCCCTGGCGGGGAGAATATAGGTTTAATTCTTCCAGTCTTGCGTTGATCAGGTTGCGGGTGGCAAATATACGCTCCAAGACTGCCCACACCAAACAGAATGCACTTAAAAACACACCTAATAAAATAATCGTCATATACGGCTCTCCTTACAAACCAATGTCTACAACTTTACGAACCATCAAGAATCCGATCACCTCGGAAACAACTGCTGCCCCCAGGATCATACGGCCGGATTTTTCCTGCAGCAAAACCCCAATGTAATCAGGACTGATCAATACCAATATGCAAAACAATGCTACCGGCAAAAGTCCTATCATCAAGCCGGAGATTCTTCCCTGGGCGGTCAGGGTTTTGATTTCGCCCTTCAAGCGAATACGGTCTTTAATGCTGTTGGATATATTGTCAAATATTTCGGCCAGATTGCCGCCGATTTGTCTTTGGATCAAAACCGCGGTCAGCATCAGTTCCAGATCATTGCTTTCCGCTCTTTGAATCAGATTCATAAGTGCCTGCTCGGTGGTATTGCCCAAATTTATTTCCCGTAATGTTCTTCTAAACTCAATGGCCAACGGTCCGTCCATTTCTTTGCCGACCAGATCCAGTGCCTGTAAAAAGCTATAGCCTGCCCGCAGCGAGTTGGTCATGACCGTCAAAGACGCGCTGATTTGTTCATTCATTTGGTTTAAACGAACTTTCTTTTTATGTTTCACCAACATTCCCGGCATCAACAAGCAGATAAAACCGATCAACAATGCCTGACTTATCCCCCCGAACAGCATAAAGCCAATCAAGCCCCCGGCTATCGTGACCAATATGTTCATGCCAATAAACTCTTCCCCCCGCAGCAAAATATCAGCTTTGGATAATTCCGCTTCGATTTGGCGGGTATATGACTTGGCCGCAAAAATATGTCCGATCCCGCGCAGGAAATTTTTATAAGCTAGCTTTTGTTTCACCACCGGGGCTGGCTCAATATCGTCATGGCTTTTATCGCCGAGGCTTAAAACTCGGTTTTTTATATTCTCCCGATTGCGTATGCTTAATTTATAAACACCCCATACCAACAAAAACGCGACCAGAAAAACAAGTGTACTAATTACTGCCGCCATTTCCCTCCCCCCCTTGCACTAATTTTCCGGGCGAAATATATCTGGTGCCAAATTGATTCCCTCCGCTTCCAATTTCGTAAGTATTTTGGGAGTAATACCGGTAGCAAAATGATGACCCATTAACTGGCCATTGGCATCTACTCCCCGCTGCTCGAAAAGAAAAATATCCTGCATTTGAATCGTATCCCCCTCCATCCCCAGTATTTCGGTAATGTGGGTGATAACGCGGCGTCCGTTGCGCAAACGGGTCTGTTGAATAACCAGATCCACCGCTGAGGTTATTTGCTGCCGGATGGCTCTCACCGGCAGATCCATGCCGGCCATCAAAACCATGGTTTCCACCCGGGCCAACATATCCCGCGGTGAATTGGCATGACCGGTGGTAAGTGAACCATCGTGTCCGGTATTCATGGCCTGGAGCATATCCAGGGCTTCACCTGCCCTGACTTCTCCGACCACAATCCGATCCGGCCGCATACGCAGGCAGTTGCGTACCAGATCACGGATGGTAACCGCACCTTTGCCTTCAATATTGGCCGCGCGTGTTTCCAGACTGACCACATGGGCCTGATTGAGCTGCAATTCAGCGGCATCTTCCACGGTAATGATGCGTTCACCATCAGGAATAAAAGAAGCCAGTACATTCAGCAAGGTGGTTTTGCCGCTGCCCGTACCTCCGGATATGAATATGTTAAGACGTCCTTTTACGGCGGCTTCCAGAAATTTTGCCATAGGCAAGGCCAGACTGCCGAATCGTACCAGATCATTGATATTGTAGGGGGTCTTGGAGAATTTACGGATTGTTATACTGGGGCCTTTTAAGGCCAGGGGCGCAATGATGGCATTGACCCGGGAACCATCCGGCAGTCTTGCGTCTACCATGGGTTGGCTTTCATCGATACGTCTGCCGATGGGGGAAACAATTTTATCGATTATATGCATCACATGTTCATCATCACGAAAAACCGCTTCACTGAGTTCCAGTTTGCCCTTGCGTTCAACATATATTTGTTTGGGCCCGTTTACCATTATTTCTGTAATTTCATTATCACTCAAGAGCGGTTCAATCGGGCCCAAGCCCAGCACTTCATCACTGACTACGGCAGCGATCATCTGCCGCTCCGAATAGGGCAGGAAACCCGCCTCCCGTTCCAGGATGCTGTTTACCATTTCACGAGTTCTTTGGTTTAGGGCAGCATCGTTCAAGTCCGCTTGTTTTATCTCGCGATCGATTCTTTCAATCACTTCTTTATGTATCTTCAACTTCAGCGCAGCATACTTGTCTGCTTTTTCTTCAGATACCGGCTTGCTGTCGGGCACAGTGATATTTTCATGATCAGCGAAATTATTTTTGCTTTGTAAACGCTGGCTTAGAGACATTTGCATCCTCCTATCCAAACAACTTTGACCAGAAGGTATTTTTAGGTTTTCTTTCCCGTAGATCTTTTTGGTAACCATAATCTTCGATAATCATGTGCGCTACTCGCAGCAATGCTTTACTTACCTCTGCCTGGGGATGGGAAATAACAAAGGGTATACCTTTATTGGCTGCGCCGACAACCGTCTGACCGTCACTGGGGAGTTCATCGGCCGCCAGGAAATCGATGGTTTTTTCCACGTCCCGGATGTCGATGCCAAAATTCATAGAGCAGCGATTGATAATCAGTTTGGTTTTGCCGCTGTGATGAAGGCTATCCAGCAAATTAAGACTCAGTTTAAGATTCTTTACAGAAGGCAGATCCATCGACATAAGCAAAATAATCTGGGTGGACATATCCAGAGCAGTCAAAATGGTATCGGAGAAAAATGGCGGGGAATCAATAATTATATAATCAAAATTTTGCCGTAGAATGGACAGAATTTTTTCTACATGTTCGGGTACAATTAAATCTGCATCTTCCGGCCGAAGCGGTGAAGCCATTACTTTAATTCCAGAACTGTGGGGAATCAAATAATTGTTTAATAGCTGCATATCCCAATGGGTACGTTCCTGTACCAGTTCGGCCAAGGTACGCCTCGGTTTCAGATTCAGATAAACAGTCACATCACCAAACTGTAAATCAAGATCTAATAATACGACTTTCTTCTTGCTTTCCTGGGCGATCATTACCGCCAGATTAACCGCCATGGTTGTCTTTCCGGCTCCTCCTTTGGCACCGAAAACGGTTATGATCTGCGGAATTTTATACTTTTGCTGCATGCCGGTCATGCGTACGGAAGCATAACTGGCCAAACGGGTTTTTTCGGTCAAAAATATTCTGCGGATCGCTTCGGCCAGCTCAAGTGAACTGAATTGCTCTTTGACAAAATAATCCCTGGCACCGGCCGCCATCACTTGGCGAAGAAGTTCGCTGTCTGCTTGCGGCCCTATAACCACAACACCAATTTCGGGATGGGCCAGGGTTATTTTTTCAGCCGCAGTAATACCATCGGCTGAGGGCAAATCAGCCTCAATAATAACAATGTCAGGCAGGAGCTGTTCGGTCTTCTTAACCGCCTCGGTACCGTCCGGGACTTCCCCAATAATATGTAGATCAGCCTCTCGGCTCAGACTGGAAGCCAAAGCCTCGCAATATGCATGATTTTTACTGGCAATCAGTATTCTGATTTTATCCACTGCGGCTCCCCTTCCAAAATAAATAGATTAAAGGTTACAGATTAAGCACAGAACTCATTCGGGGCTCCAGTATATTGATCAATTTGTGCTGACAGGTAGGGAATTGATATTATTAAATCCACCTATGCTGAAAGGTGCCGGACTGCTGATCCCTTTGTCAGCCGGGGAACGAAGGATCAAACTGATTTTACCGTCTTCTGTGGCTGTCTTTAAACGCAGGGAATTTTCCAAAGTTACGGCTAAGGTTACGGTTTTGGCAACAGTTTTTTCTTTACTGTTATTGGGGTTATCCACAATCGTGTTGCCAAGCGCCAGCACTTCGACATCCTGGAGCACCGCCACAGAACTGGTCGGCATTAGGCCTTCCTCACCGTTTAACCTGGCGATAACATCCACCCGATCGCCTATTTTAATCAGCCCGGCCACACCACTGGCCTCATCAACCGTAACCGACATGGCCCTCATACCTGCCTCGATTGTATAAGCCAGTCCCTGCTTGCGGTCGCTGCGCTTGATTAATCGATGCTCAAGAATTACTTCGTCCTGACGGATATCAGTAAGCGTGATTTTTCCCAGCGCCTGATTTATATCAAGTATCTCCTGGTTGTTTCTGAATTCGCTGGGAAAGGCTTTCATCTGCACCATCTCGGAGGTAATTATGCTATGGGCTGGTATGTCCCGGGCAGCAACCAGTATTCGGGTATATTCACGATTATCCATCGACTCTTTCATTTGGTTCAAATAACTAAAGGTCAGATAGGCTGCCATTAACCCAAAAATTAAAGCTAATATAAAAACCAGTTTGCTCTTCATCAGCAACGCTCCTCGGATTTTCTATTGAACCAACCGGGCTCTGTACACACCAAAATCGGGTCCGTTGGGATCGGCCTCTCCCTGTATGATTCCCTGAATAAATTGTCCTGTGAGCTGGCCGTTGCTGCCATTGCCTTCCGTATCGGACAGCAGAAAAAGAGCAAACCCACATATACGTACCTGTTTCTTGGAGGTGGTCTGCTCTCCTTTTTTATCGGTCAGCAATACTTCTTCCACCACCGGTATAATGCCAATACGGGGGCAGGTTGTATTATAATTCTCCAAAGTGCAAGCCGGCGTATGCGGACATCCGGCAAGGCGATACTCCGTTCCTGTCAGAGTAGGCCCACTCATGTTGCCTTCTTCCACATCTACCAGATCGTCCAACCGAAGGATCTCAGTGTAATTGTTCTTCAAATTCTCTTCATAGTTACTGGCCCCATTGCCTCCCAGCGCAAGCGCACCGCGCCAGCCATAGAAAATCGATTCCTGGGCACCGCCTTTCAGAATAACGGTCTGCCCGGGAGTCCAGACGTCTTTCATAACTCCCAGGGGCAGGGCCCCTCTGACCCCGGTGATCGGTTCCAGGCGAGCCAGGGCTTGGGCAGCTACGGTTTTTGAATCAAATCCTATAATCCTGGCCAAGCCATAATGAACCGTTTTATGTGCAGATACAAAAACAGCGCGGTCAGACTCAAGAATTTGCGCCATATCAATTTCTGCATCCGGCGGGCAGTCTGTTGCCGCATAATTGGCAGCAGTCGCTACCGCTTGGGCGGTATCACCCGGCAAATCCTGCAGCGCCGCCAGCGCGGCTGCATCTACGGCATTCTGCAGCCGGGCCCGGGTCAAAAAAACAGCTCCGGTATCTGTAACCATCGCTGCCATACCGACCAGAACGGTTAATAAAATTGTTATCAGCACAATAGCACTGCCCTTTTCATTGCGGATAAATTCATTCATTGCCTTCATCTCCCTACTCAGCCCGCATTGTTATCCGAGCGGAGATCTGGCAGGGATCTCCGGTTATACTAGAAATAATCGGGGTATTGATTTCCAGCGGATAACCCACATCTATATTTACCGGATTGCCGGTAGCACGTTCCAACGGTACTGGAGTAATAGAAATGGCCAGCTTGGTTGGATCCAGAAATGTACATCTGTCTTTAACAATGATGACAATATCTTCATCCGGTACACCCAGTGATGCGGCCCGGGCACCTTCCCGGGCCGCATTGTTTATCATAATATTGCTGGCATAAATCCGCCCGAATTCAATAATCCCAAAAACCAACAATAATAGCACCGGAAGTACCAAAGCAAATTCCACCAAAGCCTGTCCGTGTTGGCTGAAAATCATTTTATGCCGCAACAGTATCACCCCATCCACCAGAAGGCGCTGGCCGTACCGGCAACAATTGCCAGGCCATAGGGAAACATTATTTTTTCGCGGTTGAGGTCAAAAGCAACTACTTTGCCGCCTGTTGCGAACAAAAGTTTTATACCACTTAATAACCGGCCAAACAAATTAATCAACTGACGCTTATATATTAGTATAATTAGAGAAATGATCCCGCCGGCCAGGGCCATGCCTAGGGCTGTATAAAAAATAAAGAGCGGCCCTTTGATTGCTCCAATTACTGCCAGCAGTTTTACATCACCGGCACCCATACCGCCAAGGGTAAACGGTATGAACAAGATACATAACCCGGCCAGAAACCCTAGAAGAGATTGGCCCAACTCGAACCAACCGCCTACTGCCAGGTGATAACCCAAAGCAAAAAAAGGGCAGGAAATAGTACAACATTATACATTTTGCGTTTATTTAAATCTGTAATTAAACAGATTATGAGCATAATGACCAATATGATTTCCGGCATCAATGAACCTCCTTAAGGGAAAGGTCCTTCCTAAGTAGTAAGGCCTTTCCCCAGGTGCAATGCATCAATCGGTATCGTTTCACTAAGGTATGTGGTAACAAAATTCAGATTCCCAAAGGTAAATTTATTCTATCCTGCTGAAGTAAATTGCATGTTTTCAAATAGTGTAGCTATTTTCCCTCTTAAGGCAACTAACGCGGTAATTAAAAAAACTGCGACGATACCAATAATCAAGGCATACTCAGTCATACCCTGGCCTTCTTCTTCTTTTATCAATCTCATCAAGAAATTCATTTTCTTTCCTTCTTTCTTTAAAATTTGATTTACTCGTTTTTAAAATCTTTTCTTCCCCATGCATGCAAAAAACCACTCGCACAATTGACGAGTGGTTTAAAGGACAACAATATAATACTTCAATAAAATTATTATATCCCTCCTCGGCAACTGGCTGGCATTGTGGAATAACCACTTTAGCCCCTTTAGCTTTGCGTCACCTTCTTTCGAAGGTTTTGCCTTTGTTCAGTTGGGTTCAATTACCATTTTTTCCGGCGGAGAAATATCGCTTGCAGCAACTGGCTGGCATAGCAGATCATTCCGCCTTAGCCCCTTTAGCTTTGCGTCACCCTCTTTCGATGGTTTTGCCTTTTTCAACTTGGAGTCATAGTTCGTTTTAAAAAAGTAAACTCTTTATGTCAAGGTATATATTTCCAAAAATTCTGATAATCATCCCCAATCATACTGTATTTGGCCTTAAACCAAAAATAATGTAGTATAGATTACAAACGTAAAATATAATACTCAATCACGCTATAAGGCAGGTTATTATGCAAAAAATTGATTTAATCGCTACCGCAGCATTTGGGTTGGAATCCATTGTCGCCAATGAACTGAAAGTATTAGGCTATGAAAATTTAAAAGTTGAAAACGGACGGGTAGATTTCATGGCTGACTTGTCTGCCATCACCCGTTGCAATCTATGGCTGCGCTCAGCTGATCGGGTACTGATAAAAGTTGGTGAATTCCAAGCGCTGAGCTTTGCAGAATTATTTGAGCAGACCAAAGCTCTGCCCTGGGCTGACTGGCTGCCGGAAAATGCCGAGTTCCCGGTAGAAGGCAAGTCAGTCCGGTCTAAACTGTTCTCTGTCCCGGATTGCCAGGCGATTGTTAAAAAAGCTATCGTCGAAAAAATGAAAATTCGTTACCCCCGCCGATGGTTTGAGGAAAATGGCCCCAAATACAAAATTCAGGTCGCCCTTTTAAATGACCGGGTTACTTTAACCATTGATACCAGCGGAGCAGGTCTGCATAAACGCGGTTATCGCAAGCTTTCCGCGGAGGCACCTCTAAAAGAAACTTTGGCCGCTGCCCTAATCAGCATCAGCCGTTGGAAAGCCGATCGGGCCTTTATTGATCCCTGCTGCGGTTCGGGAACCATACCTATCGAGGCAGCCTTGATCGGACGAAATATGGCCCCGGGTCTGGGGCGTAGTTTTGCCGCTGAAAACTGGCCCCAACTGACATCTGCTTTGTGGCAGCAATCACGGACCGAAGCCCATGACTCTATCCGGCACCACCAACCGCTGGGAATTATGGGTTATGATTTGAACCCATCCGTTCTTGATCTGGCCCGATTTCATGCCAAACAGGCCGGTCTGCAGAATCTGGTCTCATTTCAGCAAAGGGATGTAAGGCAGCTGGGCTCCAAATACAAATACGGGTATCTGATTACAAATCCCCCCTATGGGGAACGCTTATCAGAATTAAAGCAAGCAGAAGAACTTTATCGTGATATGGGTAAGGCATTCGCCAAACTTGATACCTGGTCATTTTATATTATTTGCTCCCATCCCCGTTTTGAAGAGTTCTTTCAACGCAAGGCGGATAAAAAGCGCAAGCTGTACAATGGCCGGATTCAATGTAATTACTTTCAGTTCTTTGGCCCCAAACCAGATCAACTGCAGGGTCCTTTCGCCGTCTCCGATTAATTTTCATTCATAATTTCAATCTTCGCAAAATAAAATACAGAGTCTTGATTATTATCTTGACTCTGTATTTTTTTTAGCTTTTTTTTGATCGACTTATATATTTGTAATTATTTGTTCATAATAATTAAGAATTGCATAAGCAACGAATTGCAAATCGTTCTGATAATCAATTGTATTGGATACCATTAATTTATTTGCTGGTATATTAACAGCATTCCTATAAAATAAAATTTTTATATTTGAGAGTTCTGCATAATTCAAAAATCATGCAATACTGTCACTCTGATCAATAGTGATGCGACGATGTCATATGGTATTTAGTTGCCGAACGCAGAAGAAAAGCGCAGCGGATCCTAGGCGTCGGTGAGTCTCGTAAGTGCCGTACATCCGCCGCTAACGCTCAGGATGGCATTTCAAAGTTACATAATAATTAAAAAAGTTTATTATGCAAAATCCTCATTTAACTGCTTGGCTGGATTTATTTCACGGAGGTATGAGCAATGATTGCCGTAGTTTTAGCAGGAGGACGCGGGGTACGTCTGTGGCCTGAAAGCCGATATAAACAACCCAAACAGCTGTGTAAATTTATTAACAGCAAGTCCATGCTAGATGAGACTTTGGATCGTTTGGTTGCCGCCGGTGCCAATCAAATACTGATCATAACCAACGACGGATTATTCTCAGATATTAAGGAAATTGTTGATCATCGTGATGATACTGACATAATTGAGATCCTTAGTGAACCGGAGGGCAGAAATACTGCCCCGGCAGTAGGTTTATCACTAACGCGTTTTTATCCTGCACAGCAGGATGAGGTAATGGCAATTTTTCCTGCCGATCATCATGTTCTGGATATCCCCTCCTTTTGCCTGACCATGGAAAAGGCAGTAAAAGCAGCTGAAAAAAACCATATCGTCACCATCGGCATTGAGCCGGATCATGCCGAGACCGGTTATGGTTATATTGAAAAATCCGGCCAGGAAATTAATGATCTGGAAGAAGTATTTAATGTCCTGTCCTTCCGCGAAAAACCCGATCTGGAAACGGCCGGCATGTACCTTGATACAGGCCGTTATTTGTGGAATTCAGGTATTTATGTTGGCAAAGTTAAAATCCTGATGGAGGAATTCTCAAAATACTTGCCAGAAATTTTTACCTATTTGCAATCAGGACACGAGCATTATCTGCAGAATTACAGTGCTTTACCCAATATCAGTCTTGATTACGGCATTGCTGAAAAAAGCAAGCGCATAACCGTGGTACCCGGCAGCTTTGGCTGGTCTGATATAGGTAATTGGAATGCGCTAGCAGAACTTTTCCCTTATGACCAGCAGCAAAATTATCTTTTAGGCAAAGATATTTTGTTTGTGGAGAGTAAAAATTGTCTGGTCAAACAAAATACCAAAACCGTAGTACTCTTTGGCGTGGAAGATTTGATGGTGGTAGAAACCGATGATGTGATTCTGGTTGCTGAGCGGCAACGCTGCCAGGATATCAGCCAATTGGTAAAGCAAATCGAAACGCTTGAACGTCATGATTTACTGTAAAAATTGAAGGGAGGAAAAAATGAGCAATTCAAATATATACCGTCAATATGATATTCGCGGCATCGTTAATCAGGAGTTGACGGATGATGTTATGTTTGATATCGGCCGTGCTTTTGCGCTTTATGCCCGCCAGCATGGTTATCATAAAATCCTGCTGGGGCGGGACAATCGCCTCTCATCACCTCATTACCGCGATTTGTTGGTGGACGCTTTGCTGCAAAGCGGTTGTGACATCGTTGATCTGGGTATGGTCATAACGCCCATGTTTTATTTTGCCTCCCGATACCTTGAAATCGGAGCGGGAATCATGATAACCGCCAGTCATAATCCGGGCGAATACAATGGTTGTAAACTATTATTAGGTGAATCAACCATTTACGGTGACCAAATTATGGACATCAAGCAGTTGATAGAAAAAAAAGGCTTTCCGGTTCTCTCCAGTGGTAATTTAACTAACTACGATATAGGTGAAGCTTATATGCAAATGATTACTGAAAAAATTAAACTTGGGCCTAATAAGCCAAAAGTAGTAGTTGATTGCGGCAATGGCAGCGCTTCTCCTTTTGCTCCGGAATTATTTGCCCGTTTGGGTTGCGAGACGATCGCACTTTTCTGTGATTCTGACCCGACCTTTCCCAACCATCATCCTGATCCGGTCAAACCTGAAAATTTACAGGATCTGATCAGATTGGTTAAACAGTCTCAGGCTGATATCGGCATCGGTATAGATGGAGACGGGGATCGGTTAGGCGTTGTAGACAAAGACGGCAATATGATCTGGGGCGATCAGCTGATGATTCTTTTCTGGCGCGATATTTTGCCTCGCTATCCCGGTCTGCCCAGTATCGTGGAGGTAAAATGTTCCCAAAGTTTGATCGATGAAATCGAACGCCTGGGTGGCACACCGCTGATTTACAAAACCGGACATTCCTTAATAAAAGCCAAAATGAAGGAAACGGGAGCCATTTTTACCGGTGAAATGTCCGGGCATATGTTTTTTGCGGATGATTATTATGGCTATGATGACGCTCTTTATGCAGCAGCTCGTTTATTGTTGCTTCTGTCCAACAGCCAACAGACCATCGGTGAAATGCTGAGCAACATTTCCAAATATTATTCCACGCCTGAGATTCGTCTTCCCAGCGATGATGAGACCAAGTTCAAGCTGGTTGATCAAGTTTTACAGCATTTTAAAAAGGATTATGAAGTTATTGATATTGATGGTGCCCGTATTATCTTTACGCATGGCTGGGGTTTAGTGCGTGCTTCCAATACCGGGCCGGAAATCATTTGCCGCTGTGAAGGCGACTCTCCTGAAGCATTGCAGGAAATAAAAAATAAACTCTTTGCTTATCTTGGCTCTATTGGCTTTAACACGCAAGTACCGGCAATATAAGCAATAAATTGATCAGGTATAAGCTGCCGGAAAAGATGCAAGAATACTTATAGGAACTTTATAAAATACGTTAACGAAAAAGGAGAATAAATATGAACATTTTAAATATAGGAACCTATCCGCCTAAACAGTGCGGAATCGCAACATTTTCAGCTGATTTATGCAGAAGTATTACCGAACATGGACATGATATAAAAATAATCGCCATTTCCGACAATAGCTGCAGTTATCATTACAGCAATCAGGTTATCTTTAATATCCGGCAAAACCAGCGCCAGGATTATATGAAAGCGGCCGCCTTCATAAATGCAGCCACATCAGTGGACTTGGTTATTTTGCAGCATGAATACGGAATTTTTGGAGGTCAGGACGGAGAATACGTTTTAAATCTGGTTAAATTATTACACAAGCCCTATGTTTTGATAACTCATACGGTTCTTCCCCGTCCTTCCAAAAAGCAAAAACAAATATTGAATGATGTCTGCCACCGGGCGGCGGGCATTGTCTGCATGACGGAACGTTCCCGGGATCTGTTGATCAATCTTTATGAAGCCCCGGCTGAAACCGTTAAAGTAATTGCCCACGGGGTTCCTGATTTTATTAAAAAACCACAAGATGAGCTCAAGCAAGAACATGGTCTGGAAAATCGCCAACTGATAAGTACCTTTGGTTTGATTGGGCCGGGCAAAGGTCTTGATGCAGGCATAAAGGCAGTGGCTGAACTGGTGGCTGAATACCCGCATATTGTTTACCTGATTCTGGGGCAAACCCATCCCATGCTGCTGCGCAAGGAAGGCGAGAAATACCGGCAGACGCTGGTTGATCTGGTAGCCAGACTTGATCTCCAGCAAAACGTGGTTTTCATCAACAAATTCCTGACTGATCTTGAACTGGGTGATTACCTGTATATGACTGATATTTATCTGAGTCCTTATCCGAATCTGGATCAGGCGGTAAGCGGAACGATGGCTTTTGCGGTAGGCTGCGGAAGAGCCATTGTATCAACTGGCTATGCCTATGCCAATGAAGTTTTAAGAGCAGGACGTGGTTTGCTTGTCCCCAGTGCCGACCCGCATCTGCTGGCGCAGGGTATGCGGCAGATTTTGGACAGCTATGAATTACGGGAAAGCTTGCAGGACAATGCCTGGCAACTGGGCAGAACTTGGACCTGGTTCAATGTAGGTCGGGAATACATTAATTTCTTCAGGCAAATCCTGAGCCTTAATCGAATTAGTGAGGAAAGGGTTCTGAATTATGCCAAACTATAAACACTTTCTGAATATGACCGATGAAACCGGTATTTTGCAGTTTTCGAAATATCATCATCCTGATCAGGACAGCGGTTATACGCTGGATGACAATGCCCGGGCCCTGATGGTAGCTTTATCAATGGGCGATGAAGGCTATCCTTTGGCGCTCGTTTTTACCCGTTATCTGCGCCGCAGCTGGCAGGAAAATGGCCAATGGTGCAACCTGCTGCTGCATGGTCAATATTATAATCATTTTGACTCCGAAGACAGCTTCGGGAGAGCTTTTTGGGCCTGCAGCACCGGCAGTTGCTCTGATTGGCCGATCATCGCCCAAAGCTGCACGGAAATGCTGGAACGGGCAGTGACCAGGCTGCCTTCTTTTCATTCGGCGCGTGGTATAGCCTATTGTTTGATTGGATTATGTAAAGGCAGGTTTCCATTTTTAACTGCCAAATATCATAACAACCTGGTTCATCTGTTATCAGAACGTTTACTTTCGTTTTACAGCAGCCAGCAAAGTCCCGATTGGAATTGGTTTGAGGATAAAATGACTTACTGCAATGGGGTCTTGCCGCAATCACTTTTTGCGGCATATGCATATAACGGCAACCGAAAATGCCTGCAAACAGCGCGGGAATCACTTCGCTTTCTAAGCAATCATTTATTTGCCCGAGGCTATTTAAATATTGTCGGCAATGAAGGCTGGTATATAAGGGGAGGAAAATTGCCTTTATGGGATCAGCAGCCGGTGGATGCAGCCTCGGTTATTTTTGCCTGTCATGAGGCATATCAGGTTACGGGTTTAAATGAATACAAGCTGCTGATGAAATTAGCCTATAATTGGTACCGCGGGTTTAATATCAACGGTCTGCCGCTTTATGATATTGAAAGCGGCGGTTGCTTTGATGGGCTGATCCGAGAAGGGGTAAATCTAAATCAAGGTGCGGAGGCTGTACTTTCTCTATTACTAAGCGATTTGCTGCTGGCCGGTTATTATGCAGGCAATCTGCCTCAGGCTAAATCGGTATAATAAACGCCATTGCTAGCTACGGAAAGCTTTAAATCCACAAGAAAATTAAGGAGCCGATGAATATCGCCTCCTTTTTTTAAATTATTATTTATTTTTCTCTTTATTTTGCAGGGCTTCTTTCAGTTTATCGCCCAGACTTTGCCCCAGGTCTTTTTTGTCACTGTATCGGGCCATCAACCGGGGATTGACGCGGTCAGAATTCTTGTTTTTGCTGAAAACATTCGTATCCGGCTGCTTTTCCGGTTGGCGATGACCGCAGCTACGGTCTGGGCAGACCAGCATTTTACCTTGGCGGGTGTTGACCAGCAGCATATTCTTGCCGCATGACGGGCATTTGCTTTTGCTTACATTGGTGGGTTTGTATTCATTGCTGGACTGTACTACTGCTTTCACCATCCCGCTGGCATCATCCCGAATGGATGCAATCATTTTGCCTTTGCTGCTCTTACCGCGGGAGATATCTGTCAGGTGTTGTTCCCAAAGAGCTGTCAGTTCTGGTGATCTTAAAGCGGGCGGAGCCAATTCAATCAATTGGATTCCTTTGGTAGTAGGAATAATCTCTTTCCCCTGTCTTTCAATATAGAAGGTATTAAACAACTTCTCGATGATCTCCGCCCGGGTGGCAGGAGTACCCAGCCCGCTGCCTTTCATAACTTCGCGCAGTTCCTCATCTTCGATATATTTTCCGGGGCTTTCCATTGCCGTCAGCAGGGTTGCTTCGGTATAACGTGCGGGTGGTTTGGTTTTAGCTTTATTTATACGGCAATTTTCAACTTTTTTACGTTCACCTTTATGTTGCTCATTGAGAATCTGTTCCGGCGGCAATTCCTCTTTGCCTTCTTCTTTTTCCGCTGCGTGGGTATGCAGCGCCCGCCAGCCCAACTCTTTGACTACTTTACCACGGGAGATAAACACTTCGCCCTCAACCACGGTTGCAATCGTAGTTTGTTCATAACGATAAGGCGGATAGAGTACCGCCAGAAAACGCCTGGCGATGAGGTCATAGAGTTTCTTTTCATCCACGCTAAAAGCAGTCGGATTGAGGCGTTGTTCGGTGGGGATAATGGCATGATGATCAGTGACTTTGCTGTCGTCAACAAAGCGTTTACCGGGCTGAATTTTTTGACTGAGCAACGGTCTTATATATTCAATATACGGTCCCGCTTGCATGGCCTGCAAACGTGCCGGCAACGTAGGTACGATATCTTTGGTTATGTAACGGCTGTCGGTACGGGGATAGGTTACCACTTTATGCACTTCGTACAGACTTTGCAGGACTGACAAAGTCTTCTGGGCAGACCAGCCCAGACGTCGGTTACCGTCTCTTTGCAGTTCGGTCAAATCATAGGCCAAGGGAGGCGGCTCAGATTTTATTTCCTTTTTAATATCCTGAATAACCCCGGTTTTGGCTTTGATTTTGGCGGCAATATCTTCCGCCCGGGTAGCATCAAATATGCGTCCCTGATTCTTATGATCCCGCCAATCGCCAAAGTAATCACCAAAATCTGCCCGAATGGTCCAGTAATCAAGCGGCTGAAAATTCTTTATTTCAGTTTCTCTCTGCACGATCATGGCCAGGGTGGGAGTCTGCACCCGCCCGGCGGTCAGCTGGGCATTATATTTACAGGATAATGCTCGGGTCACATTCAGTCCGATGAGCCAATCCGCCTCCGCCCGGCAAACAGCGGCAGCATAAAGATTGTCATAGTCCCGGCCCGGCTTGAGCTGCCGAAACCCTTCCTGAATCGCAGCATCTGTCTGGGAGGAGATCCATAAACGTTTGAAAGGTTTTTTCCATCGGGCCTGCTCCATGATCCACCGGGCTACCAGTTCACCTTCCCGGCCGGCATCTGTGGCGATAACCAAATCATTTACATCACCCCGGTTCATCAGGTTTTTAACCACCTGATACTGATGGGCAGTATGTTTGATGACTTTTAATTTCATTTTTTCCGGCAGCATGGGCAGATCTTCCAGTCGCCATTGCTTGTATTTAACATCATAATCTTCCGGCTCCGCCAGGGTGACCAGATGACCAAGGGCCCAGGTCACAACATATTGGCTGCCTTCAATATAACCTTTTTGTTTATTATTGCATTTAAGCACCCGGGCTATTTCCCGCGCTACGCTCGGCTTTTCAGCCAGCACTAAAGATTTCACTTTTTCGCCTCATCTCTTCGCTCTATTGCTGTTCATCTTATCATGAAACAGCTGCTTTGGCGAAGAGTAATCAGACGCTCCTGAATTTTTCCGGAATTAATTCGGCTAAAGTAGCTTTGGCCATACCGATACTGGTGTCGGCTGCTCCGTAGTAGACCAAAATTTCATCATCATCTTCCAGGATCTCTTTATCTGTACTGGCCACTGCACCACAGGTGAAAACCACATTGGGTACCCAGGCCCCGGATAAACCCAGTTCATAATCCTCAATCGGCTCCAGAACCGGATTAGGAGAACGATAAATTACCTTTTGCGGGTTTTTCAGATCGACCAATATGACCCCCAGGCGATAGACGTAATTGTAATCCACCCCATGGTAGATTAAAAGCCAGCCATAACGGGTCTTGATAGGTTGTGCGCCGGCCCCGATCTTTAATGAATCCCACATCCGACCTGGACGAGGGCCGATGATGATAGCGTGTTTTTCACGGCAGGGGAAGCTTAGCTCCTGCATATAGGTGATCCACATACTCGGTTCGATCCGGTGGTAAAGAATATATTTGCCATTGATTCGATCCGGAAACAGGATGGCGTCTTTGTCCCAGATATTTTTAAATGCCAGCCCCTCCCTCTGCCACTTTTCAAAGCGCCTGGCCAGAAAATCCTCAACTCCGATGGACGCTGCGGCAATTTGAGCAATATTACCGTCATAGGCCGTGTATAGCATCCAGATACGTTTTTCAATAACAATGAGGCGGGGATCTTCACAACCCATTTTTTCTTCCGGCATGGCTGGTGAAAAGATCGGCCTGTCAAGCCTCTCCAGCACTTCATAGCCATCGGTAACAGCCAGACCAATATGGGAAACGTCATCATTGCCAACTGCCCGATAAAACAAGTAGACTTTATCCTTGATCCGCAGAGCGCCAGGGTTGAGGACGTATTTGCACTCCCAATGATGCTCAGCAATTGGTTCCAGCAGAGGATTGCCATGATATCGTTTCAGATTTTTACTCGGCTCATTGGTGGTTTCCTGCACCACCACGGTTACGTCTTTGGGCCGGTGGGGCAAGAGTGCATCCAGCAGACTCTGACCATTCCTGCCTGCTTGGATTGAGCGGTACACGGTCTGCATAATTTCTTGTTTATCATATCCCAGCTCTTCATATAAAGCTTCCAGGAACTCATGATTAAACCAGCGGCTTTCAATGCTGGTGGAAATCGGGGTGGGTATTTTCAAGCCGCCTTTAAAGCTGTAGCTGGCCCAGCTCCAGACCGTACAGCTTAAAAACGTACCGTCTTCCAGCACCTGGCTCAAACCGTAACCGTCCGCCATTAAATGGAATATACGGGCCTCGTCTCTTTTCCCCTCACCAGCCAGGATCTCTGCCATGCTCCTGATCTTGCCAACCAATTCCCGTTGCACATTGTTTTCAAACATCTTCTGAGCTGAAAAGTCATCTCCCTTTTCCATTCTCATCAAGGCGTTGCGGGCTTTATCACCGATATTTTTTCTTTCCTTCACATTTTGCCTGAAGAGGCGGGAGTATTGTTCAGCCAGGCAAATTCGACGGATAATAGATGTGAAATATCTCAGTTTAGGATATTTGCCACCCTTTTGCTGCTCCAGGGCTTTAATGGTAACCCGGGCTGTGATTCGATTCAGGTTGGATACTTTATTGTGTGACCAGGCTCCGATGGGCAGATCCGAATTAATGATCAGCGGCTTCAGTTCCACCCATTCAAAGCTTTCCGGTTTAAGTTGATCCGTCATCCAGATCAGATCCCGGTCATTGTAGCTCCAGCTTTCCACCAGATTGGCGTAGGTGACTGCATCGCGCGGATCCATATTGGCAATTAAATCAGCGGGACGGTAATACCCAAGCGGGATCATCAAGTTGACCGGCGGAAAACGGATCAGCATTTCCCGCAGCAAATCGTGGTTTATACTAAAGATTTGCTGGTGGGGCACCACTGCAAAAAGTCGGTTAACAAAAGTATCAAGTCCCGCTTCTTCCTGCAGGTTACCCGGTAGCAGTCCGTCGATGGTTTGTTCTGCCTGTTGGATAAAGGCCTCAACCGCCCGTATGATCTCTTCCGCTTCTGCTTTGGGGTTAAGCCCTAATCCATCGGTAATAAAACGGGTGAAACGGTCTTCATATCTTCGGCGCAGATGTTTGAACAAATCGTCGGTCTGCACAATACGCTGATCCTTGCCGCTGATTTTTTTCGGCACAACAATAGGCCGGTTGGGAATATACTCCATATATCCGAGCGGCACCAGCGGCGGTTTGGCCTGTTCACTGCGGGCTGCCCATTGTCTGCTCAAGGCCGGCTTTTGCCGCCAAAACTCTTCGGTGATCCGCTGGTGAATGCTTTCCATTTTCTGGATCATCATTTCATTGCTATGGCTTAACTCCTTGATTTGCTCATAAAATTCCTGCATCTCCAGGGCATGACTGGTGATCTTGCCATTATATAAAGCCATCAAGGCCGTTAGGATTTCCGGCTGCTGTTTTTCTTCGCCAAAGGCATATTGCAGTAAAAAGGAATAAATGCTGTTTACCCAGAATTCATCCTTGAAATTTCCATTTTGCGTTTCCATCATTTTTACAAGCTCCTGCAGGGCATTCACGGGCAAAAACTGCTCCATTACCTGTATGGATTGATCAAAATAACCTTTAAATTCCTGCCGCAGATCTTCCAGTGAATATTCGGCCATTTCTGCCTGTTCCACCTTGCTGCGGGCCAGGATATCAGCTACTTTAATTATTAATCGATCCCGCAGCCAGACAGCACTGTCCCGACGCAAACTTTCAAAGATGGTATGGCTCATTTCATAAAAAACCTGGTTCCGGTAAGCAAGTTGATGCGATTTTACCATTCCTCCCATACTAACTTCACAGATATCTTTGTTCCAGCATAAAGTACGGGTGATCAACCAGAAGTCAATGCCTGCACCGGCGATAAAATCGGTCCAAAATTTTGCTTCGCTGGCCAGTTCCTCTACCAAGTCATGGGCAATAGCATAAATCCCGCCCAGCGGATCACTTAGCCGGCTGCCATAAAATGACTCCAATATAGGAGCTGCCAGCATATAAGCAATACTATCTATCCCGCAATGCTGACGCAGGCTGCCTAAAACCATGTCATACGATCCCTGAATCGGGGTCAGCAGACTTTCCAGCCAGTTGGCATCAATGCCGGGACCTTCAGATGTCCGCATGTTGGCATTAAAAATGATCAGATCGGCTTCCATTTTTTTGGCTGTCTCAATAAGAACCCGAATACTCATCCCTCGACCGCTGCCTTCCGGGGGTAAAAGGAATGCCAGATGGGGATGATGCAGGGATAATTTTTGGATCAATTCCAGGGTGGCTGAAGCACTGGCATCACCGACACATACAATAAGCTGCCGGCGGCCGATCCATTTTTGCAGGACTTCATCAACCGATTGAAGCACCTTAGGCAAATCTTGACTGTCATTATTAAAAGGGATGCCAATCACCAGATCATAATCAGTATAATTATCCATTTGCGGCAAAATCTTTTTCATTTCTTCATCAAAGATACTTTCGCGATTGCTCTGGTTCAACGTTTATAAACCCCCTTAAAAGCTAAATTGTCTCTACATAGTTATGCGCAAAATCTTCCTAATATATTATGCAAAAGACGAATAAAGTGGCTGCCTTGAGTATGAGTCTCCTGATCTTCCTGTATACAGATGTTTGTTAAAACGCCTCTTGCAATTTATGAAAATTTCAAACCAATACCCATTAAAGCACGTATGGTCTGGGCTATGGATTAAAAGGCGAGGAATTGATTTGATGGCCAGAATTCTGGGGATATGCGATACCTGCGATGCCATGAGCGGCAGCCATCCTTGTCAGCCTGAGAACCTGAGTCAGGAACAGGCCGTCAAGAGCTGCGGATCTGCAAGTGATGCGAAATTCGCGCAAGAGCTGATCAATGTCTTGCATGATGATGCTTTAGCACAATCTGACTAAGTAAAATATCCATTATTAGTTATTCTCTATATGCAAAAAACAATTAATTTAGATTTGAGTATGAAAAGGGAGAGGCTTTTTGCCCCTCCCATTAAGACTGCACCTTGTCATTAGCCGCAAATTAGCTTTAATAACCTATCTAATTGAAGTGATTGAATAAGAATCAGTATAATCTGTTAAATTAAAAATCGAAAACTTCTACCGGTGCATCAATGGCAGTACGGTCGGCGATCTTGATCAAATCAGCCGTGTACCATACATTTGGCACAATGCTGCGCAGATAGTAACGGGCAGATAGGGTTTTACCATAATAATACATGTAATCATAATGATCTTCGCCCAGTTCCTGTGCGCAACGGCTGGCAATCACCGCCTGATCCAGCAGCAAATAGCCGCAGTATAATTGGGCAGTAGCTGTCAAAATGCGCCGGGCATACAGCCCGATTAGTCCAGCGTTGCCGGATTTCATAAAGCCCATAGCCGTCATCATGATGCCACGATAAGCCTGCAAGGCTTTCTCCAGGTGTTCAATTTCCAGTTCCCAGCCCTCCCAATTGCCTTTTTGGGCTGCAATAAAGTCTTCGACTTCTTTGAGCATGGAGGCAAAATGTTCTCCTTTGGCTTGGGTCCATTTACGGCCAATCAGGTCCATGGATTGAATATAATTGGTGCCTTCCCAGATGGACCAGATTTTTACGTCGCGGGCTGAATTGGCTGCCGGGTAATCTTCGCAATAACCGTATCCGCCATAGGACTGCAGGGATTCACCGATCAGGGTCCAGCCCTCATCACTGGGATAAGCTTTGCACAACGGGGTCAGAACATCCAGTTTGCTTCGGGCCCATTTGCGACGGGCCGGGTCCGGATCATAAGCTTTAACATCCGAATAGTAGTAGCACTTGGCCAGTAAAGCCCGGCAGGCTTCCGTGGTAGACTTGCTCATCATGTACATGCGTTTTACGTCTTCATGCTGGTTGATAGTGACCCGGCCTGCTTTAGGATTGGTCAGCAGACGGCCCTGGACTCTTTCCTTGCCGTAGTCTTTGGCATTCCAGTAAGCATTAGCGGTCACAGCGGTGGACAGGCGTCCGGTATCCAGACGTGCTTCATTCATCATGTTAAACATTTGAGCCATACCCTGACCGGCTCCGGTCTCATCCGGTATATTACCGACGATAAAGCCCCGGCAGCCTTTGTTCTCACCAACCACCAGTTGAGCGGTGGAGGAACCCTTCAGGCCCATCTTATGTTCTACGCCGATGCATTGCACATCATTGGGAGACAGACTGCCGTCATCATTGACCCAGTATTTCGGGACCACAAACAGGGAAAGCCCTTTGGTTCCGGAAGCTGCGCCCTGCACCCGGGCCAGATACATATGTATAATATTTTCTACATCATCCCGGTCACCACAAGTTATAAAGATTTTTTGTCCGACAATGTTGTAAATTCCCGGGACATCAGTAGGGATAGCTTTGGACAATAAATCACCGGCATCGCTGCCAGTGGTCGGCTCGGTTATAGACATGGTTCCGCCCCAGGTACCATCCAATAACTTGGGCAGGAAGCGTTCCTGAACTTCTTTGGAGGCATAATCCTGAATAATATCCACCACGCCTTGACCGGTGTTCAAATAGGGCATGAAAGCCGGGTTGGCAGCAGACATGATTTCCACCAGCATGTTGATGATCATCAAGGGCAGGGCGCCCTCCGTCTGGTGCCCGTAGTTGCTGGTTCCCCAGCCCTGTTCCTGCAGAAAATGATAGACTTTATGGAATGAAGGGGGGATATAAGCCTGTCCGTTCTCATAGCGGACCCCAAAGGTTTCACCGTCTTCTGCGGTGGGAGCGATAACTTCTTCCGCAATTTGTCTGACCTGGTCTACCACTGTATCAACGTCATCTTTACTCCAGTAATCCTTGTATCTGTCATAGGCCAGTACTTCATCCAGCGGCAGCCATTCTTTCAGGATAAACTTGACATCACGGGTATTATAAGCATATTTGTATGACATTCAACATACACTCCTTCTCATATTTATGGCATCTTGCTTAGTGGGATCATACTGCTTGTCTAGATACCGCCCCCTATTCCTCTATTAAATGTTGACCGGTTAAAAACTTCTATCTTAACAGACCATGTCCTGATCCAGCAAAAGTTATTTCCGATTTAAACTCCACTCAATAAGGTCTCCAAGATTTTGCAGCTGAATCTTTTGGTTATATTTAACTTTTATCTCTTAACAAAATATGTGCGAATTTTGTCCTTTTATCTTGTCGAAGCTTTATGCACAGTTTAGCATAATCCCATTTCTCAGGCAATTTAACAGTGTATTTTCAAAATTCAAAATGTCGATTCGTGTCATTTAATATTTTTAATCTTTTTATTTTTTTAACTTTTTATAGGAACAATATTGTTTTATTTCTGCAAATTATAATGAGGAACTTTTCTACGGTATGTCTTTTAGGGCCTCTCACTCATAACAATAGAATTTCCCGCACTAAAAAAGCACCTACCACATCAGGCAGGTGCTAAAATGATTAGACTGTTATAATTAACTAGATAAGAGTTTTCAACTCTTCCAGCAGACGGGCGAAATATTTCAAGGCATCATCCACCGGCTCCGGTGTAGTGAGATCCACACCTGCTTTCTGCAGCAACTGGATGGGATAATCAGAACCGCCCGATTTTAAAAATTCCAGGTAGCGCTGCACCGCTGGCTGGCCTTCCTGGCGGATAGCTTCCTTGATGGCGGTGGCGGCGGAAAAACCGGTGGCATACTTATACACATAAAAGGCGGAATAAAAGTGCGGGATACGGGCCCATTCGATATCGATTTCCTCATCCAAGACTACATCCGGACCATAATACAGTTTATTCAAATCCCGATAAATGGAACTCATTAATTCAGGGGTTAGCGCTTCTCCCTGTTCGGCCCGTTCATGGATTATTTTTTCAAATTCAGCAAACATGGTCTGGCGGTAAACGGTCCCCCGAAATTGTTCGAGGTAGTGGTTGAGCAGGTATATTTTCTCTTGTTTATCTTTGCTGTGTTCAAGCAGGTAGTCAATCAGCAGCGATTCATTTACGGTAGAGGCAACTTCCGCTACGAAAATGGAATATTGGGCATAAACATAAGGCTGGTTCCGGTTGGAATAATAAGAGTGCAGGGAATGACCCATTTCGTGAGCAAGAGTAAACAAATCATCCAGTTTATTATCATAATTCATCAATATATAAGGCTGCGTGTCATATGTCCCCCAGGAATAAGCACCGCTGGTCTTGCCCTCATTTTCGTAGACATCTATCCACCCTTCTTGCAATCCTTTCCTGACAATTTCAAGATATTCTTCCCCCAATGGCTGCAGCGCCTTGAGCATGGTTTGCTGAGCTTGTTCATAGGGAATATTTACTTTATAATCTTTGACCAGCGGGGTGTAAATATCATACATATGCAATTCATCAACATCCAGCTGTTCTTTCCTTATTTTCATGTAGCGATACATTGGTTCCAAATTATTGTGCACAGCTTCGATCAACCGGTTATATACTTCCACCGCTATATTATCCCCATCCAGAGATGCGGCCAGCGCCGAAGGATATTTGCGGGCCCGGGCATAAAAAATATCTTTCTTTACACTTGAACCCAGGCCTGCTCCCAGCGTATTGATCAACTTCCGGTAGGAACTATAGAGTGCTGCAAATGCATCCTGGCGCACCTGGCGGTTCGAACTCTCCATAAAACTGCCATAGCGTCCTTTGGTCAGCTCAACTTCGTTGCCTTCCTCATCTTTGATTATGGGGAATTTAATATCCGCGTTGTTGAGCATGGTAAAAATATTGGAGGAAGCCATGGATAGATCCGCCGCCATAGCCAGCAAACGTTCCTCCGGGGCCGAAAGAATATGCTCCTTCTGACGAAGGATCTCCTCCAGGGCATGCCGGTAAACAGCTAAATCTTTATTCTGCTGCATATATTTATTTAGATCTGCCTCGGGAATCGTAAGTATCTCCGGCACTATAAAAGCTGATGCGCTGCTGGCCTCAACGCTTAATCTTTCCGCCCGGTCAAAAAGCGCCTGATAAACATGATTGGCATTATTTTCATCCCGGCGCATGCGGGCATAAACATATAATTTTTCCGCGATCCTTCCCATATCATCAGAAATCTGCAAAACCTTCAGCAGAGCTTCAGCTGATTCTGCCAGACTGCCCTGCAGGGCAGCAATTTTTTCAATCAGTTGCCCTAATCTTTTAAAATCATCTTCCCAAAGGGTTTCAAGGGTATAAATTTTTTCCAAATCCCATTTAAATTTATCATCAAGCTCTTCTCTTTTTTTCGTATGCTGCTCAGCCAAAATTTAATCCTCCCATTCAGATAATTTTTAAATTTATGTATAAACTTATTCTAACCACTTCCCGCCAGAAATAACATAACTGCTTGTATAATGCAAAAATAATATATAGGGATATTATTTTTTTTAATATTATTAATACATTTATTGCTTAATTTATAAGCATGCTTTAAACTTAAAGAAATATTTAACAAAGGAGGAACAGCAATGGCGGATTTAAACAGTTATATAAACATTCTTTCAATGGCTATTGAAAATGAAGTGGAAGCGTACGAATTTTACCTGGGTGTATCACAGAAGGTTGAAGATGCCAATATCAAATCCATATTTAAAGAATTGGCTGAACAGGAACTGGGACATAGAGATTTGTTGTCATCTTATCTCAATAATGATACCCGTCCCTTAAACTTTGCCGAGCTACCGGACTATAAGGTGTCGGAAATGGTAGCCAAACCCAAACTATCTTTGCAGATGAAACCAGTGGATGCCATTGCCCTGGCCATGAAGAACGAAGAAGAAGCTATGAATATGTATAAAGACCTGGCTGATAGCAGCACTGACGCGGAACAGAAAAAACTGTTTATGAATCTATCCAATATGGAAAAAGGCCATAAAGCGCAATTGGAAGACATCTATACCAACATGGCTTTCCCCGAAACCTGGTAATGCACTTTCATCCCCGGAGGTACAAATCTTGATATTGAATCATCTGGGCGTGGTCGTCAGTAACTTAACAAAATCGGAAGACTTTTATTGCCGGGCGCTGGGTTGTACCCTTTCCGGACGCTGGCAGAATGATGAACTTAAAGCAGTTAATCTGCAGTGCGCAGGATTGACCATCGAGTTGCTGGAATACGTCAGTCCTTCGCAAACGTATACACCTGCAGGAGTCATCAATCACCTGGCTTTTAAAGTCCAGGATATTGAAGCTCAGATTGAACGTTTAAACAAATTGGGGGCAGCGTTTGAAACCGTTTCCCCCAAAATTGTTGCCAGCAATAAAAAAATAATCTTTTTCCACGGTCCGGATGGAGAAAGAATTGAACTGGTTGAAGAAAACTGAGTTTTATTCAATGCTGTGCCAAAGTATTTCACAGATATCCATTACCTTCACCTGTTCGTCCTGACCGGCTTCTTTGATCCCATCGGAGATCATTGCATACAGAAGGGGCAATTAACCATGCGGACAAATACAGATGATTTTCTTCACTCCATAGTTATCGAAAGTTTCTATATTATGGCGGGCCAGGGATTGATAGAGATAATTCTTCCAAATCACATAAAACCAAACAGCAGCTGCAGAAAAGGCAGCCAAAATAAAAACCCCGCCGCCCGTGATTAAACGGGAAGCGGGGTGGATTTAGTTTTAAATTAATTTTTCCCTGTTCATTTTTTACTGTTGGCAGTACGATCCGGCGGTTTAATGACAATGCGTTTGTTAATATCATAAAACTCAGCTTTTATATTCAGACGAGTTTTATCATTGCGTTGGTTTTGGGCAGTCAGTACCGCCTTTTTGATAACATGGTTATGATAGTCGATCCAAAGCCGGTATTCAAAATTACTCCACAGACTTTCCAGAAGTTGATTTTGTAACGATGGCTTGCATCCTACCACCAGACATTCCACACCATCTACTTTGGAGAATCCAATTTTTTTGATTCCTTGCACTCCTTTAAACTGAAAATTGGATAGCGGATTCAATTCCGATATGAGCAGTTCACCCGAATTGCTGGTGCCGCTTTCGATAACCAGCCACTTTTTGGAAAAGGAATCAAAGTTATATATGGTGCGGTCGATATAATAGATATCAATTGGTGTGTTGACCATCTCCCCCTTTATATGAGTATTACCATTCTCCGTTTCACCTTCTACCCTGCTTATCACCTCCTCCCGACCATCAACCGTAAATCCTGACTGCAGTCTGTATCGGAAACTGTTAAGCTGAGGCATTTTTTGCAAAACCTGTTGCAGCTCAACTTCGGGTTCCAGTTTTGACTTTTCATAGTAATCCATAATTGTGCCGGCACTGGTCAGCAGAGCAAGCAGTAAAATGACGACGGCAATAATTGCCCAATAAGATTTTTTTATACTTCTCACTCCTTTTCGTATATTTTTATCCGTACCTGGACAATGCCGGTATGAATAAATAAATCATCATTTTTGCTAAAAGCCAAAAGATATTATATTCTTATTAAAATCAATTGAATTATATAACCGCTGAAAAAGCAGAATAATATTCCAAAAATTAAAAATGAGGATTGGCTAAAATCTAAAATGGATGCAGATTATTTTTGCACACACCATATATAGTGCCTTTATCTTCTTAAAGCGGCTATTTCTCTAAGCTTTTTGGCTATGAGCTAACTATGCAAAAGTCCAAAGTATACAATGTTCCTTATTTTAAATTATTTACTATGTATACCGGCTTCTGATATAATTTGCACCGTAGTTTAATAACAAGGAGGAAGCACGTGTGTTTACCAATTACAACGAAGTAATGGATTACTGCACAGATAATTCTATTCGGATGATTGACTTTAAAATAATCGATCTTCTGGGTAGATGGCGTCATCTAAGTATTCCTACTGCCAGGTTCAAACCGGATACGCTTATCTACGGCATCGGTTTTGATGGTTCCAATTATGGGTTTGCACCGGTAGAAAACAGTGATATGGTATTTATCCCCGATGTCAGTACCGCTGTACATGAACCTTTCACCGAAGTTCCTACCCTCAGCATGATTGGTGACATCTTTGTCATCACTCAACCGGAAAACCACCGCTTTGAGCAAGACCCCCGTTCCATTGCTTACAAAGCTGAAGAATATATGAAATCGACCGGCATAGCCGACGAAATGAGAATCGGACCGGAATTTGAATTCCATGTTTTTGACCATGTCAGTTATGAATGCAGTCCCAATCATACCAGTTTCACTATCGATGCTGATCAGGCCATTTGGAACAGCGGTGATAACGAATTTCAAAATCTGAGTTATAAAGTACCTCACAAAGGCGGTTATCACGCTGCTCCGCCCCAAGATATTCTTTATGATTTAAGATCACGCATGTGTGTTCTGATGGAAGAAAACCATGTCCCAGTCAAATATCATCATCATGAAGTCGGCGGACCGGGACAGATTGAAATTGAAGTGGAATTTGCCGGTATGCGGGAAATGGCTGACAAAACCATGCTGGCCAAATATTTGATTAAGAACCTCGCTTTCCAGGAAGGCAAAACCGTCACTTTTATGCCCAAACCTCTTTATGACGAGGCCGGCAATGGACTGCATGTACATATGCATCTTTTTAAAGACGGCGAACCTTTATTTTATGATGAAAATGGCTACTCCCAGTTAAGTAAGACGGCTTTATATTTTATCGGCGGACTGTTAAAGCACGCACCGGCCGTATTGGCTTTCACCAATCCCAGTACCAATTCCTATAAACGGCTCGTACCCGGCTATGAAGCCCCGGTTAATCTATGTTTTGCCACTGCCAACCGCAGTGCCGTAATCAGGGTTCCGGCTTATGCCAAAAGTCGTTATCAAAAACGTTTTGAATTCCGCTCTTCAGATGCCACCTGCAACCCCTATCTGGCCTATTCCGCCATTCTGATGGCCGGTCTGGACGGCATAATAAATAAAATTGAACCCACTGCCGAAGGCTTTGGGCCCTATGACGTCAACCTTTATAATCTGCCCAAAGAAGAACAGGCCAAGATCAAATCACTTCCCAAATCTCTGGATGAAGCACTTGATGCTCTGGAAAAAGATCATGAATTCCTGCTGAAGGGAGATGTCTTTCCTAAGCGTTTAATTGAGATTTGGATTGAAAACAAACGCAAAGAATCGCGCAAAGTAAATGAATTTCCCCATCCGATGGAATTTGAGCTTTATTACGATTTATAAAAAATACAGCCCGGTAAAAATCGGTATATGAATTGATATGCTCCCTGCAAAGCAGACAGTGATAAAAAACTGTCATTGGCAGGGAGCATATCATTTTTCCGGCTTTTATTTAATTTATTTATCATCAGCTCATACCAATGCTTTATAGCCCAATCTATATTTCTTCAAGTTTCCCGGATTAACAATCATAATAACCGGGATAAACATAGGAAATGAGCCTTAAGCAAATTTAAGTATTGATAAATTATACTTTCATATTCTTTCCATATAAAAAGACCTCCCATCGAAAAATTGATGAGAGGTCCTTGAAATTAACTGGTGTGGTCAGGATTGGGCAACAACCCTATTGTAACCTAATCCCTAATAAGCAATGGGTTGCTGAGATTGATTACATCATTCCACCCATGCCGCCCATTCCACCCATACCGCCCATGCCGGCCAAGGCAGCATTTTCATTAGGGTTGGGTTTTTCGGTGACGAGCGCTTCTGTAGTCAATACCATGCCGGCAATGCTGGCAGCATTCTGAATAGCTGAACGAGTAACTTTGGCGGGATCGATAATTCCTGCCGCAATCATGTTTTCATAAATATTGGTTAAAGCATTAAAGCCAGTGCCATGCTCTGCAGCTTTTACCTTTTCCACTACTACTGAACCTTCTACGCCGGCATTGTTGGCAATCTGACGAAGCGGTTCTTCCAGGGCTTTCTTAACCAGTTTGATACCGGTCAATTCATCACCTTCAGCTTGAATATCATCGATAGCAACGATAGCATTGATTAAGGCAGTTCCGCCGCCGGATACGATACCTTCTTCAACCGCTGCTTTGGTTGCGGCCAGAGCATCTTCAATACGGTGTTTCTTTTCTTTCAATTCGGTCTCGGTCGCAGCACCCACCTGAATTACTGCTACTCCACCTGATAATTTGGCCATTCTTTCCTGCAGTTTTTCTTTGTCATATTCGGATTCGGTCTCTTCCAGCTGTTTTTTAATGACCCCGATGCGGCCTTTAACCTCAGCTTCGGAACCTGCTCCATCAACAATGATGGTTTCTTCTTTCTTAATAACAATCTTGGCTGCTTTACCCAGCATGGAAAGGTCTACGTTTTCCATCTTGCTGCCGGTTTCTTCTGAAACAACTCTGCCGTTGGTCAGTATTGCTATATCTTCCAGCATAGCCTTTCTTCTTTCGCCGAACGCCGGAGCTTTAACGGCTACGCAAGTGAAGGTGCCTCTTAATTTATTGACAACCAGTGTGGCCAAAGCTTCGCCTTCGATGTCTTCAGCAATGATCAACAACGGTTTACCGGTCTGCACCACTTTTTCAAGTACGGGCAGAACTTCGGTGATAGCGGAAATTTTCTTATCGGTAATCAGGATGAAGGGGTCATCCAAAACCGCCTGCATCTTTTCTGAATCGGTTACCATATAGGGAGAAATATAGCCGCGGTCAAAACTCATGCCTTCGACTACTTCCAACTGGGTTCCCATGGTCTGTGATTCTTCAACGGTGATAACACCATCGCGACCGACTTTTTCCATGGCATCTGCAATCAGACTGCCTATTTCCGGATCACTGGCTGAAATAGCCGCAACCTGGGAAATTGATTCCTTGGTTTCAACCGGCTTGCTGATAGCATGAAGCTCTCTAATCGCAGCCTGTACAGCTCTTTCTATACCTTTTCTCATAATCATTGGATTGGCACCGGCCGCTACGTTTTTCAAACCTTCTTTGATCATAGCCTGGGCCAGAACCGTTGCTGTGGTCGTTCCATCTCCGGCAACATCATTGGTCTTGATGGCAACTTCTTTAACCAGCTGGCAGCCCAAATTTTCCCAAGGATCATCCAGATCAATATCTCTGGCTATGGTAACACCGTCATTGGTAATGGTGGGGGAGCCAAATTTTCTGTCCAGAACCACGTTTCTGCCCTTCGGTCCAAGCGTTACCTTAACTGTATTGGCCAGCGTATCGACGCCTCTTTCCAGAGATCTTCTGGCATCCTCGCCAAATTTAATTTCTTTGGATATCATTTATGTAGCCTCCTTGTAATATTTTAAAATGCAATTACACCAATTTTGCCAGTATATCTCTCTCTGCGGAAAGAATCATATATTCTTCTCCATCCACTTTGATTTCCATGCCACCGTATTTGGAGAATATGACTTTATCACCCGCCGCAAGATCAATCGGTATTCTTTCACCCTTATCATTCAATGCGCCGGGACCTACAGCCAGGACTTCTGCTTCCTGGGGTTTTTCTTTTGCTGTGTCAGGCACATACAGCCCACTTTTGGTTTTTTCTTCTTTAACTTCAGCTACTTTGACGACTACACGGTCTCCCAATGGTTGAATTTTCACGGGGTATACCTCCTCATTAATTTGTTGTTAGCACTCATTAGTTGCGAGTGCTAATATTATTTAATAATAATAGGCAGGATCTGTCAAGTATACAAATAAAAAAACTCACCAAATCTACCTATATCAATGTTTAATAGTGTACACCGTTTATTTTCTTTTTATACCATTATATAGATATCTAAATATTCATTTTTATGGTTGCTAGCCCTGACCGCATTCAGCAGCCGAACCGATCAAGATATCCAGACCATGATCCAAAGCTGGCATAATGGCCTCGAGGGATTCGCGTACGCCCTTTACACTGCCGGGCAAATTGACGATCAGAGTATTGCCCCTGATGCCTGCCACCGCTCGTGACAGCATCGCCTTGGGCGTATTTTGCAAACCATGGTAACGTATGGCCTCCGGTATACCGGGAACAAGCTTCTCTACTACCCTGAGGGTTGCTTCCGGGGTAACATCCCGCCTGGAAAATCCAGTTCCGCCGGAAGTAAGCAACAAATCCAGCTTAAGGTTATCGCAGACCTGTATCATTTTTTCTATAATTAATTCTTCGTCATCAGGAATAATCTCATAATAGATAAACTCATAATCTTGTTCGGATAATGTTTTTTTTATTTCTATTCCGCTCAGATCATTACGTTTACCTTGTGAGCCTTTGTCGCTCAAGACTAAAATTCCGGTCTTATACATCAGCCAGCACCTCTACCATGTCTCCCTTTTTAATATGCCCTCCGTGAATGACGCGGCAAAACAATCCTTCGTAGGGAAGCAAGGTGACGCCCAAAGTCCTGGTCACAACGCTGGGATGATCCTCCTTGCCAATCTGACTTACTTCCAGAACGGCATCATTACCAATTTTGAGTTTACTGCCCACGCCAGCCTCCGAAAGATCCAATCCCTCAATTAATAGATTTTCAGCAAATTGACCGGGGCCGATCTGCATATTTTTTTCGTGATTAACCCGTTCGACACTTTCCCAGGCAAGACAAGTAACCTGACGGCCCCAGTCACCGGCATGACCGTCATTCTCAATGCCAAAATCTGTTATAAGCTGAGCTTCAGCTACCTCGTACTTTAGCTGTCCACGCTCAGCGGCGATACAAATTGAATGTAGATTCCCTTCTGCCAATTGTCCCACTCCTTGTTAACAGTTTATTGGTTTCCATAAACCAAGTGTCCGCTTTTACCGCCTGATTTCTCCAGTAACCTGATATCAGTAATTTCCATCCAGCGATCAACCGCTTTGCACATATCATAAATGGTTAAGGCAGCTATGCTTACCGCGGTCAGCGCTTCCATTTCAACCCCGGTTTTGCCTGTAGTTTTCACTTGTGAGGTAATTACTATGCTTGACTCGGTCTCATCTAGTTCGAAATCCATGTCAACTCCGCTCAGAGATAGGGGATGACACATGGGTATAATCTGGGAGGTCTGCTTGGCTCCCATAATTCCAGCCACTTGAGCAACCGCCAGCACATCACCTTTTTTAATAGCCCCGTCCCGAATCATGATAAGCGTTTCCGGCTGCATGCAGACCACGGCCTGTGCCCGGGCCAGACGAACCGTATCTTCTTTTTCGCTAACGTCTACCATACGGGCATAGCCCTTTTCATTGATATGGCTTAAGCCCATGCCATTATCCCCCAATCTGATACATCATGCGGTGGTTGTCTTCCCCCCAGCCGCTTTGCATATGGTGTCGCTTGGGTTTTGAAAAGATTGTCTGCATAAATAATTGTTTAAGCTCTTCATCATCTGTACTGCGCCTGAGAGCAGGTTTTAAATCTGTTTCTCCCTGCTCATACAGACAAGCTCTCAATTTTCCCTCCGCGGTCATCCTGATGCGATTGCAGCGCCCACAAAAATGATTGCTCATAGGAGAAATAAATCCTACCGATCCCATTCCGCCGCCTATCTTATAATAATTAGCCGGGCCACTGCCTTCGATTTTAAAGGATTCTTCCAAAACATATTCCTGCTCGATACGTTGTTTAATTTCCTGACTGGTCATGAGACGGTCCCGGCGCCAGAACAGCAGATCCCCGATCGGCATAAATTCAATGAATCTTATATGCAGCGGGTATTTGCAGGCCAATTCAGCAAAATCCATGATTTCATTATCGTTAAATCCTTTGATAACCACCGTATTAATTTTTATGGGATGAAGTTCCAATGCCAGCGCTTTTTCAATACTATTAAGTACGGCTGACAGGTCCCCCGATCTGGTTATAAAGCGATATTTCTCCGCAACCATGGAATCCAGACTGAAATTCACTCGCTTTAACCCGGCAGCTTTTAACTCCTCAGCCAGGGGAGCAAACAAAATCCCGTTCGTGGTAATTGCAATATCATCAATCTCTTTAATATCATTTATATAGTGAACTAATTGACTGATGTTCCTGCGCACCAAAGGTTCCCCGCCGGTCAGTCTTACTTTACGAATCCCGATGGAAGCACCTACCCTGACCAAGTGGGCGATTTCTTCCAAGGAAAGAATGTCATTATGTCCTACATAGCTGATGCCAGTTTCGGGCATGCAATACTGGCAACGCAGATTACAGCGATCCGTTACCGAAACACGCAAATAATTTATTTCTCTTCCCTGTCCGTCCAACATATATTTTTCCTCCCTCCACCATGGGAAGTTGGGCACGCTCATTCATTAAAGCAGCTAAAAACAGCCTAATTCACATCCGTTGATCTTGATTTCCGCTTCATCACAGGCTTTTCCGATCTGTTTGTATTCAAGATTCAATTTCTCGGCCAACTGGCGTGCATCGGCACAGCTGATTTTTCCCTGAGGAGCCAATTCTTTGATTTTTTCAATGATTTCTTTGTTTTCCATCAATTATTCCTCCTTAAAAATTGCAACCTGTGGTAAACTCTGATTAAATCTAATTTTTCCGCAAAATCATGCAAAAATCTATAATCAGTCTTGTTCATGCCTCATTATATACCAATTAGGACTCCGACAACAATGGATATAATTATAGTACCAGTTAGTAAATTTCGATAAATTTGCACACATTATGTTAATATAGTGGTGATAGCTTCGGTGTCTGTTCCGCATATATATTGAGGAGGTGAAAATCATGACAACCGCCCAATGGGTTATAATTGCTATAGTATGTGGTTCTATAGAAATTTTCACCATGGGCCTCTGGTTTCTCTGGCTGGCTTTGGCAGCCCTGTTGGTGGCTGTAGGAGTTCGTCTGGATTGGCTATCGAGTTTGCAATGGCAGCTACTGATTTTTGCATTTTTCACCTTGATCTTCATTATTTTTACCCGTCCATTGGCGATTAAATTTTTTAAAACCCAAGATACCATCAGCAACGTTAAAGCTTTGGTAGGACAACATGGTATCAGCACCACCGATATTCAGCCTCTGCAATATGGACAGGTAAAAGTAAACGGAGAAATATGGACGGCCATAGCAGAAAGCGAGATCAAACCCGGCACCAGGATCGTAGTTAATGATATTGACGGGGTTAAACTAATCGTTAACCAAGCTGAAGAGGAATGAAATGTGACCTAATCGTATACATCAGAAAGGGGTACGAGTATGCAATATTTAAGTAGTTTTGCTTTAGTTCTATTTGTGATTATTATTGCTTATTCAGCAATAAAAATAATCCGGCAGTCTACGGTAGGTATCGTAGAGCGACTAGGTAAATACCATAAAACGGCCGAACAAGGTATTAATGTCATTATTCCTTTTATCGATCGTTTTCGTGCCATAGTTGATATGCGGGAACAGGTAGTCAGTTTTGCTCCCCAGCCGGTTATTACCAAAGACAATGTAACCATGATGATCGATACGATCGTCTATTATCAGGTAACCGATCCCTTCCGCTTCACTTATGAAATTGCCAATGCTATTATGGCCATTGACAATCTTTCCGCAACTACCCTGCGTAATATTGTCGGCGATCTGGAACTGGATCAGACCTTGACCTCAAGAGATCTGGTCAATAGCAAACTTCGCGCCATTCTCGATGAAGCCACTGATAAATGGGGCATAAAAGTCAACCGGGTGGAATTAAAAAATATATTGCCTCCCCAGGATATTCAGACGGCGATGGAAAAACAGATGCGCGCCGAACGCGAGAAACGTCAGGCAATACTATTGGCAGAAGGACAAAAAACAGCTACCATTCTCGAAGCCGAGGGAGAAAAACAAGCAGCTATTCTAAAAGCGGAGGCAGTGAAAGAAGCTGCTATACGTACGGCCGAAGGATCACGCCAGGCGAAAATACTGGAAGCCGAAGGTGAAGCGCAGGCAATTTTGAATGTGCAGAAGGCATTTGCTGATAGTCTGATCATGATCAAAGATGCCGGAGCTGATGACAAAGTGTTGGCGATCAAATCTCTTGAAGCCATCAAAAAGCTGGGCGATGGTCAGGCCACCAAGCTGATCATACCTGCTGATCTGGCCGGTATCGGAGGCGTTTTCGCAGCTTTAAAGGAAGTTGTTTACGATAAACCGGAAGCAAAATAAATATCGTTGTCCCATTCAAAAAAAGGTTGTTGAAAATCGTTTACGAAAAAATACAGCCTCCGGCTAAAGACCAAAAATAACACAAAATAAACCAGCCCATACCACTTTTATAAGTGCTATGGGCCTGTTTTTTGCAAGGAATAATATTTTTTATTTTAGCGACAGTTTTTTACATTTCTTCCCCGCTCATATACCTTGGGGCAAGCCGGGCAGCAATATGCTTTTAAGGGCCGGCGCCTTCCCTCCCTGCTCAAAAAAGATGCCCGGTACAAGCATCATTCTTTACCGGCTACTGTTAGCATAGTTGCCTGCCATTAAAAATAATCCCAATTAATAACCAGTTCCGACTTCTCGGTTACAATCCAATGCATGGGGACATCATTTTCATGGGGAAAGACTGAATCGACCACTTGAAATTCGTAGCAAATGCCGCACTTAAATGCGTGGCTGCGAAGTCCCGGCAGGAAGCGGTCATAATAGCCCCGGCCATATCCCACCCGGAACCCCCCTGCATCAAAGGCCAGGCCCGGCGCCAGCACTACATCAATCTCTGCCAAAGGGTAAGCATCACCCAGCGGTTCACGAATACCGAATGAACTAACTTTTGTCTCCGGCCAACCTTGCCACTCGACGGGCTTGATCTGATCCCCCTCCACCCGCGGCAGGAGAATGGTTTTCCCCAACTGATGCTGTTGCTCATAAAATGATTCCAGATTGACCTCGTTTTGCATAGGCGCATATCCCATGATGGTTCGGGCTTTTTGCACCGGCAGCAAATCATTAAGGCGCCGGGCAATGGTTATACCGGCCTGCTGTACCTGCTCCGGAGCCAGCAGTTTACGTTTTTCTTTCATTTCACTACGCAGGATCGCTTTGGAACCCTGTAGATTTATATGCATGGCAAACTCTCCTCATCCTAAGCCTGGCTTTTTGGCGCTGCGCTATGCTTCTTTTTCCAGCTATGCAGCAGCAGGGCAAGCAGGAATATACCAATACTTATGATTTGCCCCATGGTAAAGGGCCCGAAGTTGATCTGACTTTCGCGCCAAAACTCAACCACAAAACGGTAAAACGAATAACCCATAAAATAAAATACAAATACTTCTCCGTTATACCTGCGGCGCGGATAATACCAGAATAAAATGATAAAAAGAACAAAGTTGATTAAAGAGCTGAACAACTGGGTAGGATAACGAACCAAACTGTCCACATAGGGAAAAACAACTCCGCAGCTTGAACCGGTTATTTTCCCGTAACAACAGCCGTTAAGAAAACAGCCGATTCTTACGATGGCATACCCAAGGGCCACAAAAGGAGCAAACATATCCAGTACATTCCATAAGGGGTAGCCTTTGCGGCGTAAATACCAGATAAACAAAGGCACATCCACCAAGACCGCTCCATACCATACCAAGCCGCTCAGACCGTTCTTCAGGGATAAAACTGCAGCCGGATCAGTCAGCAATTCCTGCCATTGATAGGCAATTATATACAACAGACGCGATCCCAATATTCCTGCCAGAACCAGAATTATCACCATATCCAGCACCGAATCGGCATCATAGCCTTCGCGTTTAAACATTTTTGTCAATCCAATGGCGGCAACAATAACTGCTATAGCTAACATAAATCCCCAGGAATATATTTTTATATTGCCAAATTCTAACAACACCGGATGCATCCTTATCAATCCCTTCTTTAGAAATTATCCACAAGTTTGAATATCCCATTTCTAGCCGCTTATCTTTTTTAAATCATTGTAATTATTTCTTAAAAGGGCAGAAATCAAGAAACAACAGTTATCAACAGACTTATACACATTATCCACAGGCTAAATTACAAGGAATTTAGGCTCGGCTGTGCATTAATATTAAGCGGGGCAAAATTCCCCGTGATATAGTCAAAATAGGCCTTGCCCGCAATCATAGCCGCATTGTCAGTGCATAAACCCAGGGCCGGATAAAATAATTGCCGACCTTCTTGCTGCGCTCTAATTGTCATCAATTGTCGAAGCGACTGGTTGGCAGCTACCCCTCCCGCTAGCATAATAGAGCGGACCTGGTAATTATTTGCCGCACGAATCGTCTTTTCCACCAAAATTTCAACAAGCGCCGCCTGAAACTCAGCCGCCATATCTTCCACCCGGACTTCTCCTCGGCGTGATTGTTTGATCCAGAGATTCATGGCCGCAGTCTTTAAGCCGCTGAAACTGAATTCATAATCATTCCGGTCAAGAAATACTCTGGGCAGATGATAAATACCCGCTGTCCCCTGCTCGGCCGCTTTTTGGATCGCCGGACCACCCGGGTAGCCCAAACCTAAAAAACGCGCTACCTTGTCAAAGGCTTCCCCGGCGGCATCATCACGTGTTTGACCAATCAGGCGGCTTGTGCCCATGTCTTCCATGTATAGCAGACTGGTATGACCACCGGATACGACCAGACAAATAGCCGGAAATTCAATTTCCCGATGCTCCAGAATATTTGCCCAGATATGGCCCTGCAGATGATCGACGGCAATCAGGGGTTTGCCCAGTCCATAGGCAAAAGCTTTGGCAAAAGACAGACCTACCAATAAGGCACCGATTAATCCGGGGCGATTGGTTACGGCCACGGCATCGATATCATTATATTTAAGACCAGCTTCCCGGAAGGCAGTTGCCACTACCGGCGCAATATTTTCAATATGCTTGCGGGAAGCCACCTCCGGAACAACCCCGCCAAACTGCTGATGGATGCTGATCTGCGAATTGATAATGTTGGCCAGTATCTCCTGACCATTTTTAACAATTGCCGCCGCCGTTTCATCACATGAACTTTCGATGCCAAGAATCAAAGTGTCTTTCATTTTTTCACACCAACTCCATCAGAATAAATATCGGGTCATAACCAGCGCATCTTCACCATTATCTGTATAATAAGCTTTTCTGACTCCTGTCTGTACATAACCGAGTTTGTTATACATGCCTAAAGCAGCTTTATTGCTTGGTCTGACCTCCAGCAGAATACGGGTGGCCTGTTTGGTCCGGGCAATTTTCTCCAGCTCCCGCATCAAATCACTGCCGATTCCCTGTCCGTGATATTTACCGGCCACTGCCACATTGGTAATATGAGCTTCCTCGAAAACCACCCAAATTCCTCCGTAAGCAGCGATATCTCCGCCATCATCACAAACCAGATAATTGGCAAACTGGTTCTTCAATTCTCCCAGGTAGGAATCCCGTGACCAGGGCAGACTGAATGATTCCTTTTCAATAATCATCACCTTGTCTACATCGGTTTCGGTCATTTTCCGCATCATATATTTTGTATTCAGCAACTATAACGCTCCTTTGCCCAACCTGTATTCTGCTTCTGAAAGTCTCACATAAATCGGTCGCAGGGCATAAGCATCATCAAAATCATTCTTTATTGCCCTTTGCCAGGCCAGACTGCCCAGCGCTGCAGCCCGGGGCAACATCAACGGTCCCGGGGCTACCTGCAAAACGTCCTGAAAGTATTCCTGAAAAAACTCCTCGTAGGGATAAAAGCCATCTCCTAAAAGGGTTATATGGGGTTTTCCCAATACCGTTGCCAGCTCGCGTGCCCGAGCGGCCATCTCCTGAGGGGAACAGGCCATATCTTCAGTTAAACGCTGCGGGATGTCCCCGTCAGCAGCAAAATAAGCAGTATATACTTCCTGTTTGCGTGCATCCAGCAAAGGGCAAACCAAATTCTCGCTAAAGACAATATTGTGGGCCAGTACGTCCAGGGTCGAAATGCCTAGCAATGGTTTCCCGCAGGCCATGCTCAATCCCTTGGCAGTTGCCAGGCCAATTCTCAAACCGGTAAAGGAACCGGGACCAACCGTAACTGCTATGGCATCAAGATCAGCCACCGTAATCTCACAATCATGCAAAACCCGATCCACACCTGGCATTAATGTCTCTGAATGGGTTTTCTTGAAGTTGATAAATTCTTCGCGCATTACCTTTTGATCATGGAGCAACGCCAGGCCGGCCACCGGGGTAGCGCTATCTATGGCCAGAATGTACAAACTGCATCAATCCTTCTAGTTTTTTTTCATATTTTGCTCCCCGGGCAGTGATCTGCACGCAACGGGCAAGTTCATAATCATCGTAGAGAAGTGAAATCGTTACCAGCAAAGCTTCTGCCGGCAATGATTGATCTGTCAGGTTGGGCCATTCAATCAGGGATATGCCCTTTCGCTCAAGATAATCTTCCAGTCCCAGATCAAATGTATCCCCTGTCTCCAGACGGTAAAAATCAAAATGGTAAAGGGGGGGATCAACTTCATAAATATTCATCAGGGTAAAGGTGGGGCTGGTTACCCGCCCATTATATCCCCTCGCTCTGGCAATCCCCCTCACCAGTGTGGTTTTACCCACACCCAGTTCGCCCATAAGATAAACAACATCATCAGCTTCCAGCAGGGAAGCCATATGCTTTCCCAAGGCCAGCATTTCCTCTTCACTATTTATAATCAGATCCATTTATTCACCTCAAAATCTGCTTCGTCATTTATAGCAGAGCCCGGTAATCATCCCGGATTAGCTTAAAATCTTCCCAGACAGGGCGCTTGTAATTAGGGTTTCTCAGCAGAGCTGCCGGATGATAGGTAGGCATTATTTTTATTCCGTTTCTCTGCAGCCACTTCCCGCGCAGCTGACTGATCTTGGCGCGGGGGTCAACCACTGCCTGGGTGGCCATAGCGCCTAGGCAGACAATGATTTGGGGCTGAATGATTCTGATTTCCGCCTCGAGATAATTGCGGCATACTTTGACCTCATCGGGGTTAGGCAGACGGTTGCCGGGTGGCCTGCATTTCACCACATTGGTTATATAGACCTCTTCCCTTTTAAATTCAGCCGCAGTCAGAATCTGGTTTAACAGTTGACCGGCACGCCCCACAAAAGGAAGGCCCTGCTCATCTTCATCACTACCAGGCCCTTCGCCTACAAAAATGATTTTCGAATTTACGTTGCCGGTACTGAATACCACCTGTTTACAAGTCTCCCGTAGACGGCAGCCTTTACAGCCAAGGGCTTTATTTTTAAGCATTTGTACGTCATGAAAATCTAAATAGGCTTCTTCGATCTTTACCCCGGGCAGGAAAGCGATATCCTGAACCATTTCAGATACAATGCTCGCGGTGGTATTCTCCACCTGCTTTTGGGGTTCTTCTTCGTCAAACAAACCCTGCTGCTCAATAATCATTCTTTCCCCTCCCCTGATGTTTTAACCATTGGCTGGCATATGGCCGGCCCGGTAAGCCTTTTAATATTCATGAACATTATATCTGATTTGACCCATTTTGACGAATAAAGAAATAAATCGGACTCCGCAATACAGGGTTGCATTGCCGGAAGTCCGAAAATTTAATAAATCCAATTACTGCGGCTGCAGATAGACTGGATTACGGATTATTACCTGAGCAGACCATAATTTTTCATTTCCTGCTCCAGGATCGCCAGGTTCTTCTCACTCATTTCCACCAGCGGCATGCGGCAGTTTCCTACATTCATGCCCAGCAAATTGAGCGCTGCTTTGATAGGGATAGGGCTTACTTCAATAAATAAAGCTTTGATCAGATTCAAAGATCTAAGCTGGAATTTCCTGGCCCCTTCAACATCACCTGCTAAATAAAGAGTTACCATTTGATGAAAATCAGCCGGTATAAGATTGGCGGTGGTTGAAATTACACCTTTTCCGCCCAGGGACAGCATCGGTACTACCATGCTGTCATCGCCGGAATAAAGCGTGAAATCTTCTGCGCATAAATTGATTATATCCCCGGCCTGGGCCATATTGCATTCTTTGATGGCAACGATATTATCAATCAGCGATAATTCCTGTACCGTCTCAGGATTTATATTCAGATTGGTTCTGGAGGGTACATTGTAAAGGATTACCGGTAAGTGAACACTGTCGGCGATGGCTTTGAAATGGGCATACAAACCCTTTTGCGTAGTTTTATTGTAATAGGGGGTTACGGATAGTATGCCATCAGCTCCGGCCATTTCAGCTGCTTTTGACAACTTAATACCGTGGCTGGTATGATTGCTGCCGGTACCGGCAATAACCGGAACTCTTTTATGAACTTGTTGAACTGTAAACTGAATAGCAGCAATATGGTCATCATCAAGGATGGTACTGGCTTCTCCGGTTGTTCCGCAAACAACGATGGCATCGGTATCATTGGCAATCTGGAATTCAATTAATTCCGCCAGCTTGTCGTAATCAATCAGATCATTTTTAAAAGGAGTGATAATGGCCACAGCTGACCCGGAAAATAAAATCGGTTTACTCATTTGCATTCATCCTCTCTTGAAATTCAAAGCAATCATTAACGTTGATCATGCAAAATGAAACGATTGCATCGTTAACTTTTATCCCCAACCGCATCGAAATGTTGTTGTTTCCAGAAGATAAAGATATTATATTGCACTTGGCATAATGCTTTTCGTTCTCATTTTTGCATTATTTAAAATTCCTTAATAAGATTTAACTGGTCATTTCCTCAAAACTAACTTATCATCAAATTATCATCCAGTAAAATAGATTGATTTGATGACATCAATCTGTTTAATTAATAGCAGGAAAGTACGGAGGCTAGAATGGAATTACGTCAGTTGAAAATATTCGTTACGGTTGTGGAAGAAGGAAGCTTTACGCGCGCCGCTCAAAAGATGGGCTATGTCCAGTCAAACATTACCACCCAGATCCGTTTGCTGGAAGAAGAGTTTAACACCAAACTATTTGAACGTTTGGGCAAAAGGATAGCTTTGACAATTGACGGCGAGAAGCTGCTGTATCATGCCAAAAGATTGTTAAGATATGCTGATGAGATCAAGGAAACCATGACTTCCACCCCAGAGCCCAGCGGTATTTTAAACATCGGTATCGCCGAGTCACTGTGTATTTTTAAACTGCCGGCCTTGCTGAAGGAATACAGCCGTCTTTATCCCCAGGTAAAACTGGTTATACGACAGGGAACGCCGCTGGATTTTCAACGCTGGCTGCATGATAACACCATCGATGTAGCCTTTTCCCTGGATGGTTTAATCAAAGATGATAATCTGCTGGTACGCATATTATGTGAAGAACCCATGATCATTGTGGCCAACCGGGAACACCCCCTGACCGTTAAAGGTTTTATCGAGCTTAAAGATATCAGCGGGGAATCCTTTATCTTTACAGAACGTGACTGCAGTTACCGCTCCGTGATGGAAAAATATTTTGCCGAATATAAAGTCCAGCCGCTATCCTCTTATGAGTTTGACAGCATTGAAGCCATCAAACAGTTTGTTCTAAGCGGTCTGGGCATCGCCTTGCTGCCTTATGCGGCAGTTGAAAAAGAATTAGCCGCCGGCAACATGGTTGATCTTAAATTGAATGAACCGAAAATTGAAATGTTTACCCAAATCGTCTTTCACAAAAACAAATGGCTTTCTCCGGCCCTGCAATCGTTGTTGGATCTGGTCAATGCATATTTTAATGCAGAAATAAATAAAACCGGAGATAATCAGATCGGTTGCGCAAAACCATTCTGACCTCCCCGGTTGCTGTTTAAAATCTTATTGGTCCGATATTTTTTCTGCCAGCAAATCGTACAACTCCGTGAATCCGTTGCCGATCCGCCAGAAGGAAACCCCCGCCAGATTATGACTCCGGGCTACATCAAGCTTGGCCTGCAAACTCGCCCTATTTTCAAGCCATATCCGATGATTTACGCCGCTATGGTCAACATAACTGTAGTAAGGACTCATACTGGCTTCATCAAATGATTCTGTCAGCTTATACTGGCTCTTCAAGCCCTGCAATCGCTTGGCCGTAACCGTAGTAGTACTGATCCCTTCTCCCCAGTCATAACCGTAGGTAGGCAGCCCCAGCAGTAATTTTTCCGCCGGGATGATGGTCTTGAGGTAAGAAACCACATCCTGCACCCACCATAAAGGAGCCACCGGTCCGGCAGGACTGGTCTTGTAACTGTAGTCATAGGCCATGATGACCACCCGGTCGGCAATCTCCCCGATAGCGGCATAATCATAACCGGCCAGCCAGCTCTGGGGCTTGGTGCAGGCAAATAGCGCCACCGATAACTGCTTGTCAGTGCCCAGACTTTGTTTAAGCTCCTGCAAAAATCGGGTAAAATTATCCCGGTCACCCTGTCCGAGAAATTCAAAATCGATATTTACGCCGTCATATTTACTTTGTTTTACCTGCTCGCATAATTGCGCAATTAAATATTGACGTCGGCCAGGATCGGAAAGCAGAGCATGCATGCCAACCTTATCCATAAAAACCACACTAGCATGGGTTTTAATATTGTTATCCCGGGCAAACTGTAAAATTTTATCATAATCATCCTGGTATTCATAAAAAAGGTCACCGTCAGCATTGGTTTCAAACCAGCGCAGCGCTACATCGGTAATTGAATCAGCATTCTCCTTGAATTCATCAAAAGAGCGGTAGTAATAGTAGGCAAATACTTCACTTTTCGCTGGATTAAAATTAATGCTGACTTCTCTGACCACAGCGTTCCAAGTTACCCGAGCGGATAGTTGTTCCATCAGAAACCGCAGAGGAATATAAGTACGGCTTTGATATATGTAGGGAGCAACATCCAAATTTATGTATTCACCGTCAATGCTGACGGTATGGCTTGCTATCCTGAAAACAAAATGCTTGTCCCGACATACAATGCTCACCTCGGCAGTTTCAGCATTCCACTCCACTGAGCCTTGCAAGGCCGGATCTTCAATAACATAACGAATCGGGATCATGGTTCGTCCATCAACGATCTGACAGGAGGGATCAAACATTCTTGGTTGTCCGTCTATTTTTATGGCCGGACCGGTATGGGCGGACAACGTTCCAGAACCTGCAAACAAAAACATAAAAACAAAAGCGCATAAAAGATAAAATCGTTGCATAGCTTCAACTCCTGAAATTAAATCTATATTTTAAAATTCTTAATCGGGTCGGAAATCCCTTGATGAAAATGTTGGTAAATTGAGAAGGAATGTGAAATGATAGCAGTCATGACCGCCCATCCACCCTTGTCACCCTACCTGGGGCTTTGCAGAAGCTATGAAAGGTATTTCCCGCAGCAGAGGTAGTTTAAAACTGAATAATATAGATTTTTCCGGCGGCTGATATCAATGCTTTAACTTGCTGCGGGGAAAAAGATATTCCAGTTCTTCCCGGGAAACATGCACCATATTATCCTGGTTGATAACCGCCAGGATCACCATTTCTTCACCGCTGTATTCTTCTTTATAAGAAGCGATTACACAAACCGTCATCATGATACCTTCCATATAGACGGTAAATAAATCTCCCCTATTCAATCTGATTCCTCCAAAGCAAACCATCTACAAAGACTGCCTCCACAACGGAACGGAAATCAAGCGGATGACCGCTGAATATTACCAAATCAGCCCGTTTTCCAGCTTTGATGCTGCCCAGTTCATCTTCTACCCTTAAAAATCTGGCCGGCATGGCAGTAATCGCCTGCAAAGCCTTTTCTTCACTCAGTCCTTCCCTTGCAGCCAGGGCCGCGCATACCCGGAGGTGCTCAATCGGAACGACAGGATGGTCTGTTATCAGCGAAAACTTTACGTCTCTTTCCGCCAGCAGCCGTGCATTTTTGAAAGAAACCGCCTTCATTTCAACTTTGGCCCGGTTGACCAGCAACGGTCCCAAAAATACGCCGACCTGGCGCTTTATCAACTCGTCTGCGACCAGATGGGCTTCGGTTCCATGCTGGATCAGAAGATCAAGGTGAAATTCATCCATAATCCGCAGTGCCGTAATGATATCATCTGCCCGGTGTACATGCAGCAGAAGCGGCATTTCCCGGCGCAAAACCTTGAAAACCGGTGCTTGGGCATAAGCCTCGCCGCCATCGAGATCAGGTTTATCAATTATCCGGGAGGCCTTGAACAGCGCTTCCCGCAGCAGACTGGCACTGGCCATGCGGGTCTGTGGGGTCTTTTTTTCTGTGCCGTACACTCGTTTGGGGTTTTCTCCCAGGGCAGCTTTCAATCCCCAGGGGTTTCTATAGATCATTTCAGCCGGTCCTGCCGCCAGCGTTTTCAGGAAAGCGGCCTGCCCGCCAAGGACATTGGCACTGCCGGGCATGATCATAGCTCTGGTTATGCCGCCGCGCAGGGCATCATTAAAACCAAGATCAAAATAATTGATTCCATCAACTGCTTGTAACTGCGGGGTCACAGGGTTGGTTACCTCGTTGACATCATCTCCTTCAACCCGGTAAATCTCTTCTTCCAGGCCCAGGTGAGTATGCGCATCGATAAAACCCGGACAGATGTATTTGCCTTGGGCCTCTATGAGTGTATATCCCTCGGGAGGCTGGATGCCGTAATCTATCTGCCTGATCCGATCACCTTCTATTAATATCATGGCATCGTTAATAATGCCGGGCTGATCCATGGTAATTATTTTTCCGCCTCGAATCGCATACATCTTCTTGCTTTCCTCCCTTGTTCTACATTTTATGTTGATTCAACCGCTAGCGTTCGGATGTTTGGCTGCCATAATCTTCAGTTTAAAAATGTCTTGATTTCTTCACTAAAGCTAGGAACAAATTGCGGGAATATTGATCTTTCATACATTCGGGGTGCCATTGTACCCCCAGATAAAATGATCCTATCCGGCTTTCTACTGCTTCAGCGATGCCGTCACCGGCAAAAGCACATATCTCCATATTATCGCCTGCCTTATCGATTGCCTGGTGATGAAAGCTGTTTACCCGGATACGGTCGGTTTGCATGATATTTTCCAAAAGGCTGCCGCTTTCGATCAATATATCATGAATCGGGTAGTCACGGGGAGCTTTTTGGTCGTGCATTAAGCCGCTTTTTATATCTTGGACAATCGTACCCCCGGCAGCAATATTTAAAATCTGGCAACCCCGGCAGATTCCCAGAGCCGGTTTGCCCCCGGCCAGGGCCATGCGTGCCAGCTGTATTTCAAATTCATCCCGTCGGGGGTTTACTTCACCGAGGTCTTTATCCGCACTTTGCCCAAACAAATACGGGTCGGCGTCTCCCCCGCCAGAAAATAATATACCATCACAAAGATGAAAATAGGCCGCACAAAGTTCAATCTGACGGGCAACAGGAAGAATCAGCGGCAAACCTCCGGCGGCACTGATTGAGTCGCAATAGTATTCTCGCAGGCAAAACTGATACTCGGTCTGATTATAATTGCAGGTTATCCCTATTACTGGCTGCAAAACTTATCCCTCCCTATTAATTACTGGCTATTATTATCATAAAAGATCATGGCAGGAAATAGACTTCTCTTCTAAAACTTTAATCAATAATCTGAGCACAGCTTTAAAAATTAAAGCAGGTTCATAATACAGAACCTGCCTTAATGCCTTAATAATATTTTAATACTATAATGTATTTTGTTTATGGGGCAACTCTATACTAATGGCTAAAGCCTGGTCGACTTTATCCATCGTCTCTTCATTCAGGATAGCGATACGTTGTTTGAGGCGCTTTTTATCTATGGTTCTGATTTGTTCAGTCAGTATTACCGAATCCCTTTCGAGACCGTAAATTTCCGCTTTCAATTCAACATGGGTAGGCAGCTTGGCTTTATTTATCTGCGAGGTAATGGCCAGCACTATTGTTGTAGGGCTATACTGATTGCCAATATCATTTTGGACCACCAGCACCGGTCTTAATCCACCCTGCTCAGATCCTATCACCGGATTTAACTGGGCAAAGTAAATTTCACCTCTTTTAATCATAATGTTAATCACTCCAGCACTTTTTGCTTAGGTAACTCCTTGTATTCGCCATTTTAGTTGTCTTCACCGGCAATGCAAAGGTTAATTGCTGCCATTTCCAGGTATCCCTTCTTCATTTGTTCTTTCATTAAGAATTTCTTTCGTTCTGCCAGATATAAAACAATTGCTTCCCTTACTATTTCACTGCGATTTTTATTTTCAATATTTGAAAATGTATCAACTTCACTCAGGAGGTCTGCTGGTACATTAATTACGATCCTTTTGGAGTCCGGCAAAAAGAACACCTCCATATAAATAAATATATGATTACATACACTATTATATAGACATGAACTTTCGCCCGCAAATCCAATAATTGTTTATATTATTCCTGAATATATATTCTGGGTATACGCGGTCCAACCGTACAAACAACCTCGTAATTGATTGTTCCCGTTATTTCAGCCAAATCATCGGCAGTAATGCCATCCTCCGGTCTGCCAAAAAGAACCATTTCATCGCCGGTTTTTACCCCTTCAACCCCGGTTACATCAAACATACATTGATCCATACATACATTTCCAATCAGAGGCACCTTTTGCCCCCGTACCGCAGCCCAGGCCCGATTGGATAAAAGCCGGCTGTAACCGTCTGCATATCCGATAGGTACAGTTGCCACCAAGGTATCCCGTGGCGTGATATAAGAACGACAATAAGAAACCGATCTGCCCGGAGGCAAAATTTTAAGGAAATTTATCCGGGTCTTAAGCCTCATCACTACTTCAAGGGGAAGATTTTCTTTTTTCACCTGCGCGGAAGGATAAAGACCATACATGATAATTCCGCAGCGAACCATATTATACTGGGTTTCAGGCATATCCATGACCGCTGCGCTATTGGCTATATGTTTAATGGGGATATGAATATTCATGTCCTCAAGTCGCCGGATGAAATCATTGAATTGTTTGCTCTGCCGGTGGCTGAATTCCTTATCCTCAATGTCTGCCACAGCGAAATGACTGAAAATACCTGATACCGAAACATTGGACATTTGCTGAATCTTTTCAATCTCTTCGGCCGACTGATCATCAAACGGAAAACCGATTCTTCCCATTCCGGTATCAATTTTTATATGCAGTCGGGCCGGATGATGAGGGTTGGCAGCTTGCGAGTAAACCCGCGCGCTTTCCAAATCAGCGACCGCTGTCTCAATATCATTATTGATTAATAACTTGGCTTGTTCCTGAGGAACAATGCCCAAAACCAGAATGGGTGCCAATATGTTCGCCTGGCGAAGTTGCAGAGCCTCCTGCAGGTTGGCCACCGCCAGGTAATCGGCTCCGTTGTCCAGGCAGGTTTGTGCCGCCTGTAGCATACCATGACCGTAAGCGTTGGCTTTTACTACTGCCATCAACATCGTATCCGGCTGCAATAAATTTCTTATGGCGGTAAAATTTCTTTTTAAGGCTCCTAAATCTATTTCTGCCCAGCTTGTGCTGCGATTATCCATTACTTTTAACCAATGTTTTCAGCAGATCATTGCGGGTTACAATCCCTATTACTTTCTTGTGTCTGACCACCGGTACGCGATTAACCTTTTCCTTGTGCATGAGTTCTGCAATGTCAGCTGCCGGAGTATCTTCTTCCACCCAGTATACCTTTTCAGTCATGGCATCCTTCACTTGCGAAGCACCGTATTTTTTCAAATCGTTTTTAAAACGTATGGGATTTTCCAAAAAAATAATACTGTCAAATAATGTAATATAGAATGGCACCTTTAGTTCGGTAGCTTTGATCATAAGATCCTTTTCCGTAACTATCCCCACCAGCTGATGGTTGACATCAACGACCGGTACCCCGCTGATTTTATTGTCCAGCAGGAGCTGGGCTACTTTTTGCACATCTTCTTCCGGTCTAACCGTGATGACGTCTCTGGTCATAATATCTTTGGCCAACATCAATATTGCCCCCTTCGTACTTTTATTATTAAGAATGCAGCTTATTTTGCTTTCATTTCCAATTCATTAATTACCGTTGGCAAGCTATAAATAAGATCAGTAGCGGTTATTGATCTTTGCCCCAGCTGCCTGGCAGCAGTATCGCCGGCCCGGCCATGCAGGAATACGCCGGCAACAGCTGCGTCAGTTGGTTTTAAACCCTGGGCGATGAGTCCGGTAATAATGCCGCTTAAAACATCTCCGCTGCCGGCGGTGGCCATGCCGGGATTGCCGGTTACGTTGACAAAAACCTGCCCGCCAGGAAGGGCCACAATCGTATTATTACCTTTCAGAACAATCGTAACCCCCCATTCTACCGAATAATGGCGGCTGATTTCTATACGTTGGTTTTGAATTTCTTCGACGGATAACTTTGTCAAACGTGACATCTCGCCCGGATGAGGGGTAATAACCACCGGCACCTGTCGGTCTTTTAAAATACCTACGTCTGACTGCAGCGCATTCAAGCCATCCGCATCAATCAATACCGGTATGCCGGCTTTTTCCAGTACCGTTCTCACCACCATGTTACCCTCTGCATAGCGTGACATCCCCGGCCCGATGGCACATACTGAAGCTGTTCCCAATAAATTTTCGATAATCGTACATGCTTCGCCGGAAATTGCTCCGGTAAGCGTGGACGGTAATCCCCGGCTCATTACCTCAGGAACAACACTGGCTGCACCCATTATTTTTTCCGGCAGGGCCAGGGTCACCAAGCCGGTGCCGCAGCGCAATGCCGCCCAGGATGCCATTACCGGCGCCCCGCTCATGCCGGGAGAGCCGCCTATGATCAAGGCATGACCGTAACTGCCCTTGTGTGTTTCCCGCAGACGTGGTTGAAAATGTAATTTTACCATCTCTTCGGTAATCATCTGCAGCTTTATCTGCTCATCCAGAAGCAAAGCTCCGGGGATTGATATGTCAGCTACCGTAAGTTGTCCAACGTAATCCCGGCCTTTTCCCAGAACCATGCCCAGCTTGGGTAAAGCAAAAGTCACCGTATAGTCAGCCTTGAAAGCCTCCCCATTGATCCGTCCGGTATCCGCTTCCAAACCAGAAGGTATGTCAACCGCCAGAAGCGGACATTTGCTTTGATTTACAAGTCCTGCCAAACGAGCCTCAAATTCTCCCAGACTGCCTCTGAAACCAATGCCATAAATAGCATCAACCACCATATCCGCTTCCAGCAAGGACATGATAAAGTACTGCAGGTCAGTTTCCTCTCGTAAAGGATAAATGCGGCTAGTCATCCGGGCCAAAATTTCATAGTTGGTTCTGGCATCAGGACTTAATTGGCCGACTTCGCCACACATAAAAACATTCACCCGGGCCGCAGCATTAAGTAAATGACGCGCGACAACCAGACCGTCACCGCCATTATTTCCGCGACCGACCAGAATAATAATATTACGGCCGCCAACTCCGTCCAGCAATTCCGCAATTTTTTCGGTCGTACGCAGTCCTGCGTTTTCCATTAAAACAATACTGGGAATCAGATACTCGCTGCTGGCCCGGCGGTCAATCTCTTTCATTTCATCTGCTCTTATTAATTTCATAAGTTTCACTCCCTATAAGCAATAACTGCTGCAATCGCTTGATTACGCGAATGTGCCAGAGAAATTTCCCAGCGATTAATGCCTAATTCCTGGGTACTGGCCAAAACTGAAGCAGATAACATCAATTCCGGCCTACCCCCTTCCATGATAGTAACTTCAACATCACGGAAACGTATCCCGCGGCACAAGCTGGTATCAATTTTGCGGAAAGCCTCTTTGGCCGCGAATCTGGCCGCCAAGGAAGGATATGGGTTGGGTTTGGCCAGACAATAATCCAATTCACCTGCAGTGAACACCCGGTTAAGAAAACGCGGTGTTCTTTTTACCACCGCTTCCATCCTGTCAATATCAACGATATCAATACCAATCCGCACTGCTCCACCTCGTTCACGTAAAAGAACCCCCTGTAACTACAGGCTATTTCAGAAAGGTTTCGTTTCAGGCTGAAATGCTGGCATTCTTTAAAGCATCTTTTTCCACTTCATTAAAAATTTTATTAACATCGAGAATGATCAGCAGCCTGTCTTCCAGCTTGCCTACCCCGGTTAAATATTCAGCAGTTATACCGCTGATCGCTGCCGGCGGCGCTTCAATCCTATCTGCGGACAATCTCAGTACCTCATTAACTTCATCTACAATAATGCCAATAATCTGCCCTTCCATATCAATGATAATACTGCGTCTATCTTGCGCAGCCGTTGTTTCCCCCAGGGCAAATCTCTTTTTCAAATCAATAATCGGAATGATTTTACCGCGCAAATTAATGATCCCTTCAATAAAATCAGGAACCTGAGGCAAACGGGTCGGTACTGGCATAGGAATGATTTCCTGCACATTGGAAATTGGAATCGCATACTCTGATATTTGCTCACCATAAATTAATTTGAACACCACAAATTGCATCTCATCAGCCATATAATACCCTCCCCGCCTCTATTTATGCCGGCAGTCTGAAGTTATCAACCCCGCCTTATAGCTGCAAACGCTTGCCGGCAGATTTTGTTCTTAGATACTTCCAATAACCCAGACATTTTTTTAAAATCAAAGCTATTCCTTATTTTAACATGTATTTTATATTAAAATCTTAAACTGTAACAGATTTTTAAAGAGTCAACCACAAAGCTCAGTTTTAAATCGGAATTGCTTTTAACCCAAACAACAATTTTTTCCTGGATGAATAAGTGTTACACTACAATAAACTGTACTTCAATTCAAACGGGAGGTTGAAACAGGATATGAATGATCATTTCCGAAAGCTGGAACAGATATATTTAAAAGCACCTTATAATATACATCTTTATGACGATACCACTATTACTATAAGCCAGGGACGGGCTGAAATTTCCACCCGGGTTAATCCCCGGCATCATCACGGTGCCGGTGCGCTGCATGGATCAGGTTATTTCAGACTACTGGATGACGCTGCTTTTTTTGCGATTAATTCAACTATAACTGACGCTATGGTTTACACGGTTTCATTTACTACCCAATTCCTGCGGCCTGTACAAAGCGGAATCATAACCGCTATTGGAGAAATCAAACACAGCTCGAGTAATCTATTTATCGGCGAATCCGTTCTTTATAATGATAAAGGTCAACTGATTGCACTCGGTCGGGGTGATTTCATGAAAAGCCGGATCGATTTAAATACCATTCCCGGTTACTTTGATTAGACAATGAAAATGGAGGAAACAAAAGTGGATAAGCATAAAGAGATGAAGCAAAGATATAAGCAAAACCCTCCCCGCGGCGGAGTTTATCAGATCAAAAACCTGGTCAACGGCAAAATATTTATCGGCAGCAATCCGAATGTGGAGGCTAAAATCAGGGCCCGACAGTTCGAAATGAAAATGGGAGGAAATAATTTTATCAAAGACCTGCAAGCGGATCTACAGGAATTTGGCTTTGATAATTTTGCTTTTGAAGTACTTGAATATCTGGATCCCGATGAAAAAAGTCTGGAGGTTGACCGGGAAGAACTCTCCTTATTGGAAGCCATTTGGTTGGAAAAACTGCAGCCTTACGGTGACAAAGGCTATAATACCAAGTCCCGCTAATTCAATGTCAATAGCCCCGGAGGATCGTTGTTGCCCCAAGCGGCCAGCCTGTTTTTAATCCCGTCTATTCAAATTGGAAGGGATTATATTTTACCCCGTAATCATAATTATCAAAGCCTTCCCGGCGTTTAAGGTAACCAACCACCCAATACGTCAGGGGAGTAATCGCCGCTTCGTAAGTGACTTTGAAGAGATACTGAAACAGCATCATTTGTCCCAGGACGGATGCGGGCAACGTACCCCAGAAAGCCAGCGTAATAAAGATGATCGTATCCAGCCCTTCTCCAGCCAAACTTGAACCGATCGTGCGCAGCCAGAGAAACCGCCCCGCAGTCAATATTTTTAAACGCGAAAGCAGTATGGAATTGCAGAATTCACCAGTCAGGTAAGCCAACAGCGAAGCAAAAACAATGCGGGGTGTCATCCCCAGCACGGTCGCAAAAGCTGATTCAGACTCAAAAAATTCCGGCGATGGTATGGCTATAACCAGCATAAAGATTCCCGCCATTAATAGATTGCAGATAAAACCCAGCCAAATAATCAGGCGGGTTTTTTGAAATCCGTATACTTCGGTAAGAACGTCTCCAAATATATAGGTCAGCGGAAAAAGGATAACCGCCCCCGGTAAAACCCATCCGGCAATCAAGATTAATTTTCCGGCAATTACATTGGACAATAGCAAACTGGTAACAAACAGGATTGATATGATTACAAATAAAGAAGAATGTTTCTTTTCATTTAGCAAGACAAGCAACCTCCTATTAATAAAACAATGATCAAGCCTTAATTATTATATGCATTGCTATCGTGGTTTGCAAAATATAATTAAGGATTTTGCACAATCAAAAATGCAGTGAAAGCATTTGAAAAAGCATAAAATATAGTACCCTGATTCTGGGATACTGATAGATTTTCAGAAGGATGATTTATGCAAAATATCATTGATCTGTTTCATTTCTCCAGCTGTGAGCCATTTGCAGTAATAACTCGCTTTGATTTTGTTCGGGATTTTCCAGTACTGCATACAAAAGCCTCTGCAGCGTTGCCCCCAGCAGTTTTCCCGGGGTGTATCCTATAGCAACAAGATCATCCCCGTTTATGGCCAGATCTTTGATTGTCAAGGGCTGCCGGGCAGCCAAAATAATATCTATTTCCTGCTTCATCTTATCAAGTTCAGAAAAATCAAACGGCGGTGCCGAGCCCAAAATATCAGCCTTTTGCAGTGCATACATATTATTCAGGTTGTTTTCCCCCACTAGTTTGATCAGTTGCTTTAAAGAAGAGCTTCTTAATTTTGCATAGCGCGTCATGTGGGAGCCAACCAATTGGGAAACATTTTTAACCGTCTGGCCATCATATTTAAGCCTTTCCAGAATTGTCCCCGTTATTTTCATTCCAACCAGATGATGATTATAAAAATGTCCCACGCCGTTCTCGTCCAAGGTAAAACAGGCCGGTTTGCCAATATCATGCAACAGCGCCGCCAAACGAACGTCGATTTGGGCCGGCACCCCCTCCAATACCGCCAGGCTATGTTTAAAAAGGTCCTTATTATGGCGGGAATTCCTTTGATCAAACCCGACTAGGGCTTCCAGTTCCGGGATGATATAAGCCATCAGCCCGCTGGCCTGCAATTTTTTGATTCCTTGCGCCGCACGTTCAGAAACAAGTATCATATTGAATTCATCCCGAATCCGTTCAGTAGCAACCTCCGCCAGAAGCTGATTCATTTTTAAAATTGCCGCATAGGTTGAAGCAGCAATCTCGAAGTTATAGATTACAGAAAAACGAATCGCCCGCATCATACGCAAGGGATCCGCAGCAAACAATTCCTCGGCCCGGTCGCAGGTCGCTCTGATTAAGCCGGCTTTTAAATCATCCTGCCCGTCCCAGGGGTCATATAGATTCCCATCTACGTCCAAGGCCATCGCGTTAATAGTAAAATCTCTTCCCGCCAAATCCCTTTCCAAAGCTGAAACTTCGGCATCCAATTCAACATATCTGTAAGTACTCAATTCAACCTGCCGGTCATCCACTAAAACAATAACCGTTCCATGCCTGGCACCCACAGACAGGGTTCGGTTGAATATAGCGCTGATCTGCGCAGGAGTTGCCGAACCGACCAGATCATAATCCAGCGGTGTACTTCCCAGAATCATGTCCCGCACGCAGCCACCCACCGCGAAAACCTCGTGACCATGCTCTGATAGTTTATTAATAATGAATTGAACGTGTTCAGGCCAATATTTCATCTGAATCTTGCTCCCGAATTTTGCTTTACGTATATCACACTTTACCTTTAAGACATTTTACCACAGGCATCAGGTAAGCTATTCAGCAATCCACTTAATTTTGCCTTGACGAAAACTAAAATGCAGATTAAAATAATTGTAATGATTTCATTTTTGTAATCGTTCCATTAAGGTGGTATGACAATGTCAGCAAACATAAAAGAACTTGAAAATATTTTAAAAATGCATGATATTAAACCTTCACATCATCGTATCAGAGTTTTTCAATATTTAATGGAAAATAAGAATCATCCGACCGTAGATATGATTTATCGTGAATTAGTAGGAGAAATTCCAACCTTATCCAAAACTACCCTTTATAATACGCTGAATTTATTTGTAGAGAGAGGTATTATCAATATGTTGAATCTGGAAGAAATTGAAAGCAGATATGATGCGGATACCTCATTACATGCGCACTTCAAATGTTCTCATTGCAGTAAAATTTACGATATTCATCTTGAAGTAACCAGGCTTGAACTAGCCGGGTTGGAAAATTTCGAAGTCAGCGAAAGCCATATTTATTTTAAAGGCATCTGCCCGATTTGTTTAAAGAATCGGGATGAGCATATAAATTAAGAATTTATAATTATAAAGGAGGAAAAAAATGAAAAAATGGGTTTGCAGCATATGCGGTTATGTTCATGAAGGTGATACTCCCCCGGAAAAATGTCCACAGTGTAAATCCCCGGCAGAGAAATTCTATGAATCTGATCCCAACGCTGAATTGAGCTGGGCGGACGAGCATCGTGTAGGAATTGCCAAAGACGTTGATGCTGAAGTATTGCAGGAATTGAGAGCCAACTTTATGGGTGAATGTACTGAAGTAGGCATGTATCTGGCTATGAGCCGCCAGGCTGACCGGGAAGGTTTTCCGGAAATTGCTGAAGCCTATAAGAAAATTGCCTTTGAAGAAGCCGAACATGCGGCCAAGTTTGCCGAGTTGTTGGGAGAAGTGGTTGCCTCTGACACCAAAACCAATCTTAAAATGCGGGTTGACGCTGAACACGGAGCCTGCCAAGGCAAGCTGGATCTGGCTAAAAAGGCCAAACAATTAAATTACGATGCCATCCACGATACCGTACATGAAATGTGCAAAGACGAAGCCCGCCATGGAGCTGCTTTTGCCGGATTGCTCAAACGCTACTTCTAAAATATAGTAACACTCCTCCCTCAAACCCCCGGGCCTGTTAAAGGCTCGGGGGTTTTTCAGATGATTGTTTGGGCATTGGGGCAGCTGTGCGGCCATAAAGTCGCTTCTGCCCTGCAGAGTTTTGCGGTTGACGCCAATGAAATTATTAAAGAAGAAATAAACCACGCCTTGAGAAACATAAACGACAAAATATAATAGCAGATATTTCCATAATATCTGCTTTGGCATAAGGACATAATTTAATTCCCTTCTGAATCAGGGCCTTAAAGGCAGCTCAATTGCCTAATTTTATGTAAATATTTTATTATATATAGATAAAAAGCAGGAAATTCAAGATTCATTGGTGAATAATGCATCAGGTAATTAGTACCAAAACGTAAAAACCTATAATTCCTGTTTTTAGTGATGTAAATCTCGCTATTAATAGTGCAGTAAAGATATTTTTATTCCTCTTATCTTTAACAATTTGCCGATATTACTTGTATTTTCTCATAAAATACAATACGATATAATTTACAGAATATTGTAACAAAGGTGTTGCACGGTGATTTATATAGCTGTTGGATGCCTTACCTTTATTTGTTATGCTATTTTTGATTTAAACAAAATCAAATTTATACATAAAAATATTAATATTTTACTGATATTGGGAAGCGCTGTGCTTTTCTTATGTACCGTGGCAATAATCGCCAGCAACCATAGCATGAGAATTTCGACACCTTTACAATGGCTGGCGTTGCTGTTGGCTTTTTTATCATTGATTTTGTTGATATATACTATTTTCGGGGCTATCCCATTAAAGAAAACCTATATTGAATCTAACAAGGGGAATACCGTTGTCGACACAGGAATGTACGCTCTTTGCAGACATCCGGGAGTATTATGGTTTTTCTTTTTTTATATCCTTTTGAGTCTGGCTTTTCGCAACAAATTGTTGCTGACAGCCGCATTGGTTTGGACATGCCTGGATATTATTTATGTTTATATTCAGGATCGTTGGCTATTTCCTATTATCCTGGAAGATTATCAGTCTTATCAAAAGCAGGTGCCTTTTTTAAAACCTAATATGGCCAGTTTTCGTAATTGTATGTCCTCACTACGGGGAAAGGTGATTAAATGAACTCGGCTGAACAAACCTATAAGGAAAAGAGTAAAAAGCATTTCAATAAACAGGCGGCAATCTATGCACAAACCTGGGACGGTAAGTATTGCCGCAAAATGTATGGCAATGTATTGGGGAAAATCAGACAGTTCCCATTCGTGTCGTTGCTGGATGTTGGCTGCGGGTCGGGGGAAATGCTGGCAATGCTGAAAAAGGAATTCCCCAATGTGGAGGCTTATGGCTTGGATATGTCTGAACAAATGTTAAACCAGGCCAGGAAGTATCTTGACCCCGATATTTGTTGGCAGCCCGGGGATGTTGATAATTTGCCCTGGCCTGACCATAAATTTGATCTGCTCGTTTGCAATGCATCATTTCATCATTTTCCCAATCCTTTAAGATCATTAACAGAAATGTATCGGGTTCTGCAGCCCGGGGGCAGACTTGTTATTGCCGATCCCTGGTGGCCGGATAATATTCGCCAGGCAATCAACTATTATTTAAAATCTCCTTTTAATTTAAGCGGGGATGTCAGAATCTACTCACGTCAGGAAATGGAGCAATTAGTAGCGGCATCAGGCTTTCGTTCCATCGATTGGGAACTGATCGATCGCACTTATTATATTGCAACTGCGGTTGCCGGCTATTAAATATACTAAACATGCTTTTTGGAGATATGTTTATGAATTTGGATCAATTATTGAAAGACAGACAATATGAGCGAATCTGGCATGAATATTGCGGTTTCCTGGATTTTTCCATGGTTGAATACATGGATATTCAAAACCGTCTTATGCTGGAGCAGATTGAAATGTATTCCGACTGTGAACTGGGCAGACGGATCATGAAAGGCAGAAAACCATCCAGCGTAGATGAATTCAGGCAGATGGTACCGCTTACCCGTTATGAGGAC
>ENA-UOXR01000316-UOXR01000316.1-bioreactor-metagenome-genome-assembly--contig:-NODE-316-length-60458-cov-5.251312_pt1 | contig 60458 bp, 47 predicted proteins | sample MGYA00238164_ERZ764825 | MGnify/ENA primary metagenome ERZ764825 (study PRJEB28920, sample SAMN05720171) | bioreactor metagenome | isolation source: Anaerobic biogas reactor | place: USA:Washington... | reverse complement strand
AATGTGTACAGACGGGGAGCGCCCGGCTCCCAGGGGGCAACGTCATCCAGGTGCAGGGCAAAAGCCACCACTTCAGATTCACCACTGCTCAAACGCGCCTGTCCAGCTTTGACAACTCGGCCGTCGAGCAGTAGCTCGTAGGGAGCCTGAATGGCCCGTTCGCTCACGTTGGTTAGTTCGGCGCGCACCTTGAGCGTCGCCCGCCCATCGACCCAATCGGGCAACAGGCGCATCGCGCTCACGTGGCCAGGGCCGCCTAGTTCTTCGACAAACACAGGCCTGGTGATGCCGCCATACCGAAACCAGTCCAGGTGTGATGATGGGATCGTGGCGGTCATGTCATGCCGATTGTCCACTCGCACTACCAACAGGTGCTCTCCAGGCGCAAGCTGTGTTAGCAGGGCAAAGGGCAGCCAGCCTCCATAGTGCTGCCCCACCGGCTCGCCATCGAGCCACACATTGGCCTGCTGGGTCACAGCACCAAAGGTGATGCGCACAGCCTCACAGGCGCCTACCGCGAACCGGCGCGAGTACCAGGCAACCCCTTCATAGTGCAACCATCCCTGGAGCGTGTTCCAGGCGCCGGGCACCCAAGCCTCGCGCCCAAGAGGCGGGGCAAGATGCCATTGTTCGTCAAAGCCGATATCACGAGGGTCCTGCACGATCTGCCAGAAACCATCGAGGTACTGCTGGCGTCGCATGAACGAGGTGCAAAAGGTACGATGCATGCCCCAAACCTTCAGGTGAGTTGGCGCAGTATACCGATGCCAGCTTTTGATGGCAAGCCGCGGGCGGTATCTCTACGTAATCAAGTTGCCAATGCCATGGGGGTATGTTAGAATCGCGGCCTGTACGGCTAGGCTCACATGGGCATAGTCCCAACGGCAGCCGGTCGGATCATGAAAGGAGCACGGTTAACAGATGACTCCCAAGCAAGGTGGAGCCCTCGATCGCACCCTCCTCGAACGGATTGTCGATTTGGGCATCGTCCCTGTTCTCCTCATTGTTGCGTTGTTACTCCCTCCTGCCTCTCTGGGGCAGAGGCTCTTTGCGCGCGAAGGTGCCGTCGTATCTGCGGCTGAGGGTGGCGTTGTGCCCGGGCCAGCCGGAGCCCAGGCCGTCGTTCTGCCTGGGGCCGTATCGCGCAACACACGTGTCGCTTACACGGCGCTGCAAAGTGGCGACGTCGGCTCCTCCGGGGGGCAGCGAGTCTTTGCAGCCTCAGTAGGCGCCACCGATGCCACCGAGGTCAAGGCTGAGAGCGCTGAAGGCCAGGCGATAGCCCAGCTCCCAAGCGACGTTATCGCTTACGAGCCGCTCTACAGTTTGCGATCGCTCGGCAAGGACGCGCCGACCGCCATGTCGGTAACCGTGCCACTGCCCAACGAGCTGGCTGCCGTCGAGAAGGCCGATCTTTACGTGTGGGATGGCGAGGCCTGGCGTTGGCAGCCGGCGCATCCCAGCGACGACCTGCTCTATCTTGAGACCGATCTGACCGCCCTGCCCGCCCTCCTGGCGGTGACGCAGGCGCAGCCATACCGGCCCGATATGGCCATTGGTGTGAACGAATCGCCCAAGGGCGACCCCACGGTCAACGTCGAGAGCCTGTCGGTGCCAGGGTTTGTCATCGGAGACGACCTGGGCATCGCCGGGTCGGCCACGCCGCTCAAATCAGACTGCTGTCTGGCGATGGTGTCGAACACGATCGATGGCGTGGTTCGTTCGGACCTCACCGACAATATGCTGATAGACGATGCCGCGCGCTCGGCGCATGTGCGTGCTATGGTTGAGGCTATCACGTTGGCCGGATTTGACGGCATTGACCTCGACTATCGCGGCGTCGATCCAGCGCTCCGGGGCGAGTTCACCTCGCTGGTTGGCGAGCTGGCCGATGCCTTGAACCAAAAGAGCAAACGCCTGGTGGTGCGCGTCGAGGTTCCCAAGACTGATGGCGTGCACTTTGACACGGGCGCCTACGACTGGCGTGCGATCGGCATGCCAGTCCACCGCCTACGCGTGCCTGCGCTCACAGATCTGGGCGCCTATGCGCCCGACGGCGAGATGGATCGTATGCTCATGTGGGCCGTCGGCGAGGTAGACCGCCGCAAGATCGAGCTGATGACCTCAGCACAGGCACGTGTGGTTTCGGGCGACGAGCAGACGCTGATCAACTACAGCGAGGCGATCGGCCTGTTGGCCGAACACATCTCTACCGATCAGGCCACGAGCCTTTTGCTTCCGGGCGAGTCGCTAACCTTTGGCGCCGCTGGGAGCCAGATCGAGGTCTCATTCGACGATGACGCCCAGGCCTATTTCTTCACGCTGCGCGATGACGCTGACGCCAAGCGTACGGTCTATCTCGAAACGGCATCGAGCGTCGCCCGCAAGCTGCAGTATCTCAGCCGCTACAGCCTCGGGGGTTTCGAGATCGATGGCGCTCTTTCGCCGCAGGCTAGCGGTGACGTCGTCGGCATCATCGAAGGCCACAACGAGCAGCTGGCCGAGATCACTGCGCCGCAGTTCGCCATCGTCTGGTCGGTGACAGATCCGCAGGGAGAGGTCGGCAAAGAGATCGCTCCTTTGGCGGATCCGAGCTGGACCTGGACGGCGCCTAACAACCCCGGTGGGTACATCATCGGCATCGCGCTCTCCGACGACGGCGGCCAGACGGCCCAGGCGCCCGTGGCAGAACTCGACATCACCGTGCCGACACCCACCCCAGCACCCACGCCGACTCCGCAGCCGACAGCAGCGCCGGCTGCTGGCGGGGGCTTTGCCGTGCGCTTTGTGTCGGATGTGACGGTAGCCGACAATACGCAGATGGACAAAGCCCAGGTCTTTACAAAGACCTGGCGCCTCCAGAACTCGGGCAACACAGCCTGGCCTGCTGACACTCGTTTGGTCTTTGAATCTGGTGAGGCCATGACCGACAGCACAGAAGTGCCCGTCGGCGAGGTGGCCCCTGGCGACGAGGTGGATATCAGCGTTGAAATGACGGCGCCAGACCAGGATGCCGTGATTCGCAGTCGCTGGGCGCTCCAGTCAGATCAGGGCGCCTTCCGTGGCGGTTCGGTCTATGTGCAGGTAAGAGTGGGCGAGCCGGCCACAGCAGCGGCAGCGGCCCCTAGCGCACCCGTGGCCAGCGCCGGGCGCGTAGGTGGCTATTTCGGCTACGGCATCCAGGCCCACATCGATGGCGATATGGAGATCATCTTTAACCACATCAACGCGATGGGGTTCAACTGGGTAAAGCAGCAGGTCGAGTGGTTCCGCTACAACCCGGGCCCAGGGCAATATGACTGGGGTCACCTCGATCGCATCGTTGACACCGCCAACGCTCACGGTGTGAATGTACTCTTTAGCGTGGTCAAGGCGCCAGGCTGGGCGCGCCCTGCTGGCGACACCGATGAGGGTCCGCCATCAGATCCCGCCACGTACGCTGCCTTTATGCGAGAAATGGCGGCCCGCTACAAAGGTCGGGTGAAGGCCTACGAGATCTGGAACGAGCAGAACCTCTACTATGAGTGGGGCGGACGGGGTGGCAAGCTCAACGCGGGAAAATACGTCGAGCTGCTTGCGGCGGCCTACAATGCCGTCAAGTCGGTCGATCCTGGCGCTGTCGTCGTAAGTGGTGCCCTGACACCCACCGGCCTTACCGACTGGGACATTGCCGTGGACGACGCCATCTATCTCGAAGAGATGTACAAGGCCGGACTGGCTCGCTACTGTGACGCCATCGGTGCGCACCCTAGCGGCTACAACAACCCGCCGGACGCCCAGTGGAACACCTGGAATGACCCGAGCGCGCCTAGCTTCAAGGGGCACCGTAGCTTTTTCTTCCGTTCGACGATGGAGCAATACCGTAACATCATGGTCAAGTACGGCGACGGTCACAAGCGCATCTGGCCGACCGAGTTTGGCTGGGCTAGCGTCGAGGGGCTAGGCGTTGGGCCAGCTGCAGGCTATGGCTATGCAGCCGATAACACCGAGGCAGAGCAAGCGCAATACCTCGTGCGAGCCTATGAGATGGGGCGCAATTGGGGCTTTGTGGGGCCCATGTTCTTGTGGAACCTGAACTTTGCCCCCGTCGCTGGCCCACAGGATGAAAAAGCTGCATTCGGCATCGTCCGGAATGACTGGTCGCCGCGACCTGCCTTTAGCGCCCTACAGAACATGCCCAAGTGATCGGCAACTGATAGCGTGCACAGGCGCAGGGCACACCACAGGTGCCCTGCGCCTGTGCTCTGGAACCATCATCGATCGTTGATCGTCCAATATTGCGAATCACAAATGAGAGAGGTCACCATGCGCAAACCGTTGCTTGCCCTGCTGCTGGTGATGTCGCTGCTGCTCGCAGCCTGTGGCAGCCCCACTCCGGCCCCGGCCGGAGACGAAGCAGTCGCGACTCGCACCCCGAAACCCACCTTTACCCCTGCTGCCGCCGGCCAGGCCAAGCAGCCTACTACCGCGTCACAAACACGCGAACCTGAGAGCACTCCTACAGAGCAAGAGTCGGTTGAAACATTGGTCCCAACCCTGACGCCCACTCCTGAAGCCACCGCCACAACGGCCCCGCCTGCTGCCAAGGGCTTGCGAATGAACTCGCCCGAGTATGGCATGCAGATCTTTCCCTGGTGGAGGCCTGAAGTAGGCAGTCGTGATCTGCAGGCCATTCAGGCGGCCGGCTTTACCTGGGCCAAAGTCAACTTTGGCTGGCGAGACATCGAAGGCCCCAGCAAGGGCGTATTTGACTGGTCGCGCACCGATCAGATCGTGCAGATGGCCAACGCTGATGGGGTTGATTTAGTGATCCGTGTCGACCATCAGCCTGCCTGGGCGGGTGGCGGCTTTCCAACTAACGGGCCGCCCACCAACTATCAGGACCTGGCCGACTTTTTTGCGGCGCTTGCGACACGCTACAAGGGGCGCATCCGCGCATATGAGGTCTGGAACGAGCCCAACCTGGCGCGCGAATGGGGTGGCCAGACGCCTGACCCTGCGGCCTATGCCCGGCTGCTCAAGCTGTGCTACAGTGCCATCAAGGCGGCTGATCCGAGCGCTATGGTGATCAGCGCTGGCCTCTCGCCCACAGGCTCCTGGACGGCCGGGCCTGAGGGCGCTCGCCCCGATGACTGGTATCTCGAATCGCTATACATCGCCATGGGCGGCAGCAGCGCTGGATACTATGACGTGCTTGGCGCTCATGGCGCGGGCTTTGCCAGCCCGCCAGAGCGCGATCCGGCCGAGGTTGCGGCCAACCCGGCCCTTGGCGGCCACCGCTCCATGTGTTTTCGACGGGTCGAGGACTTGCGCGCCATCATGGTCAAGTATGGAGACACCGACAAGCAGATCGCATTGCTCGAGTTCGGCTGGACCAGCGACCCCCGTCCCAACTCGCCATACAACTGGCACGCCGTCTCTGAACAGACCAAGGCCGAGTACTTTGTACGCGCCTACCAGTATGCCAAGCAGAACTGGTCGCCGTGGATCGGACTCATGAGCCTGATCTATATCAGCGATCCAGACTGGACCCAGGAGCACGAGCAGTACTGGTGGGCTATTACCGACCCGGGCTGGCCAGAGCTCAAACCTCGTGCGGCATACACCGCGCTCAAGAATATGCCCAAATAGGTCGTCGACAGAGAACGGCCCCCTCGTAGGAGGGGGCCGTTTGCGGTGCAGCGTTGTGGCGTGCTAGCTGTTGATGATCGCCTCGGCCTCGTCACGGTAGGCATCCATGACGTAAGCGATGCCTGTCACATCGGCACACTCTGTCGTAAGAGACATGAGGTCATCGCGCGAGATGCTGCTGAGCCGGTAATTGCGCGTCCCGGCCATCAGCTGCTGCAGCCCAACCCGTAGCTTGTCTACATAGGTGTACCAGCCGATAGCCCCCAGCGGCATCTGGTCCACCTCGGCGCCATACTTGGCCCTTAGCGTCTCATACTCTACAAAGATCTCTTCCTTGGTCGTGCCGAACTGAGAGACACTGCGGGGGAGTTTCCCCTCGATCAGCCAGTTGGCGATGTTCTTGCCCACCATCCCAGGGATCATGATGGCCCGACCAAGGCATACCGCCTTGACATGAGGCGCGCCCATCGCAAGCACCTTGAACAGGTGATCCTCAGTTGAAAAGCCACCGCCGATGGCGAGCGAGGGGATGTAGCGCCCACGCACCGCCAGCATCTCGCACAGCTTGTACGTCATGGCTTCTAGGTAAATGGTGGGCACGCCCCATTCGACCATCATGCGCCAGGGGCTCATGCCGGTGCCACCCGAGGCGCCGTCGATTGTGAGCAGGTCAATGCCAGCGTCTGAGGACCACTTGAGTGCCATGGCCAGCTCACGCATCGGGTACGCACCCGTCTTGAGCGTGACGCGTTCGGCGCCAAGCCTGCGCAGACGCTCCACCTCGCTCATGAAGCTTTCCTGATCTACAAACCCGAGCCGTGAGTGTCGCTCGAACTGCCTGAGGGCCCCATCTGCAAAGGCTTTCTGGTTGGCTTCGCTTGATGGATCGGGCGTCACCAGATAGCCGCGGCGCTGCAGTTCGAGGGCACGGTCCAGCGAATCGACCTTGATCTCGCCACCAATACACTTGGCGCCCTGGCCCCACTTGAGCTCGATCGTCTTGACCCCAAGTTTCTCGATGACGTATTCAGCTACACCAAAGCGGGTGTCCTCGACGTTCAACTGCACGTGGATGTCGCCATACCCTTCATGGTAGCGACGATAGAGTTCTACACGACGGCGCATGTCTGGCGCTTCGACCACTTTGCCACGATCATCGAGCACGAGCCCAGGATCGATGCCGCAGACGTTCTCGCCACAGGTGAGCACCACTCCCGAGATCGCGGCGCCCACAGCAAAATGCTCCCAGTTGGCTCGTGCGATCTCCGTCGAGCCCAGCGCACCGCTGATGATGGGCATGCGCAGCTGTTCTTTGTGACGGTTGCCGATCTCGAGTGATGTGTCTACCAGGGTGAACAACGTGTTGTCGGGCGTCCCCTCGATGCTCTCTGGCAGACCCTTGGCGCCAAAGGCATACCCCTGGATGTTGAGGTGCGAATAGTCAAGGGGATAGTCCTTGTCGCCACCAGCGGTCAGTTCGCCAAAAGGTCCGGGGTAGATGACCTCTCGGCCACGAAAGGTTGACTTGAACACCTCACAGTTGCCGGTGCAACCATCGAGACAACGGCTGCAGAGGCCCGAGCCGGGGACAACATCGCGCGAGCGGTTGGCTGTCTGTGAGATGTCGTTGGCATTGGGTCGCGACAGGTTTGGCATGGCATTCCTCTCCTCTAGCTGTGCCGACCGTAATAGGCCCCTTGCAGACGATCGTGCCGCCCCACAGCATCGAAAGGAGCCACTCGCCATGGTGGCAGTTCCAGACAAGATGAGCATGGCGCCTAGCAAGGTCTTCTTGTCATCGTAGCATCTAGCAGACGCCGGCGTATCCTCCATATGGAGGATTGGTGGTTTGTGCAGCATGCACAGTTTGTGTATGATGCTTGGCTAGTAGCCGGTTCGCGACCTGACACTGCGTGCGGCCGGCCGTGATGGCGGCGCTCCCAGAGCTGTGAGCGCCCGAATGACCGTCAGACGGACACTCGGGCCATGGATTCTGTACGCTTGAGGAGAGATGCCGTGCCTCAACAAGTTGACCCATTTGTAACCGCGCAGCGCCAGCTCGATCAGGCTTGCGAGTTGCTCGGCCTGTCTGATGCCATGCAGCAGTTTTTGCGCGTGCCGATGCGAGAGCATCGGTTTTCTTTACCCCTGCAGATGGACGATGGCAGTTACCAGGTATTTGAGGGGTATCGCGTGCAATACAATGACGCCCGTGGGCCTGCAAAGGGCGGCATCCGTTTTCATCCCGAAGAGACCATCAGCACCGTGCGCGCGCTCGCGGCCTGGATGACCTGGAAGACCGCTGTGGTCGACATCCCCCTCGGCGGCGGCAAGGGGGGCGTAACGTGTAACCCCAAAGCCATGACAATGGGCGAGCTCGAGCGTCTCAGCCGTGCCTATATGCGGCATGTGGCTCACATCGTCGGGCCAGATCGTGATATCCCTGCCCCTGACGTCTACACCACCCCACAGATCATGGCCTGGATGATGGACGAATACGAGACCATCACCGGCCGCCACCTGCCGGGCGTGATCACCGGCAAGCCTGTCTCACTGGCGGGGTCTCTGGGGCGTGGCGATGCCACCGCGCGCGGCGGCGTGTACGTTGTGCGTGAGGCTTCGCGCGCGCTAGGGCTCGACCTACACGGCCACACGGCGGCTATCCAGGGCTATGGCAACGCTGGCCAGCATGTGCATGCGCTGAGCGGCGAGCTACTCGGGCTGCGCGTGATCGCGGTTAGCGACTCGCAGGGCGGCATCTACTGCGAGAAGGGAATCGATGCAGCGGCTGCTGCAGCCCACAAGCGCGAGACCGGTAGTGTGCGCGGGCTGCCTGGCACTGAGGCGATCAGCAATGCAGAACTCCTCGAGCTACCCGTCGCCGTGCTGTTTCCTGCTGCGTTGGAGAATGTGATTACCGAGCACAATGCTGACCGTATGCGGGCGAAAATGGTCGCCGAGCTCGCCAATGGCCCCACGACCCCCGAGGCCGACGATATTCTCTTTGACAAGGGGGTCACGCTGTTCCCAGACTTTATGTGCAACGCGGGCGGTGTGACGGTTAGCTATCTGGAGCAGGTGCAGAACGCGAGCAACTATTATTGGACGCTGGCCCAGGTCCATGAACGGCTCGATGCGACGATGTCGCGAGCCTTTGAGGCGGTACACCGTGTCGCCAGCGAACGCCAGATCCCTCACAGATTGGCGGCCTACTTGGTGGCGGTAGAACGCGTAGCCGAGGCGGTAACCATTCGTGGCTGGATCCGGTAGCCTCCACACACTCACCCAGACGTCAAAAGCGCGGGGCTACTGAAGCCTCGCGCTTTGGCATTACTGGATCAGGCCCAGCCGTAGCGCCTGCACGGCTGCCTGGGTACGATCCGAGACGCCGAGCTTGATGAGGATATTCTGCACGTGCGTCTTGACCGTGGTGGCGCCTAGGAAGAGCTTGTCAGCGATCTCCTGGTTGGTGAGCCCCTCGGCCACAAAGCGCAACACCTCTGTCTCGCGCTCGCTTAACGGCTGCATGCCCACGGGCAATTGGGCGGGGCCCTCGCGCTCGAGCAGGCGCCCCACCTCGACGAGCAGCCTCGGCATCAATGACGGCGAGATGAGGCCTCCCCCCTCGTGGGTGACGCGCACTGCTTCGACCAGGGCCGCACGACTGGCATCTTTGAGTACATAGCCTGCTGCACCATCTGCAACGGCGCGCATTAGATACTCGGTATCGTCGTAGAGCGTCACCATGATAACGCTGCTTCTGGGTGATGCTTCTTTGAGCGGTTTGAGGGCCGCAAGGCCGTCGAGACGCGGCATGCGTACATCCAGCAAGATAATGTCTGGCTGTAGGGTTCGCGCCGCTGCGATGGCCTCGAGGCCGTCAGCCGCCTCGCCAACGACGGCCATGTCCGCCTCGGGTGCGAGCAGCGACCGCAGCCCTGTTCGCACGATGGCCTGATCGTCCACCAACATGATCCGTATCATGACTCTCTTTCCTGCGGCACCTGCCTGAGCAGACGAACTCGAATGCACGTGCCCTGGCCGGCGATACTCTCGATCTCGCAGGCGCCGCCCAACAGGTTGGCCCGCTCACGAATACCTACAAGGCCAACGCGTCGGCCGTGTTCGGCACGGTTGAGCACGGCCTGAGGGTCGAAACCGCGCCCCCAGTCGCGAACCTCAATCACATGGTCATCCCTCTGCAGCCGCAGCGAGATGCGCAGTCGTGGGGAGCGAGCGTACTTGCGCGCGTTGTTGGTTGCCTCTTGGATAATGCGATACAGCGCCGCCTCAACCGTCGCGGGCAGCTCTGGCCACTGCGGGTCGATCTGGCACTCGACCTGCCAGTCATTGTCGGCCGCTTGCTGGTTGGCAAATAGCCGCACTGCTCGCGCAAGGCCAAAGTCATCGAGTCCAACGGGGCGTAGCTGCGCGATCAGTCGACGCGCTTCTACAATGGACTGCCTCAGAATATCGATGCCCTGCTGTTCCTCGCGCTGCTGCATCTCAGGGTCGCGCCCACACCACGCCTGCGCTGTCTGCAGATGCTGGTAGGAGGCCACCAGCTGCTGCACCAGGCCGTCATGCAGGTCAAGCGCCAGTTGTCGACTATCACGCTCCTCGGAAGCGATGATCTCGCTGACAAAGACACGCAGCTGCTCCTTTTGCGCTTCGGTCTCGCGATGTAGTTCGGCATTGTCGAGTGCGATGCCCACCTCCAGGGCCAGATACTCGAGTAGCCGTTGCAGTTGTTGGTCTGTGAGCATGCTGGCTGGCGTCCACACCTGTAGCCGTCCCGAACGTGGCGGACGCAGCGAGACGATCGCCTGGGCGTAGCGCGTCTGTCCGACGGCACTTCTGCGGCTATCAGATGCGACCATCTCGACTGTCTGCGGATCATCACCCCCCTCGATCGTCAGCCGTGCTCGCTCGCCCCTGAACAGAGCCAGCGTCGAGCGTACCACCGCCTGTTGCACCTGTTCACCGCTGAGGCTCGCACCAATGCGTCGCCCGACCTGCAGTAGCTCGACGAGCTGATCGAGGTTGGCGCTCAGCGACTCATAGAGACGGCTCTGCTCCTCGAGGAGACAGTTAGCGCGGTTGAGTTGGTCACGGATGGCCACCAACTCGCGGTTCTTAGAGAGCAGCGCCTCGGCATGGTCTCCCTGCGCCAATGGATCGGTACGCAACGGCTCAATGGCCAGTTCGGGCTCGATCAAGAGGCGATGCGGGCGAAACATATCGTCGGCGTAACGCCCCTCGACCTTTAGCGGGGTGATGATCCGGTCGGGGCCATTGTGCTCTATGCGCACAAAGACCTGCGTGCAGTCGCGTATGGCTGCAAGCGCTCGCGGGCTAAATGCTCCTTCGGCCAAATGCCAGTAGGCTACAGCTTTGCGCCTGTACAGGTCTGGGCAGACCGACGTGAAGAAGGAAACAGCCTCGCCTTCATCAGCAAAGAGGCTGGCGAGCTCTTGCACGGCCACATAAGCGTTGGGCTCAATGCTCTCGAATGCATCGTTCAGCAGCGCTGAGCGACGTTCATCCCAGATGATGCTCGGAGTCAGGCGCCCCACGCCCTCAAGCCCAGCCAGAAGATGCGGATGCAGCTCTATGGTAAGAGCGGGCCAGCCCTCGTGCGAGGCATGCGTGAGCGCTGCCCGCGCCAGCGCCTCGTACTCGGCGGTCGTGCCGCCGACGAATACCACATTGTCGCCAGGCCATAGCGCCTCGAGCAGTCCATCCAGATCGAGGCAACCGCTCGACAGGTGCTCCATTCGCGCTCCAGGCAGACTCATCGATCAAGGTCGTCCATAGCACCCAGCCTGCGACTAGTGGGCGCGCAAGAGCTCCGTCAGACCCGCCACAAACTCGGGGTCGGCATTCCGGGCATCGATATCGACCTCATGGTCGCGCTGCGTGACAACCAACACTGGCGTCTTGACCTTGCGGGCGCCGATACCCAGGAACCCACCCTGCTTCTTGACGAGATAGCAGGTCACGGTGTTGCCGATGATCTCCGCCTCATAGCCCTGGTCGACGATCTTGTAGGCGATCTCGGTGTAGAACTGGCGAGCCGAGCCGTGGCTCATCCAACGTCGCAGCTTGAGCAGATCTTGCTCCATCCATCCGCCTCCTACTGGCTGTTCTTTGCCGTCACAGGGCGTCACTGCTGATAGGATAGCAAGACGCAATGTGCCTTTTGCGAAAACCTAAACTAGGGCATTATATGCTCGCGGAGCAGCGCCTGCAAGGCGAGAGGACGAGGCGGCCCGCGCCGGCTTTGGTCATAGAACGGCCATGTGTTGCGCGCAACAAGGCGCCATCTGTGGCAATGGTGCAAAGGAGCGATAGGTGACAGCCGCCGATGAACTCAAGCTGATCGTAACGGCCGTGGGGGCGCCTGATGACCTGATCACGCTTCTGGCGGTGGCAGCACCACTGGCCCGCGCATGTGGCGGCACAGTGGTGCCGCTATGCATCACCGAGGAACGCGAACGTCCCAACTGGCTACGCGTTCCCGATGAACTGCAGGACGTGGTAGAGGAGCCCGTGCTGCTGCACCATACTAACGCGGCCAAGGGCATCCTCAGCTATCTGCGGCACACCTCGCCAGACCTGCTCCTGCTCGAGTGGAGCGGCGAGATCAGTCGGGGCCGTTACCTGCTGGGCCGCACCCTAGATCCCATTCTGCAGTATGCCCCCTGCAACGTGGCTGTGCTCAGAACGGGCGAGAACCCGGCCGACTTTCGAGAGCGGATGGCCTCAGTCAAGCGCATCCTCGTACCCTCAGGTGGTGGCCCTAACGCATCTCTGGCACTGCACATAGCCCGACACCTGTCGGATGGCGCCGAGACCACTCCCCTGCGAGTAGCCAGCACGAGCCTGGGGCCAACGGCTGTCCTGGCGCAGTGGGATATGCTCAAGGCCAGCCTGGGAGATGATCTCACCGATGAGCGCCTACGCCCGAGAGTGGTGCAGGCCGGCGACGTCGTCGAGGGTATCCTCGAGCAGGCCGCCGATGGACACGAGCTGGTGCTCATCGGCGCTACACAAGAAAGCCTGGTCGATCGCCTGATCTTTGGCAATCTGCCGCAGACGCTTGCCAGCCGCCTGGACTTGCCGCTGATCATCGTGCGGCGGCGAGATCCCGTCGCGAGCGGCGTCCTGAGACAGGCCCGCTGGCGCGTGCTGAATCTGATGACGCAGCTGACGGAAGACGAGCGTATCCGCGTCTATCGCCAAGTGCGTCGCAATGCCCGCACATCGAATGACTTTTACGTCATGATGATGGGTGCCACGGGCATTGCCACCCTAGGCCTCATGTTGAACAGCTCCGCAGTCATCATCGGCGCCATGCTCGTGGCCCCGTTGATGGCAGCGCTTCTCGGCATCGGCATGGGCATCGTTCAGGGGGATTCGCGCCTGGTGCGCATGGCGTTACGCACTACGGTGCTTGGCATCGTCGTCGCCATCGCCGTCAGCATGACAATTGGCCTTTTGGTGCCGGAACGCAAGTTGACGAGCGAGATGTTGGGCCGCTGTTCTCCCACCATCCTCGATCTGGCCATTGCGTTGATCTCGGGAGCGGCCGCAGCCTACGCCAGCGCGCATAAAGACGTATCGGGAGCCCTGACTGGGACGGCCATTGCAGTTGCGCTGGTGCCCCCACTGGCTACCTTTGGGCTCCTGGCCGTCGGCGGCGAATTGCAGCTGGCCAGCGGCGCACTGCTGTTATTCCTAACCAACCTCATCGCCATCGTATCAGCGGTGGCCTTGGTGCTGTTGTGGGTGGGCTTCCGTCCCAACACATCGGAGCTACGCAATGCCAAGACATTCCGTAGCGGCATTGCCGGAAGTCTGGCCGTCCTATGCGCGATCACGGTGCTCCTGGGCGTGTTGACGGCCCGGTCCTATCGTGCGGCCCGCTTTGACGCCACAGTCGAGCTGGTGCTCAAGAGCCAAGTGTCGGCCATGGGTGCGGGCGCTGAGTTGGAGGCATGGCAAGTGTCCCCTCAGCCTGACGGGACCCTGTCCATCAAGGCGCAGATCGCGAGCAGCGAAGAGATCACCCCCGAGCAGGCCAGTGCACTACAACAATCGCTAGCTCACAACCTCGGGCGCTCGGTGGCAGTTTCACTCCAGGTGCTTCCCACGACGCATCTCGACGCCCTCCCCTAAGGGGCATAAAGAAAAGGGCGCTGTGCTAGCAGCGCCCTTTTCCGTTAGGTGCATTGCGCTAGACGCGCGTCAAGTACTCGCCCGTGCGGGTATCTATACGCAGAACATCGCCCTCGTTGATAAAGAGTGGCACCTGCAATTTGAGCCCGGTCTCGAGGGTCACCTCTTTGCTGGCACCGGTCGCCGTGTCGCCAGCATACCCGGGCGGGGCCTCGATGACCGTCAGCTCGACGGTGATGGGCAGCTGAATATCCAGCGGCTCGCCCTCGTAAAACTCGATCTCGAGGGTGGTATTCTCCTTGAGATACGGGATCACATGCTCGAGCAATGCTCGGGCCAATGCCGGCTGCTCAAATGTCTCGGTGTTCATAAAGTGATAGGTCTCGCCATCGTTGTACAGGTACTGCACCGTCTGGTGATCGAGACGCACATCTTGTACGCGATCTCCCGAGATAAAGTTCTTGTTGATGATAGCGCCAGTACGCAAGTTGCGCAGTCTGGTGCGGATCACCGCACTGCCACGCCCGGGTTTGTAGTGATCGTACTCGAGAACGCGCCATAGCTGATCGTCTGACTCGAACGTGACGCCTTTGCGGAGCTGGGTTACACCGATCATTTGCACCTCGGCCAATTGTGAGTTCACGCCTTTTCAACTATTATAGGCAACGCTTTTCGGAGCCCAAACAGCCACGGTTTTCCACCTTGGGGGGTTGCCTGTGGGTTCGCCACAATCCTACTATGTTCATACGCTCCCCGGCTTGGAGCGCACTGCCTGGAGTGAGATCAGAGCGCGCGTCGACGGCGCGAGCTCTCAAGGCTACAAGGTGATGCCCGGGCGCAACGGGTTGACTCTATTCACCGCCGACGAGTTGCAGCCCCAGCTGACAAGCCTCCGCACAGCAGAGGATGCCTTTGCCGTTCTGCTGCGTGTGCCAGAGTTACCATGGGGTCGAGAGGGACTTGCCGCCCTCGAAGCAGCCCTGAGTAGACGCCAACTCACGCAGGCCGCCGAGGATCTGGCGCACGCGTTTGGCCTACTCAAGCAGCGCCACGACCGCATACCCTTTAGGATGATCGTCCGCCTGGCCGGGCCAGAACAGCCTTATCGTCGCATCGATCTGGCGCGCGCTGCAGGCCGAGCATTGCAGCGGGGCTCGCGTGGCCGCTGGCGGGCCGTGCCTGAGGGCGAGTTTGTTGAGCTGTGGCTGAACCATTTCGGCTATGATGCGGTTCTAGGGTTGCGCCTTACCAGCGCTGCCATGAGGCACCGCGAGTATCAGCGACAGCACCTGCCCGCAGCGCTCCGTCCTTCGGTGGCCGCAGCCATGGCCTGGCTATCGCGACCTGCAGCCGAGGATGTCTTTCTCGACCCGTTGTGCGGCGCGGGCACCATCCTCATCGAGCGTGCCCTATCAGGCTGGCATCGACTCTTGCTGGGTGGCGACATCTCAGCGGGCGCGCTGGCAGCTGCGGCAGAGAACATCGGCCCTCGCCACAAGCCTCGCCAGCTCTTTCATTGGGATGCCAACGCGCTGCCTCTGGCCGACCAAAGCGTCAACAAGGTAGCCACCAACCTTCCCTTTGGCGTGCAGATGTCATCACCTGGGGAACTGCCAGCGCTTTATCGCCAGATCGCGTCCGAGTTGGGCCGCGTGCTGACGCCAGGAGGCCTTGCCGTAACGCTAAGCGCGCGAGGTGGGCTGTTACGGCAGTTGGCACAGGATACTGGCAAGCTGTTCAGCACTGGTGTAGTCCCCGTGGACGTATTGGGGCAGTCTGCGCAGATCAGCGTGCTACAGCGCGTATAAGGTATTCAAGGCATACCAAATGTGATTTCACCGGCCTGCAGGCTCTCTACCCCTCGATGACGATACTGGTGGATAGCAGCAGCCGATCGTCAGGGGCGCGGACGCCCGCCGCGTCATAGAGCGGCACCCGCTCGCCTGTTTCTGGGTTGTACAAGCCCACAGCCACTTGATAGCTGCCGCCTGGCAGGTCAGCTGGGAGCTGCAGGGTGTGGCTGTCACTGATCACCTGATCGGCCACCCAGCTACTCGTCGGCGCCTCGCCGCCTACGGGCGGGCCGTCGTGCTGCGCCCACAGTCGATCAGTCGCATCCAACAGGTGGACGAAAACCACGTACCCCACATCGACCACCTGTTCGCTCTGCCAGTACAGCGTAACCGTTGCCTGCTCACCTGGTGCCAAAGTCGCAGGCAGATCGTAGCCGAGGAGTGCCGCCACGCCTTCGGCACGAGCGTCTTCTCGATGTTGGATCATCGGCGCATCAAAAACTCGCGGCACCCCTGTGACCTGCACCTCGCCCAGTCGCACATAGGCGCCGTCAGGGTCACCCACGTACAGCGCATGGCTGCCCGACACTACATCGCTCGGCAAGCGCAGTGTATACTGCCCAACCAACTCGACGGGTCCTTGAACTGCCTCAGGCTGCCCGTTAGGCCCCAACAGCGGCCCATGGTGCAGCACGGTGTACTCTGGCTGTGCCAACCAGAATGCCACATCTTCGGCGGCGTTGGTTGCCGCCATCAGTCGCCAATAGAGTCTGACGCTGAAACCATCGCCAGGGCGCGCCTGCCACGTGCTGACGTCGGCCCCCAGCAGCAAAGCGCCGCGAGGTAGCTCCAGGCCGAGAGGGTGGCCGACGTCTGGCGTTGGCACTTTGTACCCTGCCTGACCCAGGACCTGAACGACCCCGACCAAGACGTCATAGCCCGAGTGCCCGCCGTCCTGGACTGGTAGCCCCGCCCACTCACCCTGCCGGTGCACCCGTGCGACTGCCTGATAGAGCCCTGGCGGCGTGCCCGCCTCGACCGGCAGCTCATAGTGCCCGATAGTGGCCTCGTCTATTGGCCAGCGCGAGGTGGGGATGTCAACAGCGCGCTCCAGGCCTCGTTCGTCCCAATAAGTCTCGCGATCAACATCGACCAGCGCCTTACTGCCAAGCCCCCACTGGTGCCCGGCATCATCGAGCAGTCGTAGTGTAACCGCATAGTCATCGTGCATCTCGGCAAGCGACTGCCACCGCAGCAATACACGCGCCTGCTCGCCAGGACGTACCTGTGACGCCTCCCAGAGCGTGCCTGTCAGTGTTAACTCATGGCCCAGTCGCGCATCACGGCGCTCGCCAGCCCAGAGATCGTCACGCTGGTAGACCTCCATTAGGCGATAATCATACTGCTTGCGCTCAACAAGATAAAAGTTCTGCTGCACATATCGCTTGAACTCTGCATAGTCCTGCAGGCTGCTAAACTGATGGGCTCCCTGTGCGACGTTCAGCAGCACCATAGCGGCACCACTGTCCTGGATCTCGGCGATCAGGTCCCTCCCCATGATCTGCCCGCTCTGAGCGGCGCCTCGCGAAATGCCGGCGGCCAGACGCGTCGACGGTCGCTGTGCGTAAAAGTTGAGCCCTGGATAGTCTGATATCACCGTGTCATCTGGGCGTGTGCGCTGCTGGATGAGGTCCGCCCATTCGGGCGTGGTGACGTCTGCCCAACTGGCCACCCAGGCATTGTGCGCCATTTGCGGCCACAGGCCAGCCAGCAACAGGGCTGCGCCACCAATGCCAAGCGCCCAACGCGCCCTCCGGCCAGGCCAGAGGCGCTCCAACGCGGCCAAACCCCACGTGAGCCCAGTGCCAGCGCACAGAGCTATACTGGGCACGGCATAGGTAAAGTGCCGTGCCTGCAGGTCGCGCGTCATTGCCAGAAAAGCAAGCATGGTGGGCAGCTGCCACACAAAGACCCGCTGTTCGGGGCTGCCACGGTGCGCTGCCAGGATACCCAACGCAGCCAATCCCCAGAGCACAGGCTGCGTCCGAAGATAGTCCCAGTAGAGGCGCAACCCCTTCGCGATAACCTGTGGCAGTGGCGTGCCACTGCCCTGCCGTAGATGGTGCCCCAGCACCGCAGCGACGAACTCCCGAGACACAAGGCTGAAAAGAGCCGTCATGCCCAGAACTACCAGAAGATAGGTCCCGACAACCTGCAGGCCGGTGCGTAGCATGTCGTGCCAATCACGCGTGCGCACCCCTTCGGCCAGAACAAAGAGCACCACGCCTGCCATCATCAGCGCGCCAAAGAGCTTGCTCATGGTAGCCAGTGCCAGGGCCAAACCAGCCCCCATAAGGCCCAGCCGCTTGCGGTGGGCATAGCTGTAGACGAACAAAGCCAGGCCCAACATCCCCCAGAAGAGCATGGGCGCCTCTGGCCTGAAAAAGCGCGCCGCCCAGAATATCTCTTGATGCACCAGTGTCAATACCAGTGTCAGCAGGCCGGCCAGGTGGCCCCATAGCTGCCACGCGGCCCAGCCAGCCAGCAACGCCGCGGCGATTGTGTAGATGATCATCGAGAAGCGCGCGGCATAAACAGAACAGCGAGTGAGACTCAGTACCGCCGCGCCAGGGTACAGAAACAAGGGTAACTGCGGCGTCATAAAGTCGCGGTAGGGCGCCTCGCCCAACGAGATGCGCCAGGCCGCATAGAGATAGCCGCCTTCATCGTCATAGGCCAGCCACTGCGTAAGCCGATCGGCATAGTACGCACCAGCGGCCAGCACGATGGCGACTACAAGAAGCGCCATCCACGTCTGGTTGCCGCGCTTGAACACTTTGCCCCAATCCGCTATCACCGCTACCAGTCACCTCGTGTCGCAGGCGCACCGACGGCAAGCCTAGAGCAGACCCTATGCAATGGCTGGCACCGTCGTGTTTCCATTCGCATCTTTACTGCATAAGTGGCAAGACGGCCGCATCTTGCTGCACCGTCAGCGTTGCAGGCTTTGCAGGTAGGCGCTCACCGGTCATGGTATCGTACAGGCCCACCTGGAGAATAGCACCTGCTAGATCACCATCAAACCGGAGCGTATGCTCATCCACGATAGTGGTGCCAGGTGCCCACAGCGTGGTAGGCCAGTTACCGCCGGCGGGCTCGCTATCGCTCTGCCCTACACGCCCACCATTCGCGTCGATGAGATGCACAAAGACGCTCCATGCACGTTCAGGCATCGCCTGCGCGCGCCACTGTAAGGCAACTTCAAGCTGGCCAGGCGTTTGGTGTGCCGCCACCGAGAGCAGTTCGATAGCGCCATCATCGAAAGACGCTAGAGGCTCTTGAACCGGCGTCGCCTCAGGCACCTCAAAGACCAACACTGCGTGCCAATCCTCAGGCGCGACGCGCAGTGCTGCCGTGAGGATGTCGACGGCGTGCGCCACATCGGCCTCTTTGACGTGATCGCGATGCACGAGCAAGTGCCGCACATCGAGCCCCTGCAGCAGCCCGAGGCGCTCTGCACCCGTCATCCTGCGAGCAGCTCCATCTGCCTGGCTCAGTAAGGCTTCGTCGAGGGCCTTGACATAGGCACGCTGCCCAGATGGGTCACGATGAATGTAGCCCCCAACAATGGGCCGGCCGTGCTGCGTCTGGTAATAGAGCGCCAGATTGCCGATCTGCCGCTTGCTGATGGGCAGATCGAGCACCACCCCCTCGTAGCGAGCTAGCGTACCGAGCTGCTCTGGCGGCGCCGCCGTGCCGTCGGGAAACGGCCATAGAGTGAGCCCGCCCAACACACAGACCACCAACAGCCCCCCCGTAGCCCATGGTTTGAGCCGTAGCGATACCACCGCCAAACCCACCAGCATGGCCACTGCCAGGCTCGCAAGCTGTAGAAACCGCTCAGGCGTGCGCCCCCAGGCGAACAGGGGCAGCCTCTGCAGCAGGGCATACGGCATCGGGATGCCCGTAGAGCGCCCAGCAAGGACCAGCGTGGGGCCCGTGGCCAACACCAGAGCGAGCAACAGCGTCACTAGCCATGGCCAGCGCTGGCGCCGATCGACAAAGGCGCCATAGATGGCAAGCACCAGCGGCAATACACCGAGATAGGCGATCCGCTCGAGATCGTTCGCCTCGGGGAACTCTGTCCTGAGGAGCGGCAACCGCTGCAGCAACCGTCCCCATACGGGATGATAGGGCGAAGGCAGCACCAACAAGGCCGGATCCACCGAGTAGAGCGCGGTCCCTTCGGCCGAGAGGTCTTGGCCCTCGCGTAGCGCCTCAATGACAAAAGGCCCATAGGTGGGCGCTGTGAGCAGCGCCGTCACCAGGATAGCCAGGGCCAGCATGCCGAGGTGCTCGCGTCTCAGGTGACGTCGGCGCCGCAGCGCTTCAAACCCAAGCACAAACGCGAGCCCGGGCGCCATGGTATAGGCCGCCACCACGGGGGCCACCAGTATGCCCAGCCCAGAGAACAGGCCACAGAGTATCGCTGCCAGTGGCCCTGGACGCTCGAGCATGCGCAATCCAAAGAGGAGCGCCAGAGGCAGCCACCAGGCGGCGATGTGTGTCAGGTGCCCCAACAACGCATGGCCCATACGCGGTGCGGCAAAGGCAAAGATCGCGCCTGCCAGCAGCGCGCCTTGCCGTGAGTGTATACGGTCGAGTGCCAGCCAGTACATACTCATACCGCTCAGAACGAGGCTGGCCAGGAACAGCACGTTGTACACCTGGGTGGGAGTCAGCAGTGCATAGAGCGGCAATGCCAGAGCATCGAGCGTCGGCGCTACACCGAGCAGCACGTTGCGCGCCTGCCACGGATGGTAGATGTAGGCCGCGCTGGCGGGGTCGAGCCCCTGCAGCCAGGCCTGGCGTGACCACCACAGCGACCAGGTGTACTGCAGGCTGTCGCGGCCCGAGAACCCAGCCACGTGCGTGCTGAACTGTCGAGCAACGGGCCAGGTGAGGACCACTGCCAGGGCCACATAGAGCGCCAGAGCGCCTACCCAGGCCCAACGATGGGCCCTGTTCATGGCAAGACCTCGATCTCCCCGAGATACACCTCATCCGACGCCAATGCTGCCTCATGGTCGTATGCCGGCATGCGCACACCGGTTACCGGGTCGTACAGGCCTACATAGAGCGCATAGCTCCCCGCTGGCTGGCCGGTCAGGTCGATCACCCGCTGATCGATGACATATTCGCCCTCGCGCCACCCCACCGTTGGACGCTGGCCATTGGCCGGAGGGCCGTCGTGCTGCGCCACCAACACATCTCCTCGACGCAAATGCGCAAAGACGACCTGTTCGGGCATGTCAGAAGGCGCAAGGGCATGCCAGACGAGCTCCAGGTTCAGAGACGCATGAGTAACTTGCTGCGACCATCCAACGAGAGCGGCAGCATCTCCAAAGCGATAGTGACACGCCTGCTGCGTCCTCGGCTGCTCATACAGCCCGGGCCAGCGAACGATCGGCCGAGGCTGTAGCGTAACCTGGTTGCCGATTGCGGCGCTAGAGACGGCATCTGTAGCCTGCAGGCGGGTGCCACTATCGGCATCATACAGGCCGATCGAGAACCAGTACTGCCCCGCGAGAGCGTCGACCGGCACATCGACTTGATAGACGTCTTCGATCAGCTCGCCTGAACGCCAGGCCTGCGAGTTGTGTTCGTTACTGAACGCCACCTGGTCTTGCTGAGCGATGAGCGCCCCCTGTTCATCGATGACGTGCACAAAGCCGTGCAGCCGCTCATCGGTCTCGTGCATCGTACGCCAGTAGAGCACCAACTCAAAGGCTCCACCGGGCTCGGCCACGAGTTGACGGATGCCATAGCGCTCGAGCCGAATGTCTGTTCCTAGATTGACGTGCGCGTCAAAGACCGACTCGCCAGGCTGGGGCTTGGCCAGGATATCGTGATAGCCCCACTTGAAGGCCAGCGCATAGTGCTCTCGCGCCCAAGAGGTAAACGTCTCGCTCGAGTCGAGCTGTTCGTCCCACAGCAAGATCACCTCGGCAGCGTCGTCTTGAGCCACGCCGATGAGCGTATCTGGCCCCAACAGGCCAAGCTGGATGCGCTTCTTGGTGACGGTGGCCAGTTCGGGCGGCACGGTGCTACCCGCTCGGAAAGGGATCATGTGATAGTCGCTGATGGCCACTGCGCCGTCCGGATACCGTTCTTGCAGAAACCGCACGGCATGCAGCGTGCTCTCATAGGTCGGCGCCTGCGCCAGATCGGCGTTGGCCTTGATGACGGTAGGCATTGCTACGAGCTGAGCGCCGACCCCCAGCGCGGCCACAGCCACGCCCAGGCTGACTTTGCGCGATTGCACGGCGTCACCAAGGGCCTCAAAGGCGCTGGCCCCGACGATGCCCAGGGGATAGAGCAGCACACTGAGGTGGTGTCTGGGCCACATAGGCGATCGGATCAATAGCACCGCCAGCACTGCCGCTAACCAAGCCCCCATCAGCAAGCCCGCCGGCCGCCGCCGCAGCACAGTCACCCAAAGGCCACAAAAGCCAAGTGCAGTGATGCCCCAATGCTCGCCCAGATAGGCGCCTATCTTGAGGGCATGCTCCCAGATCTTGAGCTGCATGCCAGCGCTCTCAAGCTGCGTGGCCATGAATTGGCGCCACATGTCGGTCGGATGCTGCACCACCAGCGCCAAGGCCAGGGGCAACCCAGCCGCCAGGCCCCAAAGCACGGCTGCGCTCAGGGCCTCTCGCCGGCTCGCTCGCTGTCGCCAGAACCAGACGAGACAGGGCACCGCCACCAGTATAGCGCTGGCTTTGACGTATAGCGCAAGCGCCATAACCAACCCTGAGATGATGAGGCCCCGCCTGCTATGCCGTGTATCGCAACTCACGAGGATGGCCAGCGAGACAACGGCCAGCGACGTCGCCGGCAGGTCAGGCGAGATGGCCGCACGAGACAGCCAGTAGTAGTTGGGCACCAGCGCCACCACCGGCGCCACGAACAACGCGGGTATCTCGCCACTCAGCCGCCGTGCCACGAGCGCAGCGCCACCCAAGCCCATGGCGGCAATGAGCGCCACAGCCGCGCGTGCAGACTCAATACGAGACCCCAGCAGGGCAAAGGCAAGCTGGACGATCTGCACCATGCCCGGAAACTGGTCTGTCCAGATGTCGCGATAGAGCGCAAACCCCTGCTGCAAAAGGCGGGCGCGCATTGCATAGAGTCCCTCGTCGGTCGTCCACTGAAAGCCTCCGAGGTGGGTCCACTGCCAACTGAGGAACAGTGCCAGTTCGGCTAGCAATGCCCCCCAGAAGAGCCAGTGTCGCCACCGCGGGGTGCTCATCCGGTCGCTGCCACGATGCGTACAGGGGTGTCGAGCAGCAAACGGTCATCCTGCTGTCGCTTCCCGTCGACGGCTAGAGGCACCCGTTGATTGTCATTCGCCGGCTCATACATGCCGATCTCAACACGATAGTCTCCAGGGGCGGCATCGGCATCGACCGGCACCGCATAGTGCTCCGCAACATAATCACCAGCACGCCACGTACTTGTTGGCCTGCGACCTCCCATTGGCGGGCTGTCGAGTTGCCCCTTGACCAAGCCACTGGCGTCCAGCAGGTGCCGGAACACCGTATAGTCAGCGCCAACGTCCTCCAGAGCCTGCCAGTACAGGGTGATTGACGCCACCCCATCAGGGCTGGCCTGGTCATCGAGGTCATACCCCAGAAACACAATCTGATCGCCCAGAGTAGCCCGCTGGCTGAACTCGGGCTGAGGCTCGTGCAACAGTCGGCCCCTCACGGCGATCTCGGCCAGCTCGGCCTCAGAGTCGTTTGGCTCGCCTGAAGGGGAGGCAAGTCGTACCTGCAGCGTGGCCGAGCTCCAGGGCGCGTCGGCAGGCACGGTGAGGCCATACGTGGCCGCCAGCAATTCGCCACTACGCCAGGCTGACGTGGGATACGCCGTCGAGACATCGTCACGCTCCAGGGCGATGGCCTCCCCGTCGGCGCCTACGAGCGACAGCTCAACAGCATAGTCGGGCCGCGTCTCGCCCACAGCGCGCCAGTAGAGTACGACAGCAAGACGCTCATCGGGATAGATATCATCGACAACCTGGCCCCACCCAACCAGATCAAGCCCTTGTGCCAGACTGATCGTCTCGTCGTGCATCGGCCGAGTCTGTGCTTGGCCGAACCACGGCGACGGAAGCACCTCGATCTCGCCCAGATCAACCTCGAGGCCCAGCTCTTGGCCTGCTGCGTTACGAGCCACAGGGTGCTCATCTCCCAACCGATCACGCAGCCCGAGCAACATGCGATAGCGGCCAGGCATGATCTCAGGAGCGAGCTGAATAGCCGCATGGTGCTCGACGCGAGAGCCAGCCACCCACTCTACCGTGGGCCGCAGAGATTCGTCGAGCAACCAGGTGTCGCCCTGCCCCCAGCGTTGCCCAGCATCATCCAGAACATGCAGATAGAGCTGATAGTAGTGGTCTATCGGCTGCTCGACGCGCCATGTAAAGCTGATGCCCGCGCCGCTACCGAACCTGCCCTGCCCTGGGGCCAACGCGTAGCTCTCTAGAACCAGAGGGCCATAGTCGATGTCGACCTGCCGCGCAGGTGCGCGGTCAAGAAAGGAGACCTCATCATCCAGCTCGAACGCCGTGACCACCACGTCGAGTGGCTCCTCCCTCGCAGAGACGGCGCCATGGGTGCGCAGCTGATGCTCGACCCATCTGGCCAGCGGGCTTGGGTTTTTGTGCCAGTAATCCACGAACCAGACTCGATCGGCAACACCGCGGATTTGGTCTAGCTCCTCTAGCACCTCGTCCTGAGTGGCCAGCGGGTCGACCACATACACCGGCAGATCACCGGCATAGTCTTCAGAGAAGGTAGACGGCCGGCCAAGCAGGACGGCGTCTCGCTCAGGGTCGGCATTAGTAGCGATGATATCGATGGCCGACTGCGTCGCCTGGTTCTCATAAACATAGACATAGTCGATGCCGTCGATGGCCACGACGTGGATGGGGTTGCCCCGATCATAGTACCGCCCCAGCATCTCTGGCTCCAGGCGGCGCTGGACCTCGTTGATGTAACTCACCACATACCGCACGGTGGCAGGGTCATAGCTAGACTCGTGCACAGCACTACCATCGTAAAAGGGAGCAAAGCCTGGCAGCGCCCGCGAACTGGCCGTACCAGAGCGCTCGTCCAGTTGCGAGTTCAGGTAGGCGGCCGCTTGCTCGAGGCCCTCGCCCCAGCCCACCAGCAAGACGTGCCTGGCCGCTCGAATGCCGCCCAGCAGCGGATTGTAGTAGGTCAGATAGTACGGCCGACGGGCTAACACGCCACTGCCTGTAAAGGCCAGACCAACGACCAGCACAGCCACCGTTAGCGGCATGGCCCACTGCCGTAACCTTCGCGGGAAGCGCGCACACAGCCAGCCAACAGCCCCCCACAAGCCAACGGCCGCCAGAATATGGACAAAGGGCAAGACCGGCAGCAGATAGCGATCGAACTTTTTCTGGCCCAGGGTCATAAAAACAGCATAGAACAGCACAAAAGCGCCGACTACCCAAAGGTCAGTTCGGCGCTCGTGCTTGCGCACCAGCCAGACCGACGCCAGCACCAAGCCGAGCATAGAGAGAGGTGTCAACCTAAACGCCAGCGCGACAGGGTAAAAGGCGACACCAGGATCAGGCCGCGGCGCCCCCCAGAAATAGTTCGAGTTGGCATGTGGGTGCCCAGCGTAAAAGAAGGCCGTGTCGAGCACGAGCTTGAGTGTCGCCCGCGGCTCTACCCACATGGCGGGCCAGGCAACAAAGGCGGCCAGAGTGAGTGCGCCAAGCCACAGCGCCATTCTTCCAGCAGCCACTTGAAAGCTCGAGCGCTTGGTCAACCACTCGCTCCCGATCACCAGACCCGCAAAGGCGATCATGAACATGGCCGGCGACTTGTTGATCACCGCGAGACCGCTGGCGGCGCCCGATAGCACCCACCAGACCCAGCGCGACGACCTGCGGGCCAGCATCAGGCAGAGCGTGCCCAGCAGCATCAGATGAGTGGTGACGGCATCGAGGTGCAGCAGGCGCGAATGCGCGGTGAGGAACGGGTCGAGCAGCAGCAGCACACCCGCGACAGCAGCGATCCTGAGGCCAAAGAGCCTAGCCAGTAACAAGACGCTCAGTCCAAGACAGATCGAGGTGAACAGCACCACGCCTCGGCGGGCTGCAAACAGAAGACGCCCCAACTCGCGCGGCCGCTCCGGCCCATGCTCCTCGATGATATCAGAGATGCTGGGATTACGACACACCTCGAGCCATGGCTCGTCGAGGCTTACGTCCATCAAGGGCGCGCCAAGCCACATGGTGATGACACCAGGGTGTCCAGTCTGTCGCGTCTGAGTCAGATCACCAGCACGCAGCCCCCGATAAAAGTTCACACTGCGGCATACCCATTTGGGCTCATCGGGCGTGATAAAGACGTCTAGCCTCGGCAACCTGATGGCGAGCGCCAGGGCGGTGAGCAACAGGGCCACGACAAGGCTATGCCATGTGAGAGGCCGATCTGTGAGTTTACTGGTCTGCTGCATCGTAGTGTTTACTGCCTCGACTGAACGTCGATGTTGCCCAATGACACGTGGTCGCCCAGCATCTGACCGTCAGGGCCCGTTACGGCGAGCCTCTCGCCAGTCTCAAGACGGTACAGGCCGACCACCAGCTCGTGCTGGCCGGTCGGCACATGATCACCGATCCAGACAGTATGTCGGTCAACGACCACCTCGCCTGGCTCCCAGCGGTCGGTCGGAGCGTTGCCGCAGCGCGGCTGCGTATCTTTTTGTGCCCAGGCCACACCAGGCTCCTCGACGTGCACAAAGACGGTGTACCCTTCGGGCACCTGGCCGAGCGCCTGCCAGTAGAGCGTCACCGTGAACGACTCATGGGCGCTCACCTGCCGGCGATCGATGGCATAGCCTGCCAGATCGATCTGCTCAGCAAACCTCGCTCCGATCTCTGCCTGCATCCCCTCTAAAGGGTACAAGCGGGGCTGCCCCGTATCGTACCAGGGGCTGCTCAGTTGACGATCCCAGGCCCTGCTGAGCGACTCGACATCGTACTCTGCATAGCCGATCGTGGCCGGCCGCAGCTCGTAGATCTCGAGCGTGGTACGGCCTCGTTGGTTGACGCGACCGATGAGGTCATAGGCCTCGGCGATGCGCGCCAGCGGCGCCTTGCGTTCGTCCTGCACGTTAGCGGCCATGATGTAGTAGCGGGGGTCGCTCCCGCAGGTTGGCTGTGCCCGTGTGTACCACCGGGTGATGTGCAGCTCTTCGTTGGTTTCATAGTCGCCAGATAGCACACCCTGCGCATAGAGCTGGCCTACGACCTTCCAACCAGCCCGATAGGGGAACCCAAAAAGACCTTGTTCGGGCAGATCGTCACCATAGGGCACCCAGAAAGCGTGCACGCGGTGCTCAGGATAGGTGCGCCGATACTCGGGCTGATGACTGATAAAGACGATCGCCAGATAGCCCGCTGCCATGAGCAGACAGGGCGCTGCAACCGTGGGCACCACCCAGCGCTGACGGCCCAGCGCCGCTTGCCAGGCTGCCAACTGCTCGGCCACCAACAGCACGGCACCGGGGAAGAGGATGTACACATGCGTACGCGGATCCCGAAAAGCAAACATAAAGACCACGAAGGGGATGCCCGCCCATAGCAGGACAGGTCGCGTGAGTGGCGACCGGGTTTTGCCCGGAATGGCCGCAACCACCAGCACCACAAACAGCACCCCTACCCATTCTTGGCCCTGATAGCGCCAGAGCTTGGGTGAGGCAACTGCCTGAACCATGAGCACAGCCAGAGCGACGGGCAACACCCACTTGAGCGGCGTGTTGCGGCCCGTACGAACCATCAACTGCCACAGCAGCACTGCCCCGAGCAACGCGAGATAGTAGACGGCATTGTAGACGGTGCCAATCTCTAGCAGGTGCCCCAAGTTGTTGTATGGCGGTGTATCGCCTAGCCGCCCGGCCAGGTACCCAGCAGTATTTGCAAAGGTATCACTGCTCACATAGGGGACATAAAAGGCCGCTAACAGCAACAGACCCAGCACCAACGGCCCGACCAGTCGCCGTACTGCTGCCCCTAGCCCATAGCCAGCGCCGACCAAGCCGCTGATGATCAGCCAGGCGGCAGGGATTGCAGCAAAAGCAGCATCGGTGTGCGCGAGCGTCCCCAGAGCCAGAAACAGCGCGCAGAGCCAGACATAGCGTCCAAGATGGGTCTGCCGATAGAGCAACGCCATCAGCAGCCCCAGAGTACTCAGAAAGAGCACCAGGCTCTGATACTGCACGATGCGGCCGAACGCCAGGAAGAACCCGTTCAACAGCGTCAGAATCGCCACCCACACGGCTGCCCGTAGCCCCATGGCTCGTCGACCAAGTTCATAGAGTGACAACACTGCCAGCACGTTGGCCAGAGCAAAGGGCAGCCGCACACCCCACTCATTGGTGGCCATGCCCTGCGAATAGGGCAAGAGCGTCAGTAGGATCTCAGCGGGGCCCTTGCGATGCAGGAACAGCACGTCATCGCGCCCTTGGATGGCGGCGGCAGCCTTGTGCAGTACGGCCACCTCATCTCCCTGGAACTCGCTGTAGCCGAGGTTGATCAACCGCGTAGCACAGGCGATGATGGCCACACCCAGCACCACCAGAGCGTCGCGACGCTCAAGTCGTTGCATACGCCCACGATAGGGCCACACAACATTGCCCGCCAGCAAAATGCCCACCACAGCTCCATAAGCGCCAATCGAAAGCTGTCGCGTGAGTTGGCCGGGGATACTGTGCAAGGCGAGGGTGACGATCAGGTCAAAGGCATAGCCAAGCCCAAATGCGATGAGGCCTGCCTCAACCGGGTGATGCCCCTCGTGCCTGCAGAACCACAGGCGGTACAGCAACCACCCGGGCAAAACCGGGCCAATGAGCAGCGATGCAGCCGCCCTAAGCGCTGGCCAGGGCGTCCACAAAAGCACCAATACGCCGATGGCAAAGGCGGCAGCAGTAGACAGCAGAACCCGCCAGGGCAAGTGGCGCGACGGAGAGCCACTCTGCACTGAACGTCTATCCGGCATCGGGCGTTCCACGGCTAAAGTCCACGACTTCTCGGACCCGGTAGGTCTTGAGGCCTTGCGTCTCATAGTAGGTGCGCATGACCATCTCTCCCAGTAGTCCAATAGAGATCAGCTGCAGCCCCATGACCATCAGCAGCACCGCTAGAACAAGTGCGGGGCGGTTACCCAATGACTGGCCCATAAAGAGCTTTTGCGCTGTGAGCCACAGGCCTAGCAACACGCCGGCCCCACCCAGCACCACGCCCCATTTGCCAAAGATGCGGATGGGCCTCGTCATATAGCCCTGCAAGTAACGAATGGTGATCAGGTCGAGCAGTACGCGAAAGGTGCGCCCAATGCCGTACTTGCTCTTGCCAAAGCGACGCGGACGATGATTGACCGGCACTTCGGTCCAACGTGCCCCCAGCCAGGCAGCGATGTCAGGGATAAAGCGGTGCATTTCACCGTAGAGACGCATGTCTCGGACGATTTCGAGCCGATGGGCACGCAATGAGCAGCCACGGTCGTGTACGTGCACACCCGTTGTCTGCGTGATCAGCCAGTTGGCAATCCGCGAGGGCAGCTTGCGGCTGACCAGCGCGTCTTTCCGATCGGTGCGCCAGCCAGAGACGACATCATAGCCCTCCGCCATCTTGTCCAAGAGCGCAGGGATGCTGGCAGGGTCGTTCTGCAGATCGGCATCGATGGTAATAACGATGTCCCCAGTGGCGTGGTCGAAACCGGCGCTAAAGCCTGCCGTCTGCCCATAGTTGCGTCGGAACCGAATGACCTTGATGCGATGATCGCGCCGCGCCAGCTCCTGCAGCAGCTCAAAAGAGTGATCACTGCTGCCATCATCCGCACAAAGCACCTCGTACTCGAGCCCCAACGGCTCTAGCACGTTTGTGAGCTGGTCGTAGAGATACTGGATGTTCTCTTCTTCGTTGTAGACCGGCACAACGATAGACAGGTCCATCAGACACCTCCCTGGCCTCTCTATGAGCGCCTCTGCTTCATCTCGCTGACCGCCCGCGCTGCATACAATAGCGCTCCGACCAGGCCCGTCAGCACATTGATCAGGTAGAACGCCAGCGACATGGCGATGGCCTTGGGCGCCGTGGTAAGCCCCGTGCCGGCAAAAGCCAGTACATATGCCCCTTCGCGTGTGCCCAGGGCGCCCACAGAGGGGATCATCATCGAGAGAGAGATGACGGGCATCAGCCCAACAAAATAGAGAAACGGGAGCCGCACCCCCAAGGCGAGGGCGATGAGATACACCATCGCGAAAAAGACGCCATAGAACGCAAACGAGTAGAGCAGCGACTGCCTCAGCGCGCCCTTTCCGCAGGCGTGCACCGTCTCATACAGGCCAGTCAGGGTGCGACCAACCTTGCCCGGCAGAATGCCGAGCAATCGGTCGACCAGCCGTCTCTGGTACAGCAGCCAGGTGCTCACAAGCCCTGTGACGCAGATCGCGAGCAGCACGATCCCCTCGAACCGCGGCAAGGCCGGCGCCACAAATGGCCAGGCCAAGAGCCCCATCGTGAACAGAGCCACCAGGCCCACCAAACGATCCACCAGCACGGTGCCCACCGATTCCGAAGTGCGGTGGCTGTAACGATTCAGCTCATACATCTTGACGGCATCGCCGCCAAAGCCTGACGGCAGGAATGTGTTAAAGAAGGTGCCCACATAATACAAGTACGCCAGACGCCCAACGGGCACCGGCACATCGACTGCCACGAGCAGGGCGCGCCAGCGGTAGGCACGAATGACCTGTGTCGTCTGAAAGAGCAGTGCAGCCGCCAACAACAGCCAACGGTTTGCCCCAGAGAGCGCTGCCAGAGCCTCCTGAGGGTCAACCAGCCGAGAGAGCAGCAAAAGCAGCCCGAGGCTGACCAGTAGCTTGATGATGTTGCCGAGCTGCCTTTTCACGCGCCTGTCCTCGTTAAACTGCGGCGCGGCGCATTATAGCATCCGGCCAGAACACGGTCAAAGCCCCTCCAGCGGACGGCCCCGCCTGCCCGTCCACTGTTGGCACGTGCAGTTGGTGTCGCGGCAGACGGCCGCTATACTTGGCCCCAGGATAGGAGGCGCCACCATGACCATGCCCGCCCATGAACTCGAGCAGCGTCTCGCCAAGGCCGATACGCTCTATGCCGATCTTGCTCTCGATCAGGCTGCTGTAGCCTTTCGTGACATCATTGCCGATATCCCCGGCTGCTATGCCGCCCATCTCGGCCTCGCGCGTACACTCACTCGTCAACGCGACCACGAGGGTGCCCGCCAGGCTGCCATGCAGTGCTTGGCGCTCGATCCAGACCGTGCCGAAGGCTACCTTGCCCTGGGCGTACTGCAGTTCTTGCTCGACGAAACGAGCGAGGCGCGCCAGTCGCTCGCTCGTGCGCTAGAGCTCGCTCCCAGCGACCCCGAAACACTGTTGACACTAGCCCAGGTTACGGCAGACGAGGGCGATCACGAGAGTGCCTTGACGCTTTTGGGCGAGGCCCGCGAGGCCATCGCCAATTCCTCTAACGAGAACGAGCGTGACGCTCTTTTGGCGCTGGCGTGGCATGCCCAGACGTACCTGCATCTCACGGCCAGCGATAACGCCTCGGCACGCGAGGCTGCCCAAGAGGTTATCGCACTAGGCGACGCCAACCGTTACGCGGCCTCACTGGCTTACTCGAATCTCGGCATTCTAGAGGCTCAGCAGAAGAATTATGAGCAGGCCATCGACTACCTCGAGCAAGCCTATGAGATGAATCCCCACTTTTATCGCGCGGCTAGTGCTCTTGGTCGGATTCTGGTGCTCCGTCGACAGCATGCTCGCGCTGCTGAGGTGATGGCCACCGTCACAGAGCACCCCTTCTCTGACGCGGCGATGGACCGCTATGTCTATGGCATGGCGCTGGCCAAGTCAGGCCAGCGCGACAAGGCTCGCGAGCAGTATCAGCTGGCCTTGAGTGCCGGGCTGAAAGGCATCTTCCGGGTGCAGGCGCTCTGGCAGACCGTTTGGCTCAGTCAATGGGGGCGCTATGCAGTCATCGGCGTGGCTCTGGCTGCGGTGCTGGCCTATGTGCTGCTTGTGCAACCCGATGGTAGCGCCATCTCGCTGCTGGTAGTGGCTGCAGTGATCCTGCTGATGCAGTTCGGGTTAGGCAAAGTACGTCGCTAGGGCAAGAACCCAGGCCTTTGCCTCTACGTCAGGCGTGTGTTACCATCCAACAGGTCGACGGTAGCCTCGATGTGGCTATCCCAAGCGGCCGCGATGTGATGCTGCACTTTGAGTAGGCGGCCATTTATGCCCGGCACCGTCAAGATCAATCTGCGCGACTTTTATCTGCGCCACGCCACCCAACCCAGCCTGGCCAGACGTGCGCTGGCTACCGGAGCGATGGCACTGTTCGTCGGTGCGCCCATCGGCATCCTGGTTGGGTTGCTCGGCCCTGTGCTGGGCGGCGGCGCAGTGGTGGCCCTCGGCGTGGCGTACGTATTGCTGCGCAGCCCCCTTGCAGCTCTCCTGGCAGTTCTGGCAGTGGTGTTCTTGCTGCCCTTTGCCGCCCTGCCCATTGATATCGGTTTTGCGCCAACCTTCCTCGACCTGACGCTCGGCGGCGCGTTTGTTGTGTGGCTCAGCCGCGTGGCGCTTCATAAAGACCGCGAGTTGATTGCGGAACTACCCATTGGCGGCATGTTCGCCTTTGCGACGCTGGCAATCTTTTCGTTCATCATCGGTCTCAGCCACGGCCCGCTGACTTCGACAGTGCTGCGCCGCTTTGCCGAGATCCAGTTAGCCATCTTTTCATTTGTGCTCGTGCTCAACGTCGTTCGTACTCGCGATCAATTGCTCATCGCCGCTCACGGCGTGGTCGCAGGAGGCGCCGCAGCGGGGGGCATCGGCGTATTGCTCTATGTGTTGCCTCGCCCCATGGCCTTGCGCGCACTGAATGCCCTCACGGCGCTTCGCTATCCCGGAGGCGATGTGCTGCGCTTTATCGAGGACGATCCCAGCCAGCCACTGCGGGCCATCGGCACATCGATCGACCCGAACGTCTTGGGCGGTGTGCTGATCTTTACCACGGTGCTGGGGGTAGCGCTGCTCCTCAACTCTGAGGCCATGCTACCTCGCTGGTTGCTGGGTGCCATGGTGGGCCTGTCTGCGCTCTGCCTGATGCTTACCTTCTCGCGAAGTGCCTTTGTGGGCCTGGCCGTCGGAGTAGGCCTCTTGGGGCTGCTGCGCTACCGCAAACTCATCTGGTTCGGCGCTGCTGTCATGGTCTTGATCATACTCCTGCCTCAGACACAGGCCTACACCCAGCGCCTCATCGAGGGCTTTCAGGGCCAGGATCTCGCCATGAAGATGCGCTTTGGAGAGTACAAGGACGCGCTGACCTTGATTCGGCGCCACCCATGGATCGGGGTGGGCTTCAGCGGCACCCCTGAGATTGACACTTATCTCGGGGTCTCGAGCGTGTACTTGCTCATCGCCGAGGAGATGGGCGTCATCGGCCTAGCGGCGTTTCTTGCCACAATGGCTACCTTTATGGTAAGGTTCCTGACACGATGCCATACACTCAAGACCGACCCGCTGCTGGCAGGCATCGGGTATGGCACAGCGACGGCGATTGCGGGCGCGCTGGTGGCGGGCATCGCTGATCACTATCTGTTCAACCTAGTATTTCCGCATGCAGCGCTGCTGTTGTGGACAATGCTCGGTCTGAGCGCGGCAACCCTGAGGATTGTGCAGATGCCGCCCACGCAGGCAAACGATCGCAGGCACTGGGTGGTGCGGGCTTTTCTTCCAGACCGCCCTCCACGGGCGGGGCGCCAGTAGACGAGTTGTGAGGAGCCAGTGAATTGAGAGAGGGCCAGATTGCCCGTGTGATGGGCGTGGTGGTCGATGCGCGGTTTCGCGTGGGCGACCTTCCTAGCATTGCGAGCGCACTGCTGGTGAAGAAGGATGACGGCAGCGACCTCGTGATCGAGGTGCAAGAGCATGTTGACCCCGCAACGGTGCGCTGCATCGCCATGGCATCGACCTCTGGCCTCGGGCGCGGCATGCGTGTCGTCGATACGGGTCAGCCCATCCACGTACCGGTGGGCGACAGCACCCTCGGCCGCATGTTCAACGTGCTGGGCCAACCCATCGATGCTGGCCCCGCGTTGCCTACTGACGCACCCACCAGCCCGATTCATCTGGACGCCCCCGACCTGCCGCAACAGAGGCTCTCCACGGAGATTCTCGAGACGGGCCTCAAGGTCGTCGATTTGCTCACCCCATATGGACAGGGCGCCAAAATCGGCCTATTCGGCGGCGCAGGCGTGGGCAAGACGATGCTGGTCATCGAGCTGATCCGGCACAGCATCAACACGCAAGACGCGGTGGCGGTGTTTGCCGGCGTGGGCGAGCGCACCCGTGAAGGCAACGACCTCTGGGAGAGCATGAAGGACAGTGGCGTCATCGAGTCGAGCGTGCTCGTCTTTGGACAGATGAATGAGCCGCCCGGCGCGAGACTGCGCACACCGCTCACGGCACTCACCATGGCCCAGCATTTCCGTGACCACGGTGGGCGAGACGTGCTGCTGTTCATCGACAACATCTATCGCTACGTGCAGGCCGGCGCCGAGATCTCGGCACTGCTGGGGCGCGTGCCCAGCGCTGTCGGCTACCAGCCTACCCTGGCCACCGAGATGGGCGAGCTGCAAGAGCGCATTACCACAACTACCCAGGGCGCGATCACGTCGGTACAGGCTATCTATATCCCCGCAGACGATATCACCGACCCAGGCGTGGTAGCGGCTTTTAGCCATCTCGATGCCATTACGGTGTTGACGCGTCGCCTTTCGAGCCAGGGATTCTACCCTGCCGTCGACCCCCTGGCATCATCATCCAAGATGCTCGAGCCGCGCTTCGTCGGTATTGAGCACGTACGCATCGCCAACGAGGTCAAGTCAGTGTTGGCCAAGTATGAGGCCCTGCAGGACATTATCTCGATCCTTGGCACCGATGAACTGTCGGAAGAGGACCGGATGGTGGTGCACCGGGCCAGGCGGTTGCAGCGGTTCTTGACGCAGCCGTTCTTTTCGAGTGAGCAATTCACGGGGCAGCCAGGGCGTTACGTCCCCGTGGGGGAGACATTGCGCGGCTTTGATGAGATCCTGCAGGGCAAGCACGACGAGTTGCCCGAGCAGGCTTTTTACATGGTCGGATCCATCGACGACGCCATCGAGAAGGCCGCTGGATTGTGAGAGAGACGGTGCAGCTCGTCGTGGTCTCACCTGAAGCCGTTATTTATGCGGGCGAGGCATGGTGGGTTCAGATCCCCCTCGCCGACGGCATGCTGGGCGTGTGGCCTGGCCATGCCCCGCTGGTGGCATCGCTCGGGCCAGGAGAGATCGCTTACGAGAACGAGGACGGCGCCACAGCGATCCCGATCGATGGCGGCACGCTGCGGATCGACGCTGAGCGCTGCGTGCTGCTGGTGGGCGGCAACGATGCCGATGTGCTCGCGGACCATGATGGCTTATTTGAGCATGCTCTAGAGGGGCTGGGAGAAGCGTTCTCGGATGAGGAGATCGAGGAGTTTGGCCTGTGAGCGCTGTTGGACAGCTGCTGACAGGGCTGGGGCTCGGCCTACTCTGTACGGCTGTTCATCTCGTCGTCTTGCGTCGAGAGCTGTGGGTTGCCGAAGCACTGCCGGCATCGCGCGCCAGAGGACGGCTCTTGCGAGGCTTGCCTCTGCGCCTGCTGCTATGGACGCCAGCCATAGCGCTTGTGGCGCATGTGGGTGCGGTGGCCTGTGCCGGGCTGGCATTGGCCTTGTGGCTCGGCCGCTGGTGGCTGGTAAGGAGAGCGGAACGAAGGCTGGCGGGTTTGGCGAGGTAGCACGTGGGTATCCAGAGTGTCTTTCCGAAAACGCTAAACATCGGCCCCTGGTCGGTGAGCGATACGGTGGTGTACACCTGGATCGTAATCGCCGTATTGGCGCTATTGGCGCTGGTCGGGTTTCGGCGCTTTCGGTCGTGGCAGCCCAAACGGTGGCAGCTGCTCATCGAGGTGTTGTGGGAGTATGTCGAGGAATTGGTCATCAATTCGGGTGGACAACCACAGAATGGCATGGTGTCCTACCTCGTAACGATGATCTTTTTCGTCGGTCTGGCCAACCTGTTGGGCCTCGTGCCGGCCTTCAAGTCTCCCACGCGTGATCTGAATACAACGCTGGCGCTCTCGCTGGTATCGCTGGCCTCATGCCACTACTTTGCCATTCGGAAGAACGGGTTAGTGGCCGATCTCAAACGGTTTGTCGAGCCCGTATTTGTGATTCTGCCGCTCACGGTTCTGGGTGAACTCAGCCGAGTGTTATCCATGGCGCTGCGTCTGTTCGGTAATGTTCTGGCCGGTGAGATTGTCAGCGCCGTGATGTATATGCTGGTGCCTTTGCTCGTCCCTTTGCCCCTGAATGCGCTGGGGGCCATCACCGGTGTGCTGCAGGCGCTGGTGTTCACCACACTGACCGTGGTCTTTATGCTCGATGCCATGGGCTCGGATGAGCCCGCTACTTGAAAGGAGCCGTAATGTCACCCGATCAGACCCTCAAGTTCGTCGTCGTCACCACCATTGTCGTTGGAGCATCTATCGTGCTGGGCACGATCCCCGCAGCCATCATGGAGGGCAAGGCGGTGATGAAGGCGTTTGATAATATGGCACGCCAGCCCAGCGTGGCCGACCGCATCCGCGGCCTGCTGTTTGTGACGTTGGCCCTACTCGAGTCGACCGCCATCTATGTGCTGCTCATCTGCCTGATCTTGCTGTTCGCCAACCCATTCAGCAGCCTCTTTGGGTTCTAGGAGACACTCTATGCTCGACCTCGATTGGCGCACGGTTGTGAGCCAGATCATCAACTTTGTGGTGTTGTTGGTGATCCTGTACTATTTGATATTCCGGCCATTGCGCCGCAAGCTGGACGAGCGAAGCGAGGACCTGGCCCAGGCGCTCCAAAACGCGCGAGACCAAGAAGCCCAGGCCGCGGAGCTGCGGCGCGACTGGGAACAGCGCATGGCGGTGATCGACCGCACACGCGAAGAGATCCTGGCCACCGCAGCCGGCGAAGCAGAAGCTCGCACTGCTGAGACAATGCGCGAAGCCCGTCTACGCCTCGATGCTGCCACTGAGCAGATGCGGCGTGACATCCAAAGACAACGCGACGAGGTGGTCAGCGAGAGTTTTGGCGATATCCTTGATACCATCATGGGGCTATCTGCCAATGTGCTACAGTCGGTGACCACACGCCGCGCCCACGACGACTTGATCTCTAACCTGCTGGCGCAGATCTACCAGATGCCGCAGGATCAGGTAGAGGTTTATCGTCGCGTCATGGCAGGGCGTATGCCTACGGCCTTTGTCACCACGCCCGTGCCACTATCTGCCGAACAGACCCGCAACCTCACCGATGCGTTGTCATCGCTGATTGACCGCAGAATCGAGCTGCAAACTAGCGTTGACACTGGCCTGATCGCGGGCATCCAGATCCGCGTGGGCGATCGCCTGTTGGACAACACCGTCGTCAACGAGCTAAGCCGTGTGCGAGAGAGCGTCTCGCGGGGCATGGTCGAGCGGTTGGGCGTAGGAGAGCGAGATGCCTGACAGCCTCTTCTCTCAGAGCCGCGCCGACGTCGAGATCAATCCCGAGCTACCGCTCCTAGACGAGACCCCCTTCGCGGCCACCACCCGCGGAGGCGAGGCCACAGAATTGCCAGAACCGTTCATCGACCATCTGCTACACCAGCCTAGACGCTCGTTGGCCACCTTGCTCGAGACTATTCGAGTCAAGGGACGTGAGACTCGCGCAGGCGTATCGGTTTTCGACGTTGGCACTGTGCGCCAGGTGGGCGATGGCGTCGCGTCGATCTGGGGGTTGCCACAGGCGCGGACAGACGAGTTGGTGCGCTTTGCCAACGGTGTGTTGGGCCTGGTGATGAACGTCGACACTCACTGGACCGACTGCATTCTGCTGGGCTCTGACGAGGGCATACAGGGCGGCGACGTGGTATGGTCAACCGGACGACGCATCATGCTGCCCATCGGCGACCAGCTCTTGGGGCGCGTGGTTTCGCCCGTAGGGGTTCCTGTCGATGGCAAAGGGCCGATCTATGTCGACGAGCGCCGCTTCATCGAGCGCGAGGCGCCTAGCGTCGTCGAACGACAGGCGGTCGACACCAGCCTGCATACCGGCATCAAGGCCATCGATGCGATCATCCCCATCGGCCGCGGTCAGCGTGAGTTGATCATCGGCGACCGACAGACGGGCAAGACCACCATCGCGCTCGACACCATCATCAACCAGCGGGGCACCGGCGTGGTGTGTGTCTATGTGGCCATCGGTCAGCGCAAGAGCTCGACCCTGCAGGCCATCCGCACCCTCGAGCAGCATGGCGCCATCGAGCACACCGTGGTGGTCATGGCATCGCCTGACGACCCGCCGGCCCTGGTCTATCTGGCTCCCTATGCGGGCTGCACCATTGCCGAGGGCTTTCTCGACGAGGGGCGCGACGTCCTCGTGATCTACGATGACCTCAGCAAACACTCTGACGCCTATCGAGAGCTGTCACTGTTGCTCCGTCGGCCGCCTGGCCGCGAGGCCTACCCCGGCGACGTATTCTACCTGCACTCGCGGCTGCTCGAGCGCGCCTGCCGCCTGAGTGATGGACGTGGTGGCGGTAGCATTACGGCGCTGCCTATTGTAGAGACGCGACGTGGCAACATCTCGGCATATATCCCCACCAACCTGATCTCGATCACCGACGGACAGATCTACCTCGATCCCGAGTTGTTCAACCAGGACGTCAAGCCGGCGATCAACATCGGCCTCTCGGTGTCGCGCGTGGGCTCAGCGGCGCAAGAGCCGATCATGAGGCGGGTGAGCGGCCGGCTCAAACTGGCCCTCGCCCAGTTCGAAGAGGTCGAGCATTTCTCGCGCTTTGGCGCCGAGATCGATCGCGCTACGCGAGACCAGATCACCCGTGGGCAACGACTTCGCGAGGTGCTCAAACAGGATGCCGCAGCGCCGCTGTCGTTGGCGCAAGAGATTCTGATACTGGTGGCAGCCGACCGAGGCTATCTCGACGAGCTACCACTTGCAGAGGTGGGTCGCTATGAGGCCGACCTGTGGGCTTTTGCACAGGCAGAGCATCGTGGCGTTATCCGTCACATCGAAGGGGACCGCGAGCTTACACCAGAGATCGAACGCGCCATCACCGCCATGCTAGACGCCTTCCAAGAGACGCGGAGCTAGCCATGGAAGACATCGAGCGCATCAAAGAGCGGCTCGACAACATTCACAGCATCCAGCCCATCATTACGTCGCTTCGCACTATTGCAGCAGGCTCGTGGAGCAGCGGCCTGCGCCGGCTACAGGGCTGTCGCGAGTTCTCAGCGAATTTGCTTGATGTCATCGCTGATGTTTGGCCGCTTGTCGATACCGAGTGGGCCATGGCGCAGGGGTTCGTTCGAGAGACGCTCCCGCTGCGTAATGTGCTCGTTCTGGTGGTCGCCTCGGAGCAGGGACTCTGCGGAGCCTACAACGACACCGTGCTCACGGGCGCTGATGAGCTGCTTGGCCAGCTCAGGATCAAGGCTAACCAGGTGCAGGTTGCCACGCTGGGTGCGAGGGCGCTCGACCACTTTCGTCGCAGCAATATCGAGCCGGTGCGGGCCTACACAGCCCCAATCACTCGGCTGCCTTCGCTGGACCTGGTGGGTGAAATCAGCGACGATCTGCAGGGGATGTTGGCATCTGGGCAGTTCGATGCCATTGAGGTGGTCTACGCCCCCTACGTGCCAGGCCAGCTGGCCCCGCCAACGATGACGCGCTGGTTGCCAGTGAGCGCTGCCCTGCTCCCCTCGCGACAGGAGCAGTGGCCCCCGCCTATCATCGAAACGAACCCGAGCGTGCTATTCCAGCGCTCGGCCCGACAATACCGCGACGTGCGCCTGTTCGAACTCATCACTGAATCGGCTTGTAGCGAGCACGCCGCCCGATATCGATCGATGGACGCCGCCAGCACCAACCTCTCGAATCTGGTCGAAGAACTCACACAGAGCTATCATTCCGCGCGTCAACACGCCATCACCATGGAGATGCTCGATCTTGTGGCTGGTTCGGGCATGCTGCGCAAGCCCAGCGGACAGCGCGAATCTGACTAGAGCGCAAATCTCAGGTTGCGGCGCTTTGATCATGTGCTATAATGTTGGTGCAGTAACAGTGTTGCTCAGGAGATTGTCGCGTCGTGACCGAACCTTCAGAACCCTCAAGTACTGACCCGGACCAACCTGGTCAGTCCCCGAGTCCCAATCGTGCGGGCTCCGTCTGCCGAACTCGGCCTCTTCCGATCGTTTTCGCAAAACTGCACTTTCCATTGCTTCACCTCGAAACGAGGTGAGCTTTGCCGTGCCCCGCAGCGGTGCGGGCCTAGCGTCTGCAGAGGATCGCAGCAGTCTTGCGTTAATGTGAGGAGAAGATGGAATCGAGCAGGTTGGAGCAGTTCAAAGAGTACCGGCGCATCGCCGGTATCGATGAGATCGGGCGTCGCTACTTTGCGATGAACGCCTTTGACGGCATCTTGACGATGATCGGCGTCCTGATGGGGTCGCTGATCGGCCGTATCGCCGATCCGTTTATCGTCATCTACACAGGCCTCACCACGTCTGTGGCCATGGGCATCTCGGGCTTCTGGGGCGCCTACATGACAGAGGCCGCCGAACGCAAACACGAGCTGGCAGAGCTCGAACAAGCGATGCTGCGCGATCTGAGCGACTCGAAGCAGGCGCGCGCCGGCAAGTTCGCCGTTGTGGTGGTGTCGATCATCGATGGGCTCTCTCCTTTGCTGGCTGGCTTCGTGGTGATCCTTCCTTTCTTTCTGGCCGTTGCGCGGGTCGATATCCAGGTGTGCTACTATGCCTCGCTCGGGATTGCCATGCTCATGCTCTTTGCCCTGGGCATGTTCCTGGCCAACATCGCGCGAGATAACCTGATACGTTCGGGCATTCGCATGCTCTTCGCTGGCCTTGTGTGTGTTGGTCTTTCCTACGCCCTGGGCGTGGCTGGTGGGCACTAGCCAGTGATCTGGAGCCACGTCTGGAACCGCGTTGCGCTGCTGGCCGCGGGCATGCTGCTGGGCTGGAACCTGCCCCATTACTGGGCGGCACCACGGGACCGACGACGTGACTATGCTCTGCGTCTGGCCATCGGGGCCTTGCTGGGCATCGCGCTGATTGTGCCACTGGCGCTGGCCAACCCGGCAAGCGCGCTGGTTGGCCTGTTAGTGATCGCCTTCTGTGCCCTGGTGGCCTATGCAGGCAATGCGCGGCAACTGCTGAAAGCGCCGCTAGAGCCCCCCTACCTCGCGCCCGAGAATCGCTCATCTTGGACTGCGCTCACCACGATCTTCCTGGTGAGCGCAGGTGAACCGCTTACTTACGACGGCCCAGCGCCATGGGCAGCCTACATGCGCTACCGCGCCTCTCGAGCGCAAGCCACGCCGCACTGGCTAGTCTTCGCACGGGCCTGCGGCCGTGTGCGGCAGGCATACGCGCAGATGGGTGGTTCTAGCCCATCGGCAGCAGCTCTGCAGACGCTGGCAGATGATCTGCATGCTCGGCTCGGCGAGCACGCAGCCATACACGTTCACACCATCTGGTCTGCCAACTCCCTGGCCGGTCACCTCCGACGGGCGCTGGCGGATGGGTGCCGCGAGATCGTGCTCGTCCCTTTGGGCCTCGAAGAAGCCGCGCAGGAGCAGCTTCGCGAAGCCGCCACTGCCTCGCGGGTGCGAGAGGCGGGCGTTGCAGTGCGATTTACACCTAACTTTGACCTCTCGCCATGGCTAGGCGCTGACGACGAGCGACTCGACCAGTTGTGGCAAGGGCACACCGTCGCGGTCCCTGAAGGGCCAGGGCAGGCTCTTGTCGCCAATCTGGCGGCCGTGCTCGATGCTCACCACCTGGAGACACGCTGACACCTTGGCGCCGCGGGCATTCGCCGCTATCATGGCATCATCCTCAATAAGGTTGGATGGCCATGCTGCAACGATCTGAGCCTACCTATATCGTCATCGTGGGCGCATCGGGCGATCTGACGCAGCGCAAACTCGTGCCTGCGCTACATAGCCTGGCCTGCGAAGGACTGCTCGATCAAGGTACGCGCATTGTCGGCCTCGCCCGTAGCCGCCTCGATCTTGACGCCTTTCGAGACCAGCTCTACCAGGGCGTGCAGTCCTATGCGCGCCTCAAGCCCACCATGTGCGAACGCTGGCCGCAGTTTGCCAATCGCATCTCGTATCTTGCGGGCGACTATGACGACCCCGAGACTTTTCGCGAATTGGCCCAGCACTTGCAGGCGCTTGACGACGAGTCGGGCCCGATCGGCAACGTGTTGTTCTACCTGGCCATCCCACCCTTTCTCTATCCGATCGTTGTTGAGCAGCTAGGGGCTGCTGGCCTGAACCATCGCAGTGGAGGCTGGACGCGCATCGTCATCGAAAAACCCTTTGGCCATGACCTGTCGAGCGCTCGTCAGCTCAATCACCAGGTTCACAAGGTTTTCGATGAGCAGCAGGTCTATCGCATCGACCACTATCTCGGCAAAGAGACCGTCCAGAACTTGCTGATGTTCCGCTTTGGCAACAGCATCTTTGAGCCTCTATGGAATCGCAACCTCGTCGACCATGTACAGATCACCATGGCTGAGACGGTCGGTGTAGGGCACCGCGGTGGCTACTTTGACGGCGCTGGCATCTTGCGCGACATGTTTCAAAACCACCTGCTGCAGCTCCTTACCCTCACTGCGCTAGAGCCGCCAGCATCACTCAATGCCAAGAGCCTGCGCGATGCCAAGGTGCAGGTGCTCGAGTCGATCCGCCCGCTCAGCCCAGCCGACGGCATCTGGGGGCAGTATATCGGCTATCGTGCTGAGCCCAAGGTCGCGCCCGACTCTAACACGCCCACTTTTATGGCACTCAAACTAATGATCGACAATTGGCGTTGGCAGGGCGTGCCATTCTACGTTCGCACCGGCAAAGCCCTCTGCGCAAAGTCAACTGAAATCACACTGGTGTTCAAGCGCGTGCCGCACCACCTGTTCCCACAGACCACTGACCTGCGCCCCAACAGCATCTCGCTGTTCATCCAGCCTAACGAGGGTATGCATCTGCTATTCCAGGCCAAGGTGCCCGGCGCTGGGATGCAGGCAGAGCTGGTCAACATGGTCTTTCACCATGACACCCGTTTTGGTGCGGGCGCCCTGCCCGACGCCTACGAGCGCCTGCTGCTCGACGCCATCAACGGCGATGCCTCTCTCTTTGCACGCAGTGATGAGATCGAGCTTGCCTGGGCGCTGTGCGAGCCACTGCTCGGCCCGGTGATGCCTTTGCCATATGCCGTTGGCAGCGAGGGACCGATAGAGGCAGCCTTGTTCATCGCGGACGATGGGCGTTCGTGGCACCCCATGGCCGACGCCCATGAGGGTGAAGGGCTCGACGTGTTCGACTAGGTCTCTCAACGCTAACCCCATGCAGGCGGCAGGCCGACCGGCCGTGCTTTTGACACGCCTCTCTGGCGGGCCTATCATCTCGCCATGATCGGTGATCAGGACAAGCAGGACGCGCCAGCCAAAGGAGGCGGCCTGAGCCGCGCAATAGGCCTCGCGTCAGAGTTGGGTGTCGCAATGGGGCTTTTGTCGGCGGCCATGTTGCTGGGCAGCCTTGCGCTCGGCCGCTGGTTGGATCGTGTAGCCAGTAGCACGCCGGTCTTTACCATTGTGATGTTGGTGGTAGGCGCTCTGGCGGGCCAGGCAACCCTCTATAGAATGGCCACCAACGCCTCTGATCAGCTCGATGGTGGCGCGCGACACGCCGTCAACGGCCAGGCGCTGCGCTGTGCCATTGGCCTTGCCCTGCAGCTGCTGGCTCTCACAGCACTGCCTGCTGTGGCGGGCGCGGGCATCGGCTTGTGGCTCGATCACCTGTTACAGAGTGCCGTTCTATTCACCATTCTGCTAACGCTCGTCGGCTTTGGTCTGGGCATGGTCTTGACAATCAGAGCGGTACAGCGGCATCGCAGTCGGCAGGGGAGCGTCTGAGGCAGTGCGAAAACTCGTCGTCATCGTTGTTGCCGGGCTCCTAGTGCTGGCTAATGTCGTGACGCCCTACAAGGTAGAGCATGTTCACATCGAGATGCAGCCCGAGGTGCTGTGGCACATCGGTGGGCTTGGCATTACCAACACGCTCCTAACTGGTGTCTTGGCAGGCCTGTTGCTGGTGGTGGTCGGCAGCTTGATAACGCGCCGCCTGGTTGACGCTCCAAGCGGGCGTTCGGCGCAGAACATTGTCGAGGCCTTGTTCGAAGTGCTGTATGGCTATGTAAACTCGTTTGCAGGAGAGCGGGCACGCGCCTTCTTCCCACTGATCATGTGTTTCTTCCTGTACATCCTCTTGTCAAACTGGCTGGCGCTAATGCCAGGCGTAGGCAGCATCGTCCTCACGAGCAGCCAGAACGGGCAATCCGTGACCGCTCCCTTGTTCAGGTCAGCTACGTCTGACCTGAATGCGACGTTGGCGCTTGCGGTCATCTCAGTTGTGGCCTCGCAGGCGTACGGTGTGCGTTTTCGGGGCTGGTGGAAGCACCTAACGCGCTTTGTGGCCATCGAGCGATTCGTGGTATATGGCAATGACCTGCTCAAAGGCAGGCGCCCGTCTGCCAAGTCGCTCTTGCGTGGATTGCTCGATCTGTTCATCGGCATCCTCGAAATCTCGGAAGAGATCACCAAGGTGCTGTCGTTCGGTTTTCGTCTCTTTGGCAACGTCTTTGGTGGCGAGGTGCTGCTCGTCGTCATGGCCTTTCTCGCTCCCTACCTTGCATCACTGCCCTTTATGGGCATCGAGATGCTTAGCGGCCTGATTCAGGCCTTCATTTTCAGCGTGTTGAGCGCGGCCTTTTTTGCGCGCGCGACGACGGGCCATGATGACGTGCCTCCTCGCGAAGGCTTGCGCCCGTCTGCCGAACGTATCTAGAGGCATAAGGAGACCATCATGGAGATCAGCCGCGACCTCATTGCGGGCCTGACTATCGCCCTGGGCGCTCTGGCGCCTGCCCTCAGTATCGGACGCCTGGCGGCGGCGGCGATGGAAGCTTTGGGCCGCAACCCTGAGGCCGAGCGTGGTATCAGTACGAACCTCATCGTTGCGCTTGCCTTTACCGAGGCCATCGCCATCTACGCGCTGGTGGTGGCGCTGGCGATCAAGTTCGTGCAGTAGGGCTCGAAAGGACATCTGCTTTGAAGGAGCTTGGCCTCGATCTGGGGCTCTTTGTCTCACAGGCGGTCAACTTTTTGCTGTTCGCCCTTTTGCTGTCCATGGCGCTGGTCAAACCGGTCATGCGTCAGCTCGAGCAGCGTGCCGAGCGCATCAAAAAGGGCCTGCAGGATGCAGAAGAAGCCGAGCGAATGGTGCGGCTCGCCGAAGCGCAGGCTCAAAAACTGGTCGATGAGGCCCGACACCAGGCTCGCGAGATCGTCGAGACGGCAACGCGCTCGGCCGAGCAGCAGAGGCAAGAGATCCTGGCTAACGCTCGGCAAGAGGCCTATGAATTACAGCAACGCGCACATGAGCAGTTGGCCCGCGAAGAGGCCGAGCTGCAGTTCGAACTGCGTGATGAGATGATCGCCGTATCGCTGGCGGCGGCATCGCGGCTGCTCGAGGCGGAGCTCGACGACGAGCATCACCGTCGTCTCGTCCAGCAGTTTCTCGATGAGGCCCGAAAGCTGCCCGTGGAGCGGACGTGATGGACCAGTCAACCAACAACAATGCGCCGCAAGCCAGTGGCGAAGACCTACCCCGTGCTCTCGTGCGCAGCGCAGTGCCTTTAGATGAGACCCAGCGCGCCGCCATCCTGTCATTGTGCCAGGAGCACCTGGGCGCATGTAGCAGCATTTCGTTCGAGGTGGACAAGGCAGTGCTGGGGGGAGTATGGCTGCGAATCGGCGATACCGTCGTGGACGGTAGCCTGGCAGGCAAGCTCGAGCAGTTGGCCCACCACCTGCGCGAGGCATTGCGAGAGGCGCTTACATATCATCGCCCGAGCCTGACATGAAATCCCATTCCGAGTTCGCCCCCATGGATGACCGCGCTCTGGCCGAGGCCATGTTGCGCGCCACGCGCGAGTACCAGTTCAGGCTTGAGCCCATCTCGATCGGCACCGTGATCGAGGTAGGCGATGGCATCGTCCGCATCTCTGGCCTGCACGACATCATGGTCGGCGAGATGGTCGGGTTCGACGATGAGACGATCGGGCTAGCGCTCAATCTCGAAGAGGACGTGGTAGGCGTGGCGGTGCTGGGCGACCATCAGCGCATTACCGAGGGCTCTGCCGTACATGCCTTGGGACGCATCATTTCGGTGCCAGTTGGCAACGGCCTACTGGGCCGTGTCGTCGATCCGCTTGGGCGCCCTCTGGATGATGAGGGCCCCATCTCAAGCAATGCCATGCGCCCAATCGAGCGCGTGGCCGCAGGGATCGTCGATCGCGAACCCATCCGTCGCCCGCTCGTCACCGGCATCATGGCGATCGATGCCCTCGTGCCCATAGGGCGCGGCCAGCGCGAGCTGATCATCGGTGATCGGCAGACTGGCAAGACGACGCTGGCCATCGACGCCATACTCAACCAGCATGCCGACGACGTGGTTTGCGTATACGTTGCTATCGGGCAAAAGATGTCCAACGTGGCCGAGACAGTGGCAACCCTGCGCCGGTTTGGCGCCATGGAGCACACCGCGATAGTGATTGCCGACGCTTCTGCGCCTGCGGCCGTGCAGTACGTGGCTCCCTACGCTGGCTGTGCCATCGCCGAAGAGTTCATGGAGCACGGTCGTGATGTGCTGATCGTCTATGATGATCTCACTAAACATGCGTGGGCCTATCGACAGATCTCGCTGTTGCTGCGACGACCGCCGGGGCGCGAAGCCTTCCCAGGTGACGTCTTTTACTTGCACTCGCGCCTGCTCGAACGAGCCGGTCGCATGTCTGAAGCCCTCGGCGGTGGCTCAATGACAGCGCTCCCGATCATCGAGACACAGATGGGCGACCTCGCAGCTTACATACCCACGAACGTTATCTCCATCACCGACGGGCAGATATTCCTCGAGAGCGAGCTATTCCATGGCGGCGTGCGACCGGCAATCAATGCCGGCCTATCGGTGTCGCGTGTGGCTGGTGCGGCGCAGACATCGGTGATGAAGACCGTAGCCGGCCAGTTGCGCCTGGCGCTGGCACAATACCGAGAGCTGGCAGCCTTTGCGCAGTTCGGCACAGAGCTGGACATCCATACGCAGCAGGCGCTCGACCATGGCGCCCGTCTTGTCGAGCTGTTCAAGCAGCCTCAGCATAGCCCGATCGATCCGGTGCACCAGGTGGTGCTCTACTATGCCGCCGGTCATGGGTACCTGGCCGATCTGCAGATCGAAGAGATTGGGCCATTCGCAGAGACGTTGATAGACATCCTGCGCGACTCGTATCAGGGGTTACGCAATGCCATCGAGATTCAGCAAGATCTGACGCCGCAGATCGTGCAACAGCTTGATCTGGTGTTGGGCGAGGCCAAGGCAGCTCTGCGGCGCGACGAGGGCTGAGAATGGCCACCCTGGCAGAGATCAAAGATCACATCAACAGCGTGTCTAGCATCGCCAAGGTCACCAACGCCTTGCAGGTGATGTCGGCCGCGCAACACCAGAGACTGCGTGCCCGGCTACAGGCCAGCGGCGCCTATGCCGAACTCTCGTGGGCAGTGCTCACACGTCTCGCCAGCGCCGCCTCCGATGCGCTCGGTGACGATCCGGTGTTCACCGGTCGTGCGCCAGTGCGAGCTGTAGCTCTGTTGGTGATTGCGGGCGACAGGGGTATGGCAGGAGACTATTACCAGGCGCTCAGCACCGAGGTGCGCCGTTTTGTGCAGAGCCAAGAAGCACCGGTGCGCCTGTTGGTTGTGGGCAGTCATGGCGGGCAGGCGCTTGGGCGCTGGCCCAACCGTGAGAGCGTGAACCTGCAGCTCACCACCAACATTCAGGTGGATGATCTATCTGTCCTGGCAAGGGCACTGCTAGACGCCTACCGCGCCCAACAGTACGACGCAATACACGTGGCGTACACGCGCTTTCTGGGAGGCGTGCGATTTAGCCCAAGCGTCGAGCAGTGGTTGCCGCTCCAACTCGACCTCGAAACGCCCAGACAGGTCATTTTCGAGCCAGCGCCCGAGCAGCTCTTGGCCGAGCTCTTGCCGGCGGTACTACGCTACCGGCTCTTTTCCCGCATTGTCGAGTCAATGGCTGCTGAGACCGCCGCTCGCATGATGGCCATGCGGACGGCCACCCGCAACGCCCAAGACCTGATCGGGCGGTTACGCACCAGCTACAACAAGGCGAGGCAGCAAACCATCACTAATGAAATGCTCGACATCATCGGCGGCGCTGACGCCGTCCAGCATGCGGGAGGCCCCCAATGACCAAAGCTGGGCGCGGCGTTGTCACACAGGTTATTGGCCCGGTGATCGACATTCGCTTTTCGCAGGACGCCCCTCCGCCTGTCAATCAGGCCGTTCGCATCGCCCTGCCTGAAGGCGGGGGCGTGATCGCCGAGGTACAGCAGCAACTTCGCCACCAGACGGTCCGCTGCATCGCCATGGGCCCCACCGAAGGGTTGCGGCGCGGGCTCTTGGCTGACGACACGGGACAGCCGATCACCATACCTGCCGACGAGGCGGTGCTCGGTCGTATTGTGAACGTCCTGGGCGAGCCAATCGACGGCCTCGGCCCCATCGAGAGCAGCAACTATGCCTCTATCTACCGCGCGCCGCCAGGTTTCGCTGAGCAGGCGGTCAACATCGAGTTGTTCGAAACGGGCATCAAGGCGCTCGATCTGCTCACCCCCTTCCCAAGAGGTGGGAAAGTGGGCGTGTTTGGTGGCGCCGGTGTGGGCAAGACCATTATCATCTATGAGCTGATCCGCAACATCGCCTACGAGCATGGCGGCCTTTCGGTGTTCTGCGGGGTTGGCGAGCGCAGCCGTGAGGGTAACGACCTGTGGCACGACGCTCAAGACGCCGGTGTACTCGACAAGACGGCACTTGTCTTTGGGCAGATGAACGAGCCGCCTGGCGTTCGCGCCCGTGTGGCACTGACAGGGCTTACCATCGCCGAGGCGTTCCGCGACCAGGGGCGCGATGTGCTCTTTTTCGTCGACAACGTGTACCGCTACATCCTGGCGGGAACCGAGGTATCGGCTTTGTTGGGGCGCATGCCATCGGCGGTAGGCTACCAACCCACCCTGGCAGCCGAGGTCGGCATGCTTGAAGAGCGTATCACCTCCACCGCACGCGGCTCCATCACCTCAGTTCAGGCTGTCTATGTTCCTGCCGATGACTACTCTGATCCGGCGCCAGCCACCGTCTTTGGGCACCTCGATGCTACCATCGCACTCGACCGCGCCATCGCCGAGCTGGGCATCTATCCCGCGGTGAACCCGCTCACCTCGGCTTCGCGCATCCTGTCTCCCGAGTACGTGGGTGAGGAGCACTATCGCACGGCGCGCGATGTGCAGGCTATCTTGCAGCGTTATCAAGACCTGCAAGACCTGATCGCCATCCTCGGCCTTGAGGAGCTTGGCGCTGAGGACCGCCTTACTGTAGCCCGCGCGCGCAAGGTGCAGCGGTTCTTGTCGCAACCGATGTTCGTGGCGGCACCGTTCACGGGGCGCGAGGGGCGCTATGTGCCCATAGCCGAGACGGTGCGAGGCTTTCGGGCGATCCTCGATGGCGATGCAGACCAATATCCTGAGACCGCCTTTTACATGCAGGGGACCCTGGATGATGTCAGACGCGCCGCAAGCTGAGGCACGCGTCAACGGTCATGGTGCTAGGGCCACGCTGCACGCCATCATCGTGTCGCCCGATCGTATCGCCTATGATGGCCCCGTCGATGCACTCTCCGCCCCCGCCAGACAGGGTGTGGTCACCATCCTCTTGCATCATGCGCCCATGTTGACTATCCTTGAGCCAGGGGAGTTGTCGCTGCGCCACGGTGGCCAGACCGTCTACTTTGCCGTAGGGGGTGGCCATCTCGAGGTAGTGGACGATGTTATCACCATCCTGGCGGATAGCGTGGAGCGCCCCGATGAGATAGATGCCGCGGAAGCCGAGGCGGCCTGCAACCGGGCCAGGGCAATGCTGACACGCATGCGGTCGAGACCAGATGAGGCCTTGCTGGCGCTTAGACGCTCCCAAGCACGCCTACAGGTTGCCAGGCGCGGCCAGACCGGCCCCAGCGCCTGAGCCGAGGCGCCCCATACTGTGAGGTGCGTTTTATGTCATTGATCATCCGCGGCGGCAGGCCGCTTCAGGGCTATATTAACATCGGCGGCGCCAAGAACGCTGCGCTCCCGATCATCGCGGCTACACTTCTCACCGCTGACGAGTGCATGCTCGAGAACGTGCCCGACATCGAGGACATCCGCAATATGGTTCGCGTGCTCCACAGCATGGGCGTGGCGGCTCGCTTCGAGGGTGACGGCAGGCTGCGTATTCGTGCCACGCGGATCAACCGAGCCAACCTGCCCATCGATCTTGCCCGCACCATGCGCGCCAGTTTTCTAACCGTCGGACCTTTGCTGTCACGCTTTGGGCAGGCCGAAGCGCCTCACCCAGGCGGCTGCGCCATCGGCACACGACCAGTGAGTGTTGACCTAAAGGCATTTCAGGAGATGGGCTCAACCGTCGGCATCGACGGCGACTACTATGACATCCGTACGCCGCGCCTTCAGGGGCGGCGGCTGATGCTCGACTACCCCAGCCATACGGGCACCGAAAACGTGCTTATGGCCGCCTGTCTCGCTCAGGGCACAACCATCATCGAGAACGCCTCCATCGAGCCTGAGGTCGAGGATCTGGCCGACTTTTTGAATGCGATGGGCGCGCGCGTGTATGGAGCCGGCACGCATACCATCCGCGTCGATGGCGCCAACCGGCTGCATGGCACCGTTTACCGCATCATGCCAGATCGCATGGAAGCTGGCACCTTTGCGCTGGCGGCGATGATCAGCCGGGGCAATGTGTCCATGGAAGCGCGGGTGGCGCTCTGGCTCGGAGCCCTGAACGCCAAGCTCGAGGCTGCCGGCGCCGAAATCACCATCGCCGACGGTTTGTACACCGTACAGGCACCGCAACAGATGCAGCCCACAGACATTCAAACTTATCCCTATCCAGGCTTTCCGACAGACCTGCAGGCGCCCTACACCACGACCATGACGCAGGCAGAGGGCATCAGTTCGGTGCATGAGACGATGTTCGACAACCGTCTGGGCTATACCGTAGAGCTGGCCAAGATGGGCGCCCATATCGACGTATCGGGCTCGGGGCGCACGGCGATGGTTCATGGCCCCTCAGCCTTGCGGGGCGCCCAGGTGCAGGCGCTCGACATTCGTTCAGGCGCAGCGGTGGTGCTTGCAGGCCTTGCCGCTGAGGGCGAGACCGAGATCAGGAACCTAGCCATCATCGAACGTGGCTATGAGAACCTGGCAGCTAAACTACAAGCGTTGGGCGCTGATATCCAGGAGCGAACAGAAGGTCGTCAGGCGTCTCCCACTAATGCGGTTGGCGAACCACTGGAATGGGGCACCGTGCCCTATAGTGTGACAGCGGGCTGATCAAGGCCCTTTGCGCTGGCCGCAGCATCGCTTGTCGGCCCATTCCCTCGTCAAGCGCGCAGGCACCTCTGGAGGTATGGTTACTTGGGTATCATCGACACCATCTCGGCGGGCTTTCGGCTCGTCACGCGTCGCCTGTGGCTGCTCGCACTGCCCATCGCGCTCGACCTGTTCTTGCTGTTTGGCCCCAAGCTCTCGGCTCTACCAGTGATCACCCAGCTCATCGATGAACAGATCGCCGCGCAGAGTGCGCTGCAAGGGGGCAGCACTGAGATCGGCAGCGCCGAGATGATAGCCAGTCTGGACGAGCTCGCCAACGATGTCCTGGGGCGCGTCAACCTCTTTGGCCTGGCTGCCTGGACGCGTCTGGGCTTTCCCAACACCATGAGCAGCAGACCCGTCGACACGGCCACAGATGTAGTCTACACCATCACCTCGAGCGGCCAGATGGTTCTCTGGCAGGCGGCGATTCTGGTGCTAGGGCTGCTGTTCACAACCGCGTTTCTGGTGCAGGTGGCGCAGGCCATCCGCGAGAACCACGCGGAGCCCGTAGCGCTGGTGAAGCACACCATCCATTCGTGGCTGAGGCTCCTGGCGCTATTCGTTCCACTGGGCGTCGGACTGGTGTTTGGTATGACGTTCTTGGCGATGATGCCGATGGGGGCCGGCCTGCTGGTGCTCATGGCCCTGATGGTCGCGGCGGTTTGGGCCGCGATCTATCTAGCCTTTGTCCCGCACGCCATCACCCTCGCGTACGAATCCCCGTTAGGGGCTGTCAACAGCAGCTTTGGCCTTGTACGCCACAACCTGCCTCAATGTGTAGGCATGTTGGCGCTGGTAGTGCTGCTGCGCACCGGCTTTGGGTTCATCTGGGGCCGCATGGCGATGGTATCGCAGTGGGCTGCCCTGGCGGCTATTGTCGGCTGCGCCTACATTGGCACCAGCCTGACTGCTGCCCTGTTCCTATTCTATCGAGACCGTCTAGCACAGCTTCGCCAGCAACAGCGAACGCTGAGGAGTCTGAATCTCTGATGACCCAGCAAACGAGCGATTATACCGCGGCCAACATCCAGGTCCTCGAGGGCCTACAGGCCGTCAGGCGTCGCCCAGGTATGTACATCGGCAGCACCGACACGCGCGGCCTGCATCACCTGGTATATGAGGTGGTGGATAACTCGGTGGATGAGGCGCTGGCCGGCGTCTGTGACCGTATCGAGATCAAAATCCATGAGGATGGGTCTGTCACGGTATCAGACAACGGGCGAGGCATCCCCTATGGCATCGAGCCCACCACGGGCCGTAACACCATCGAGGTGGTGCACACTGTGCTACATGCCGGCGGCAAGTTCGGCGGCGGCGGCTACAAAGTGGCCAGCGGCCTGCACGGCGTGGGCGTTTCGGCTGTCAATGCCCTTTCATCGTGGCTCGAGGTGGCCTCGCACTATCGAGGGCGCGTCTACACCCAACGCTATGAGCAAGGCCGTCCAGTCACCGAGGTGCTGGACAAGGGCAAGACCACTCTGCACGGCACCACCACGCGCTTTATGCCCGACGTCAGCATCATGCACACGCTCGACTATCGGTTCCGCACCCTCATGCAGCGCTTTCGCGAGATGGCCTTTTTGACGCGGAATCTCACCATCCATTTCGTCGACGAGCGAGAGGCCGAGGAGCAGACCTTTTACTTTGAGGGTGGCATCAAGTCGTTCGTTCACTACCTGAACCGTAACCGGAGTGTACTCCACGACCCCTTCTACGTGGAAGGCACAATCGACGAGACAGCCATCGAGGTGGCTCTACAGTATACCGATGGTTACGCCGAGTCGGTGCTCGCCTTTGCCAACAACATCAACACCGTTGACGGCGGCACGCACCTGACCGGCTTCCGCTCGGCGCTGACGCGGTCTCTCAACGAGTTTGCTCGTCAAACCAACCAGCTCAAGGATGGCGAGGAGAATTTCGCGGGCGAGGATGTTCGTGAAGGATTGACCGCCATCATCAGTGTCAAGATGCCTGATCCTCAGTTCGAGAGCCAGACCAAAGCCAAGCTGGGGAATGCTGAGGTTCAGGGGCAGGTCGCCAGCCTGGTGAGCGACGCCCTCAGCAAGTGGCTGCAAGAGGATCGTGCTGCGGCCGCCATCATCAAAAAGGCCACAACCGCACGTCGCGCGCGTGTGGCCGCCCGCCAGGCGCGAGACCTCGTGGTACGCAAGTCAGCGCTCGAGACCAGCACTCTGCCTGGCAAGCTGGCTGACTGCTCTGAGCGAAATATGCAGCGCACCGAGCTGTTCATCGTCGAGGGTGACTCGGCTGGTGGCTCGGCCAAACAGGGCCGCGACCGTCGCTTTCAGGCAGTGCTGCCACTGCGCGGCAAGATCCTTAACATCGAAAAGAGCCGCGTTGATACCGCTCTCCAGAGCAACGAGATCAAGGCATTGATACAGGCGCTTGGCTGTGGGGTTGGCGAGCAGTTTAGCCTCAACGGTCTCCGCTACGGCAAGATCGTGATCATGACAGACGCCGATGTGGATGGCGCTCATATCACCACGCTGCTCCTGACGTTCTTCTTCAGGTACATGGAACCGCTCATCACCAGCGGGCATTTGTACCTGGCCAAGCCACCGCTCTACAAGCTGGCCACCAATAACTCGACCCAGTACGTCTACAGTGATGAGGAGCGCGATAGTGCGCTCAGAGGATTGAGTAACCGGAAGGTCACCATCCAGCGCTTTAAGGGGCTCGGCGAGATGAATCCAGACCAGCTCTGGGCAACGACCATGAACCCGGAGACCCGGACCATGCAGCTGGTAGCCATCGAAGAGGCCGCGGCGGCCGACCGCACGTTTGATATGCTGATGGGTAGCGCCGTGCCGCCGCGACGCAAATTCATCCAGACGCACGCCAAAGACGTCGAGAACCTCGATATCTAGTCACCAAACGATAGAGCTGCAATCGGCCAGCCTTGGCCAGACGCAGTCGTTCGCTATGCCAAACAACAAGGGGGCTCATGGAGTACGAAGCCATCATCGGCATGGAAGTACACGCCCAGGTGCTTACCCGCAGCAAAATGTTCTGCGGCTGCTCGGCTGACTATGCCTCTGCACCTGCCAACACCCACACCTGCCCCGTCTGCCTGGCGCTGCCTGGCGTGCTTCCAGTCATCAATCGCGCTGCCGTTGAGGCGACTGTACTGACCGGCCTGGCCCTGAGCTGCACCATCCCCCCCTTTACCAAGTTCGACCGCAAGAACTATACGTATCCTGATCTGCCCAAGGGCTATCAGATATCGCAGTACGACTATCCTCTATGCGTGGGCGGGCACCTTGATGTGCAGGTGGCCGGCGAAAGTCGTCGCATCGGCATCCGGCGGGTGCATCTTGAAGAGGACACTGCCAAGCTCACACATACGCCGGACGGCAGCCTGATCGACTTTAACCGCGCAGGCGTGCCCCTGATGGAGATCGTCACAGAGGCTGACATTCGCTCGGCTGATGAGGCTCATGCCTACCTCACTGAACTGCGGACCATTCTGCGCTATTTGGGTGTCAGTAGTGGCGATATGGAGCGAGGCGCCATGCGTTGCGAAGCCAACGTCTCGTTGCGGCCACGTGGCGCGCGTGCGTTTGGAACCAAGGTCGAGATCAAGAACCTCAACTCGTTTCGGTCGGTGCGCAACGCCATCGTCTATGAGATCGATCGCCAGAGCGGGCTCCTGGCATCAGGCGGCGCAGTTGAGCAGGTGACCATGGGGTGGGATGAGGAGCGGCAATGCACCGTCTTTCAGCGCTCCAAGGAGTACGCTGAGGACTATCGCTACTTTCCAGAGCCAGACCTGCCGCCCATCGAGATGACGCCCGTCGAGGTGCAAACGATTCGGGAGCGCTTGCCTGAACTGCCGCATGACAAAGCACAGCGCTACGAGAGAGAGTTCGGCATCAAATCGGCTGACGTGGCCCTGCTGGTAGCCGAGCACCCCACTGCTCTCTTCTATGAGCAGGCTGTAGCTGCTCGCCCAGCTTTGGCACAAGCCATTGCCAACTGGATGCTCGGTGAGGTCTTTCGCTACCTGAGCGAGGGCGAGCGCACCACCGCCGAACTGCCCATCTCGCCCGCCATGCTGGCAGAGCTGGTCGCCCTGGTAGACGATGGCACCATCAACAACACCGTAGGCAAACAGGTGCTGAACGAGATGATGACCTCTGGCGAGGCGGCCGCGAGCATCGTTGAGCGGCGTGGCCTGGCGCAGATCAGCGATACAGTGGCGCTCGAGCAGATCATCACCTCTGTGGTGGCCCAGCACCCCGGGCCCGTGGCTCAGTATCGTGAGGGAGAGTCCAAGGTTCTCGGGTTTCTCATCGGTCAGGCCATGCGCGCCACTCAGGGCAAAGCTAACGTTCAGATCGTGCGCGACCTACTGCTGCAGGCACTCGACGACTCCCAGCGATAACGAGATAGCCGCGGCTTGGCCGTGTCAGGCGAATATGCTACCATCTTTGAGTGATACACTCGACAATCAAAGGAGTCTGGAATGCGCGCACCGATCCTCGCTGGCAACTGGAAAATGAACAAGACCGCGGCTGAGGCGGTAGAACTGGTCAAGGCAATGCAGCCCGAGCTGGCGACAATTACCAGCGTCGAGCAGGTGGTGGTGCCCCCCTATTTGGCCGTGCCAGATGTCTCGCGGCTCTGTTCAGGGACGCCGCTCAAGGTGGGCGCACAAGATCTGTTCTGGGAGCCCAAGGGCGCCTATACTGGCGAAGTGGCTCCCAACATGGTGGCCGAGTTCTGCAGTTATGTCGTGATCGGGCACAGTGAGCGCCGCGAGTATTTTGGCGAGACCGACGAGAGCGTCAACAGAAAGATCAAGGCTGCCTTTCAAGCGGGGTTGACGCCCATTGTCTGCGTCGGCGAGCGCCTCGAGCAGCGTCAGGCTGGGCAGACCGACAGTTGGGTAGCAGGTCAGGTGCGCGCCGCCTTGCAGGGCCTCAGCGCCACGCAGGTGGCCGCGTTGGTTCTAGCCTATGAGCCGATCTGGGCCATCGGCACCGGCCTGGCGGCCACCGATGAAGAGGCAGAGCGGGTCTGTGGCGCTGTTGTGCGCGCCACCGTTGCCGAGGTCTATGGTGTTCAGGTGTCCGAGGCCGTACGTATCCAGTATGGCGGCAGCGTCAACGCCGAGAACGCCTATGCTATCATGTCACAGCCCAACATCGACGGCGGCCTCGTCGGTGGCGCCAGCCTCAAGGCCGAATCATTCGTTGCCATCGTTGCAGCCACCGCCAAAGCCAAGGGCCTGGCCTAGGCTGCCTTAGCCCTATACGAGGCGCGCCAGAGCGCGCCTCGTTTCGCCCTCATGAGGTCTCGTGCAGCCTTCGCTATCGCTCGCGGCGGGGATCGTGGCGGTGCTGGCACTGGCGCCCACCGTACGCTGGTTCGGCTTGCGTTTCCAGCGGCTGGTCTATGTCGTCACCCAGAGTCAGGACGCAGCGTTATACGTCTACCATTTTGTGCTGCTTCCTGGCACCCTGCTCCATGAATTGTCACACTGGCTCGCTGCGAAAATCATGGGGGTACGCACCGGCCGCCTTATGTTGATGCCTGTGCGTAAAGGCAACGTGGCGCGCTTTGGCTCGGTGCAGATCGGCTCAAGCGATCCGTTACGAGAGAGCCTGATCGGCGCCGCGCCTCTGGCGATGGGCGTGCTGCTCTCGCTGGTGATTGCGCGCTGGCGCTTTGGCTGGCAGGCGGCGGTACCAGCGTCGTGGGCCGCGGCGCTCGACCTCTGGCGAACGCTGCGCGCCGCCCCCGACGCTTTTCTCTGGCTCTATCTGCTCCTCTCGATCACCAACGCCATGTTGCCCAGCGAATCGGATCGTCGCTCGTGGCGCTGGGTTGGTGCGGCCCTGCTGGTCGCGCTGCTGGCACTGCAGTTTCTGGGGCTGTTGGGCTCACTGGTAATCCCCGTGATGCCCTGGCTGGCACGTACCGCCAACGCTATCGGCTTTGCAGCGCTGCTGGCGGTCACGTGCGATTTGCTGGTGGGGGTGTTCCTGATGCTCGTTGAACTCGGCATCGGTTTCGTCTTCGGCCGCTGGGTCGACGTGGCCTGACCTCGCCGATGTCTTTGACCTGCCGAGCTGTTCTTCTAAAATGCCTCTGGCGCAATCCGATCGGAGAGAGATGGATATCTACCTTATCAGAAACGCCGCCACCGATACACGTGCGGTTAAAGACCCCTACAATCACCCACTGTCGGAGCAGGGGCAGGCCAGAGCGCGCGAGCTTGCCCTGCTTTGCCGCAAGTGGGGCATTGAGCTGTTGGTCACCAACATGATGCTGAACAGTATGCAGACCGCCGACGCCATCAGCGCCGAGCTACCCAACGTAGAGCGGTGGGATGTGACCGATCTCGAAGAACTCGTGCTCGATGATCTGATGGGTGACCCCACCGCCTCGCACTTGGTCTCAACTTGGACGCCCCAGCAGGTGGAAACTGGCCTAGCACGGTTGTGGATCCGCACCATGGCCGTGCTGACGCGAATTCTGCTATATGCCGAGGCCCGTGGCCTCGGCAGCGTGGCCATCGTAGCGGGAGAACGTGTGCTGCAATTGCTGTTGTTGAACTGGAGCGAGCAGGACTGGACTCATTTCGCCAGCGCACCCGCTATCGCGCCTGGCTCGGTAAGCCGTGTCTCCATTGAGGGAGACTCGGCGAGGATTGACTGGGTCAACGCGCTCTAGGCTCGAAGGGAGCAGAACGGACATGAGCGAGATCAGGGTGGGCATCATCGGAGCCGGTGGCATCGCTCGGGGCTATCACGTGCGCAGCTATCTTCGCTGTCCAAATGCACGGATCGTGGCGGCGTGTGATGTCAATCCATCAGCCCTCGGAGAGCTCGTGCAGCTGACGGGTCCACTGGATACATATGCAGACTATCGCGCGTTATTGGCACGCGATGACCTCGATCTGGTGAGTATCTGCACGACCAACAATATGCACCATCCGATCGCCATGGCAGCGATCGAGCGTGGCATTGACATCTACTGCGAAAAGCCGCTGGCACTCACCTTGGCACAGGCCCGCGAGATGCTTTCCGCCGCTAACGCGGCCGGCATCAAAACCGGCATCAACTTTTCGCATCGTCGTACGCCCGCGGCGCGCCTGGCCAAAGAGATCCTCGACAGCGGTGCGCTCGGCCCTGTACACTATGCTTCTGCGCTCTATGCCGCCGGCAGCGCCTCCTATGGTATACGACCGATCACCTGGCGAAACGTCAAAGAGCTCGCCGGATATGGCGGCATGGGAGACATGGGCTCGCACATCATCGATATGTTGCTGTGGCTCGTCGACGCCGACATCACCGCCGTCACCGCCATGACGCGCATTCTGGTCCCCGAACGTCCAGAGCGCGAATCGGGCCAGCCTGTACGGGTGACCACCGAAGACCAGGGGATGATGCTAATGGCGTTATCGAACAACGCCACTGCCTATGTGGTTGGCTCGTATGCCTTCACAGGGCGAGGCTATGACCAACGCATCGAGATCTACGGCGCCCAGGGCGGGCTTATGTACGACCAGCAGCATCCTTTCGAACTGCAGGTCTTTATGCCAGAACAGCACCTGCAACGCTATACGCGCATCGTCACGGGCGGCACAGCAGACCGGCCCTATCACACCATCCTGGTGCCAGAACGGCATCAGGGCATCGTCGAGGGGCAGGCCTGGATGCAGACGACGCTGATGGACTTTGTGCAGGCGTACGAGTCGGAGCCATTCAGTTTCTCGCCAGGCTTTGCCGAAGGGGTGCGCGTACAAGAAGCGCTCGAAGCAGCCTCTCTTGCCGAAGCTCGACAAGCCTGGGTGCAATTGCCGTCCTAGGCGGCGGCACGATCCATCGCAACATACTGCAACGACGAGGGGTAGATACCGTGACAGTTGGGCACTGGGGCAGAGGGCTGCGCGTTAACCTGACCACCGGTCAGATCACGAGGGAGACGCTAGACGAGCTCTATCTACGGCGCTATATGGGCGGCTGGGGGTTTATCGCCGAGGCGCTGCTGCGTGAGGTTCCCATAGGAGCCGACCCGCTCGGTCCCGACAATCGTCTCATCTATGCCACAGGGCCGCTAACTGGCCAACCTCTGGCCGGCGGCGGCCGCCACATGGTGGGCGCCAAGTCGCCCCTCACGGGCGGCTTTGCGGGTTCAGAGGCCGGCGGCTACTTTGGCGCTGAGCTCAAGCGCGCCGGATGGGACCGCATCATCTTCGAGGGCGCTTCGCCCCACCCCGTCTATCTTTGGATCCACGACGAGCGCGTAGAGCTGCGTCCGGCCACGCATCTGTGGGGGCTCGAGACCGCCGATTGCCAGCAGGTCATCCGTGAGGAGACCGGCGAGGCGAATGCGCGGGTTTCTCAGTGCGGCGTGGCGGGCGAGCGGCTGGTGCTGCTCGCCAACATCATGCATGACGTGAGTCGCGCGGCCGGCCGTTCCGGGCTGGGCGCTGTGATGGGCTCCAAGCGCCTCAAAGCAGTGGCTGTGCGTGGCACTCAGCGCCCCCCTGTGGCCGATGCTGATGCGCTGCGCGAGCTGGGGCGCTGGTTCCGCGAGCACTATAGCGAGACTGGGTCAGCCGCCTATGCGACGTTGGGCACCATGCGCATGGTGCGTGTCAACCAGATGGCTGGCGGCCTGCCGACACACAACTTCTCCCAAGGGCAGTTTGAGGCCTTTGAGCGCATCAGCTCTGAGACGATGGCCAACACCATCACCGTCGAGCGCGATACCTGCTTTGGCTGCCCAATACGCTGCAAATGGGTGGTTGAGGTAGACCGACCCGATCGCCCGGTACGCAGGGCGTATGGTGGCCCCGAGTATGAAACTGTCGGCGCACTGGGATCTTGTTGTGGCATAGGTGACCTTGAGGCCATCGCCTATGCCAACCAGCTCTGCAATGCCTACGGGCTCGACACCATTGGCGTGGGCGTGACCATTGCCTGGGCCATGGAGTGCTATGAGCGCGGCATCATC
>ENA-UOXR01000311-UOXR01000311.1-bioreactor-metagenome-genome-assembly--contig:-NODE-311-length-60849-cov-24.712702_pt1 | contig 60849 bp, 51 predicted proteins | sample MGYA00238164_ERZ764825 | MGnify/ENA primary metagenome ERZ764825 (study PRJEB28920, sample SAMN05720171) | bioreactor metagenome | isolation source: Anaerobic biogas reactor | place: USA:Washington... | reverse complement strand
CTGCGATACTGCTCCATGTCCCCCGTCTGGCAGTGGACGATGTAGTGGCGGGCCTCCCGCCTGTTCAGCTCCCGGGCGTTCTCCAGGGCGTCGAGGCACATGTCCAGGGCGCCGTCGCCGATGGCGTGCAGGGCCACCTGCATCCCGGCGCAGTGGGCGGTCCGGACCAGGTCGTTCAGCTCCTCCGCACCGTAGATGGGCACGCCGTGCACCCCCGGCATGTCGGAATACTCCTCCCGAAGAAAGGCCGTCCTCCCACCCATGGAGCCGTCGGTGAGGATCTTCAGGGGGCCGATGTGGAAGGCGGGACTGCCGTCCCCGGTCCTCCACCCAGAGGCCAGGAAGCCGTCGAGGGCCTTCCCGTTCCTGAGGAGGAGCTGTTCGGTGATCCTGACGGGCATCTTCCCTTCTCCGTCCAGGCCGAGGTAGAGGCCGAGAATGGCTTCAAAGTCTCCTCCCACCGATCCAAGGTCATCGGAATGGATGGAGGTCAGCCCCGCCTCCGCGGCCGCCGCGCCGGCCCTGGCAACGAGTCCCCGGAGTTTCTCCCCGTCGGGCAGCGGCTTCCTGGAATGGGCCCATTCCACGGCGGTCTCCCGGATCACCCCGGTGGGGCGCCCCGTACCGTCAAGATCCACCACTCCTCCGGGAAAACGGCTGTCGGCGGTGATCCCCAGGATTTCCAGGGCTCTCGAGTTGAGCACGGCTACGTGGCCGCACACCCGGGACAGGATCACCGGGTTGTCGGGGGCCAGGCCGTCCAGGTCGTCCCGGGTGAAGATCCGGGGCTCGTCGAAGTGTTCGTGATTCCACCCCCGGCCGGAAACCCACTCCCCGTAGGCGGGCTTTTCCCAGTCCAGGAAGGACTTCAGCCTGTCCCGGACTTCATGGACGGAGCGGCACCCCGTCAGGTCCGCCTGCTCCAGGGAAATGGCATAGGCGAGAAAGTGCATGTGGCCGTCGATAAATCCGGGGAGCATGAGCCGCCCCCCCAGGTCGATCCGCTCCGCCCCTTCCGCCCTTTCGAGCACATCCCCTTTCCGGCCGACGGCCGCGATGGTCTGGCCGTCCGCGAGGAGAGCTTCCGCCACTCCTGCGGGAGTATAGATCTTTCCGTTGAAGAAAACGGTTCCGCTCACTTGTCTTTCTCCTCCTCTTCCGTTCCTGCGGAAAGGAGCCGCCTTTCCATGTCCTCCAGCTCGTCGGGGAAGAAAACCTCCTCCGCCGGAAGGGAGCACCGTTCCAGGAGCCCTTCCCGGAAAAGAGTCTCCGCCTCGGCGGGTTCCGCCGGACGCATCTCCCCGCCGTTCTCGTCGTAAAGAAAAAGCAGCCTTTCCCCCGAGGGTCCTTCCCCCTCGACAAGGTACAGGCAATTTCCGTCGTCATCCTCCCTCATGCCTGCGATGCGCATGTCTATCCCTCCCGGCCAGTGTCGTGGATTTCATTATACCGTCCCCCGGCCCTTCGGCTATAATTGGACGGGAAAGTTCCCGAAAGGAGCCGGATCCCATGGAAAAGATGCCCCGCTCAAGGGGATGCTTCGTCTGCGGATCCCCGGAGGAAAACCGGCGGAGCCTCGGCGTGGAAATATTCTGGAACGAAGAGGAACACAGGACGGAAATCCGTATACGGCCCGATGCCACGTGGTGCGGCTACGAGGGGATCGTCCACGGGGGCATCATCGCCTCGGTGTTCGACGACGCCATGGCGTGGGCCGTGAGGAAGACCATCGGTACGTGGGCGGTGACGGGAGAGATGTCCGTCCGGTACCTCCGCCCCGTGCAGGAAGGAAAGGAATACGTAGTGGAAGGAAGGGTGGACAGGCTGTCAGGCCGGAAAATCACCACCGCCGCCCGGATGGCCGACGGCAGCGGGAAAACGGTGGCTGAAGCGACCGCCCTGTTCATCAGGATGCCCGGCGGCGGAAGCTGACTCCGGAAACCGGGAACCGAACACGCCCAAGGAGGCTGACGAAGACCCATGAATCTCCTATCGTTCATCGACCCTGAACTCGCGGAGGCGATTGAGGGGGAAAAGGCACGGCAGAACCTCACCATCGAGCTCATCGCGTCGGAAAACTTCGTCCCGGAGGTGATCCTCGAAGCCCAGGGATCGGTGCTCACCAACAAGTACGCCGAAGGCTACCCCGGAAAGCGGTACCACGGCGGCTGCCGGTTCATCGACGTGGTGGAAAGCCTCGCCATCGAACGGGCCAAAAGCCTCTTCGGAGCGGAGCACGCCAACGTCCAGCCCCATTCCGGGGTGAACGCGAACCTCGCCGTGTTCATGGCCATGCTCGAACCCGGTGACGTCATCCTCGGCATGGACCTCCGGCACGGGGGGCACCTTTCCCACGGAACGGCGGTGAACATCTCCGGAAAGTTCTTCCGGGCCTTCAGCTACGGCGTGGACAGGGAGTCGGGCCGGATCGACTATGACGAGGCCGAAAGGATCGCTCTGGAACACCGGCCGAAGATGATCATCGCCGGAGGGAGCGCCTACCCCCGGGTCATCGACTTCGCCCGGTTCGCGGAGATCGCCGATACGGTGGGGGCCTATTTCCTGGTGGACATGGCCCACATCGCCGGTCTCGTGGCAGCGGGAGTCCATCCCAGCCCCGTCCCCCACGCCCATTTCGTCACCTTCACCACCACGAAGACCATGCGGGGCGCCCGGGGAGGCAACATTCTCTGCCGGAAGGAATTCGCCTCCAGGATCGACAAGGCCATCTTCCCCGGCATCCAGGGAGGTCCCATCCCCCAGATCATGGCGGGAAAGGCCCTGACTTTCAGGCTCGCCATGACCGAGGAATTCCGGAACTACGGCCGCCGGACCGTGGAGAACGCCGCCCGGTTCGCGTCGGTCCTGATGTCCCGGGGCTTCAGCCTCGTTTCGGGCGGCACGGACAACCACCTGATGCTCGTGGACCTCCGCAGCAAGGGGCTCACGGGCAGGGAAGCGGAAGAGCTTCTCCATGCCGCCGGGATCACGGTGAACATGAACCTCATCCCCTTCGACCCTGAAAAGCCGACCGTCACCAGCGGCATCCGCATCGGCCTCGCCGGCGCCACCAGCCGGGGCTTCACCTCCGCCGACGCCGAGGAAACAGCCCGCATCGCCTGCGACCTGCTGGAAAAAAAGACCGCCGGAGGCCCCTCTTATAGGGAAAGGGTCCTCCGACTCTGCCTGGACCACCCGGTCTACATGACCCGGGAGGAGCTGGCGGCGTCTCCGTTTTTCACCAGGGATCTCCTGTAGCGCAAAGGGTGGCCTGTCCGTCCGGGGCGACGGAAAAAAGGTTGGCGCATTTGATGATATGTAAATATAATCTGACCGGAAACTTTTGGTTTCCATGGCATACCAGAAATATGCTCCCGGTCATGCCGGAAACGGATTTCCCCTGCCTCGGCACACCATGAATCGGGCAGAAATACACGGCGGTTTTCCGGGAAAGTGTTAGAATACTTTCTGTGACATCTGAAGTTTGACGGTTGACCGCACATTTTTCTATTTCCGCGAAGGAGGTTTTTTCATGAGAAGCGAGGAAGTCTACGCGAAGTCCCTGGATCTGCACAGGGCGAAAAAAGGCAAGGTGGCCATCGAAAGCAAGATGCCCGTGAACTCCATGGCCGACCTGGCGCTCGCCTACACTCCCGGGGTTGCCGAGCCCTGCAGGGAGATCGGACGGAACAGGGATTCCATCTACGAAGTGACATCCAAGGCCAACATGGTGGCCGTCATCACCGACGGAACGGCAGTTCTCGGCCTGGGAGACATCGGCCCCGACGCTGCCCTTCCGGTCATGGAGGGGAAGTCGATCCTCTTCAAGCGCTTCGCGGACATCGACGCTTTCCCCATCTGCATCAATTCCAAGGATCCGGACGAGATCGTCAGGACCGCTTCCCTCATCCTCTCCTCCTTCGGCGGAGTGAACCTCGAGGACATCGCGGCCCCCCGGTGCTTCGAAGTCGAACGGAAACTCCAGGAAATCGCCGACATCCCCATTTTCCATGACGACCAGCACGGAACGGCCGTCATCGTCCTTTCCGGGCTGCTGAACGCACTGAAAGTGGTGGGCAAGAAGCTGGAGGACGTGAAGATCGTCATGACGGGAGCCGGCGCCGCCGGCACGGCCATCTGCAAGTTCCTCATGTCCGCCGGGGCGAAGAACGTCATCCTCTGCGACCGTGGCGGCGCCATTTACAAGGGGCGGACGGAGCACATGAACTGGGCCAAGGAGGAACTCGCGTTGCTCACGAATCCCAACAGGGAAAAAGGCTCCGTGGGGGACGTGATGAAGGGCGCGGATGTGTACCTCGGCCTCTCCGGCCCCGGCATAATCGACCAGGAGATGGTGAAGACCATGGCCCCCAAGGCCGTCATCTTCGCCATGGCCAATCCCACGCCGGAGATCTACCCCGACGAGGCTCTCGCCGCCGGTGCCGCAGTGGTGGCCACAGGGAGAAGCGACTTCCCCAACCAGCTCAACAACTGCCTCGGTTTCCCCGGCATCTTCCGGGGAGCCCTGGACGTGCGGGCCTCGGTCATCAACGAGGAGATGAAGCTCGCCGCCGCCTACGCCCTCGCCGGTCTGGTGCCAGAGAACGAGCTGCGGGCCGACAGGATAATCACGGAGGTAATGGACGAGCGGGTCGTGCCCGCCATCGCCGCGGCGGTCGCGGAAGCCGCGCGCAGGACCGGCGTGGCGCGGATCTGAACCGGGCCTTAATGGCATACTTTATTTCATAAAGGAGGAAGGATAGGAATGAAACGGTTTTCAGTCATCTGCCTTGCCGTGTTTTTGGTTGTTGCGGGAACAACCGCCTTTGCGGCGGAATTCACCCTCAAGCTGGGGCATATCGCCGATCCCCAGAATCCCTACGCCCAGGGAGCTGTGAAATTCACCGAGCTCGTGAAGGAGAAGACGGGCGGCGCGGTGGAAATCCAGGTTTTCCCCAGCAGCCAGCTCGGGAACCAGAGGGACCTCATCGAGGGGCTCACCTTCGGAACGGTGGACATGACCCTCACCAGCACCGCGGTCCTCGGCAACTTCCTTACCGAGGCGGCAGTCTTCGACCTCCCCTTCATTTTCCGCGACATTCCCCACGCCTACAAGGCTCTCGATTCCGTGGGCATGGAGATCTGCAAACCCCTTGAAAAGAGGGGCATCAAGGTCCTCGCCATGTTCGAAAACGGCGTCCGCCACATGACCAACAACAGGAATCCCATCCGGAAGCCCGAGGACGTGAAGGGCCTCAAGATCAGGGTCATGGAGCAGCCCATCTACATCGAAATGATGAAGATCCTCGGGGCGAGCCCCACCCCCATGGCCTTCGGCGAACTGTTCACCGCCATGCAGCAGGGCGTTGTGGACGGCCAGGAGAACCCGGCGGCCCACATCTTCACCTCCCGCTTCTTCGAGGTGCAGAAGTACATCTCCCTCACGGCCCACACCTACTCCGCCGAGCCGCTGCTCGTCGCCATGGGCGTGTGGAGCAAGCTCCCCGAAAATCATCAGAAGGCCATCCAGGAAGCTGCCAACGAGGCCAGGGACTGGCAGCGCGACCTCTGCAGGCAGCTCGAGAACCAGTACTGGGACAAGATCCGCGAGAGCGGAAAGAGCGAGATCAACGACGACGTGGACAAGGCCGCTTTCATGGAAGCCACCAAGCCCGTGTGGGCCATGTTCGAGGAGAAGCTCGGCAAGCAGAACATCGAAGCCATCGTCAACGTGAAATAACCTTCCCGGAGGGGGGCGGTTCCTTTACCGCTCCCTTTTTTTATTTCTCTCCATCCGAACGGAGGCATCTGAATGAAGAAAATCCTCACCCTTATGGAAAAAACCTTTGCCTTCCTCTCCATGGCAGGCATCGGCCTTATGCTCATCATCATATTCCTGCAGGTGATTTCCCGGTATTTCTTCGGCTACACCGCAAGCTATTCTGAGGAACTCTCCCGGTACCTCTTCGTCTGGGTCACCTTCCTCTCCCTCCCCGTGGTATCCCGGCAGGGAGGGCACATGGTGGTGGGGCTGCTCCTCGAACGGTTCACGGGGGAAAAACTCCGCAGGCTCAAAATCGCGGGGTGTATCTGCAGCATGGCCTTCCTCGCCATCATGGTCTGGCAGGGGATCCGCATGGTACAGCTCGCGGTCTGGCAGACATCTCCCGCCATGGAAATACCCATGTCCTACATGTACATTTCCATCCCCCTGGGATGCGGGGGCATGCTTCTCCTCGCCCTTGAAGAACTGGTCGATCTTCTGAAGGGAGGGGAAGCGGCATGACGGACCTCACTCTCTGGCTCCTTCTCTTCTTTTTCCTCACGATACTGCTGACCGGGGCGCCCATCGGGGCCGCCCTTGGCCTTTCATCGGCCATAGTGGTCTACGCCACCATGAACGTCCCCCTTGTCGTGGTGGCCCAGCGCATGTTCACCTCCATCGACTCCTTCTCCTTCATGGCGGTCCCCTTCTTCATGCTCGCCGGCTCCTTCATGTCCTCCGGAGGGGTGACAAAGCGGCTCGTCGATTTCGCGAACGCCCTCGTGGGAGCCCTCGCCGGGGGACTTGCCCTTGTCGTCGCGGTGGCCGGCATGTTCTTCGCCGCCCTTTCCGGCTCTTCGGCGGCCACCACCGCCGCCATCGGCGTGGCCATGATCGACGAAATGGAGAAGAGGGGCTATCCCAAGTCCTTCGCCGCAGCCGTGGTAGCCACGGGAGGCACAGTGGGCATCGTCATACCCCCCAGCGTCACCATGGTGGTCTACGGCGTCATCGCCGGGACCTCCATCGGCGACCTCTTCATGGGAGGATTCGCCCCCGGCATCCTCATGGGAGGCGCCACCTGCCTCGTGAGCTGGCTCATCGCCAGGAAAAGGGGATACAAGGGCGAAGGGAAAGCCAGCCTCGCCCGTATCATCAGGACATTCAAGGACTGCATCTGGGCCCTCCTCATGCCGGTGATCATCCTCGGAGGCATCTACGGCGGCATCTTCACCCCCACGGAAGCTTCCGCTGTGGCGGCGGTTTACGGAGCGTTCATCGGGCTGTTCGTCTACAAAGACCTCAAGTGGAAGGAAATCCCGAAGGTCCTCCTGAGCGCGGCCACGAGCACCACCATGATCATGTACGTGGTGGGCGCCGCCAACCTCTTCGGCTGGATCCTCACCAACGCCCAGGTTCCCCACAAAATAGCGGCCGGCTTCATCGCTCTGACGGACAGCCCCTTCATCTTCCTCATGCTCGTCAACGTGCTGCTTCTCTTCATCGGGTGCCTTCTGAACGCCTCTGCGGCGGTGGTCATCCTGACCCCCATCCTGCTTCCGGTGGTCCTGCAGCTCGGTATCGACCCCGTCTTCTTCGGCGTCCTCATGGTGGTGAACCTCGCCATCGGATGCATAACGCCCCCCGTGGGGCTGGACCTCTTCGTGGTGTCAAGCATCACCAAGATCTCCATCGACAGGATAATGAAGGACATTACACCGTACCTCGTCGCCCTTCTTGTCGTCCTTGTCATCCTCACATGGCTCCCCGGCATCATCCTTTTCCTTCCGAGGCTTCTCGGGGGAGCGTAGCATCGAAAAGCCGCCCGGCTCCTTCCGGGCGGCTTTTTTTAAGGAGGACCAACATGGGAAACACTATCGAGGTGCTGGCACAAGCTCTTTTGAAATCCGGAAATACCGTGGTTTTTTCCGGCGCCGGTATGAGCACGGAATCCGGACTGCCCGACTTCCGGTCGCCGAACGGACTGTGGGGGAAACACCGGCCTGAGGACCTGGCGTCCACTGACGCCCTGAACAGGAACTTCAAGCAGTTCGCCGCATTTTACAGGCAGCGCATCGAAACCCTCGGCGAAGTGCAGCCGAACAGGGGACACCTCATCCTGGCCGAATGGGAACTGAAGGGACTGGTGTCGGCGGTCGTCACCCAGAACGTGGACGGGCTCCACCAGGCAGCAGGCTCGAAAACCGTGCACGAGCTTCACGGAACGCTCAGGAAGGTCAGGTGCCAGTCCTGCGGAAGAGAGTTCCCCGCGGAACGGTTTTCCTCTGAAACAACCTGCGCCCAATGCGGCGGGAAACTGCGCCCCGCGGTGGTGCTCTTCGGAGAGATGCTCCCCGAGAAAACCCTCGATGAAGCCATGGAGCTCGCCGCCTCCTGTTCGCTTTTTCTCGTCCTCGGCTCGTCCCTCGCAGTCTCCCCCGCCAACATTCTTCCCGAAAGGGCAAAACGGCACGGCGCAGGGCTCTTCATCGTCAACAACACCCCCACCCATCTCGATTTCACCGCCGACGGCGTCATCCGGGATTCCATCGGCCATGTTCTCTCCGTCGCGGATGAAATTCTACAAAAAAAGTAATTTTTAACACTTTATACCCTTTTTTAATTCCATAATTCGACAAATACCACAATTGACTTTTCTGACAATGCCAGAGAAAATATGTATTAGAAAAAAATCAAATGTTTTTGCGCCCGCTTTTTTCTCAATAAGGCTGCGATGTGTTTCCTTCGGATGGATCAATGCCAAGGGCCGGCTTTCGTGATCCGCCGCATTTTCCCGAAGGGCAGAGCCTTTTGCGGGCAGTTGTCAGGAGCGTCGCAATCTACCCCGGAAAGGAGGTGTGATGAGGTATTCCTGTTCCTGAACTGAGATTTTCCATCGAGAGTACGCACCGCCGTTTTTCAACCAGTAGATCAAGGAGGGAAGAGCATGTTCAGAAAGCTTGGTCAGTCAATGGCAGCATGGTCCTTCAAGTACATCCCCGACCCCAGCATCTTCGCGGTTCTTCTGACGTTCATCGCCTTCGGCCTCGGCATGGCCCTCACTCCCAGCGGTCCCATGGATATGGTCCTCCACTGGTACAAAGGCTTCTGGGAACTCCTCACCTTCAGTATGCAGATGGCCCTTATGGTCATCACCGCTTCAACGGTGGCAAACGCCCCGGCGATCAAGAAGTCCATCTCCGCACTCGCTTCAATTCCGAAAAACAGCAAGCAGGCTGTATACTTCGTTGCCCTGATCTCAGTGGCGGTCTCCATCGTCCACTGGGGGCTCAGCCTCGTTCTCGGCGCCCTTCTCGCCAGGGAAGTCGGAAAATCCCTGAAGAAAAGGAACATGGCCTTTGAATACGGCCTCATCGGCGCCGCCGCCTACCTTGGGCAGATGACCTGGCACGGCGGCATGTCGGCGTCCGTCGGCCTTCTCATCGCCACTCCCGGTCACTTCCTCGAGAAGCAGATCGGCATCATCCCCATCGCGGATTACATGCTGAACCCCATGAACATCGCCGTCACCATCGGCGTTCTGGTCTTCCCGCCCATCTTCGCGTGGATGATCCACCCGAAGGACGACGAGATCAAGCTCCTCGAGCCAGACGTGGCGGAATACCTTGACCGGACCGACGAGGGGGCTCACAGGGTCCGTTCCGTTGTCACCGTGGGCGACAGGATGAACAACAGCAGGATCATCGCCCTGCTTCTCGCAGTCCTCGGTTTCACCTACATCTATCACCACTTCTCCACCAAGGGCTTCAGCCTCGACCTGAACATCGTGAACGCCATCTTCTTCTTTGCCGGCATCGCCCTTCACGGCACCATGGCCGATTACGTCCAGGCGGTGAAGGACGCCACACCTGGCGTGAGCGGCGTCATCTTCCAGTTCCCCCTCTACGCGGGCATCATGGGCATGGTCCGCTACTCGGGACTGGTGGACGTGTTCTCGGCAGCCATTGTCTCCATCAGCACGCTGAACACCTTCTACCTCTGGACCTTCATCAGCTCCAGCATCGTCAACCTCTTCGTCCCCAGCGGCGGCGGCCAGTGGGCCGTCCAGGGACCCGTCGCAATGAAATCGGCTGAGATGATGGGCGCCAGCTACATAAAGTCCGCCCTGGCCGTGGCCTACGGCAATACCTGGACGAACATGCTGCAGCCCTTCTGGGCCATAGCGCTCCTCGGCATCACGGGACTGAAGGCACGGGACGTGATCGGCTACGCCACAGCCGTGATGATCCTGAGCTTCCTTGTTTTCGCCCTTCCACTCCTGTTCCTTCCGGTGTAGGATAGGGCAACAGAGCAAGCAGCCTCGCCGGAATATACTGAACGAAAGGAAGTGGAACGATTGTCCGAAAAGGGTTTTCGCCTGGAAGAAGCGACCGTGCGGCAGATTCACGAGGCCATGAAGCGCGGTGAGACATCCTGCAGGGCCATCACGGAAGAGTATATCCGCCGCATTGAAGCCTATGACAGGAAAGGGCCTTCGCTGAAAGCAGTCATCCTGGTCAACCCGAACGCGGTGAAGGAGGCCGAGCAGCACGACCGAACCATCAGGGAGAAAGGGCCCGTCGGTCCCCTCCACGGCATCCCGGTCCTGCTCAAGGACAACGTCGAGACCGGGGATATGGTCACCACCAGCGGTTCGCTTTCGCTGAAAGACTACCTGCCAGACGATGACGCCTTCCTGACGAAGCGCCTCAAGGCGGCGGGGGCGATCATTCTCGCGAAGGCGAACATGCACGAGTTCGCCGTGTGGGGGGAGAGCGTGAGCTCCATCCTCGGCCAGGTGCTCAACCCTTACGACCTCACCCGGACGCCGGGAGGGTCGAGCGGCGGCACCGGCGCCGGCATGGCGGCAAACTTCGCCGCCGTTGGCATCGGCACCGACACCATCAATTCCATCCGTTCGCCTTCATCGGCGTGCGCGTGCGTTGGCATCCGCCCCACGATCGGCCTGGTGAGCCGCGACGGTGTCTCCCCCTACTCTTTCGATCAGGATACGGCGGGCCCCATCTGCCGGACGGTCGAGGACGCCGTTCTGGTCCTCGACGCGATCGCAGGATACGATCCGGCCGACTCCGAGACGGCGTGGTCGGTCGGCAATGTCCCCGCAACCTACACGGAATACCTCCGCAAGGACGGACTGACGGGAATGAGAATAGGCGTTCTCCGGAGCCTTTTCGGAAACAAACCGGAGCATGCCGACGTCAACGAGGCTATGCGGCGGAGCCTGGAGGTGATGAAGGAGGCTAAAGCCGTCCTCGTCGAAGTGAACGAGCCTATCGATACGAACTACCTGGCATCGAAGGTCAGCGTCCATCTTCATACGCTCAAAGACGACCTGGAGAGCTATTTGAAAAGCCTCGGGCCGAAGTCGAAGTACCATACCCTGGACGCCCTCATCACCTCCGGCGAGATCCATCCGGGCATCGTGGAGAACATGAAAACTGCGGCGGGCTTGAGCAAGGACAGCGACGAATACCGGGCGCGCACGCTCAAACGTCTTGCGCTCAGGACGCAGGTCATGAAGCTGATGGCCGACCTCGGTCTCGACGCTCTTGTCTACCCGCATCAGAAGCGCCTCGCCGTACCCGTGGGCGAATCCCAGGTGGAGCGGAACGGCGTCCTCGGATCGGCTACGGGCTTCCCGGCCATCACGCTCCCCGCCGGTTTCTCCCGGCCGTCGGCAAGCGCGCCGATTGGAGTTCCCATTGGCCTTGAGCTATTGGGCCGGCCCTGGAGCGAAGGAACCCTCATCTCCATAGCCTACGCTTTTGAACAGCTCACCGGTTTCCGGAAACCGCCCTTCAGCACTCCACCGCTTTCCTGAGGTACAATAGGGGACGGACCGGGGGGAGACCTTAAGGTCTCCCCCCTTTCACTTTTTCGGGCGGCCGCAGCCGGAGACGGCTTCCCGCCTGCAGGGAGGAAATCGGATGAAGACCTATGTCATAGGGCTCGTTCCGGGCCCCGTTTCGGTGCCGGAGGAGTTCCGGAGAGCCTATCTCGAGAATTTCGGCAGCGCCGACCTCGAGGAGGAGTTCTTTCTCCTCTGCGAAGAGGCCGAAGGCCTGCTCCGGCAGCTTCTGAAGACACAAAATCCGGTGACGATCCAGAGCGGCGAGGCCATGTCCGTCCTCTGGGGGGCCCTGAAAAGCTGCCTCCTGCCGGGAGACAGGCTGCTGGCCGTCTCCAACGGCGTCTTCGGCCGGGGATTCGGCGAGATGGGGCAGGCCCTCGGCATGAAGGTCCGGATCGTGGAGGCTCCCGAGGGCGAATTCCTCGATCCGGAGGTCATCAGGAGGGAAACCCTGTCCTTCCGGCCCCGTATGATCACCGCGGTCCACTGCGAAACGCCCGGCGGCCTGCTGAACCCCGTCGCTCCCCTGGGAGAAATCGCTGAAGAGGCCGGAGCCCTTCTCTGCGTGGACTACGTGGCCAGCGCCGGCGGCGCCGATGTGCGCACCGACGGGTGGGGCATCGACATCGGCCTCCTGGGGAGCCAGAAAGTCCTTTCCCTTCTTCCCGACCTCTCCATGGCGGCGGTGAGCCCGAAAGCCTGGAAGGCCATGGAGCGGGTGAACTACCAGGGATACGACGCCCTCCTCCCCTGGAGGGACGGGGTGAGGAACCGGTACCTTCCCTACACTTTCAACTGGCATGCCCTGAGCGCCCTCAGGCTCTCCCTGCTCCGGCTGCTCGGGGAAGGCCTGGAAGCTTCCTTCGGGCGCCATGAGAGGACAGCCCGGTACTGCCGGGAACGGCTTGCGGCCATGGACGTGTCCCTCTACCCGAAGCGGCAGGAACTCTGCTCCCCAACGGTGACCGCCGCCCTCGTGCCGGAAGGGTGGACATGGAAGAAGCTTGACGGCGCCCTCAGGGAACGGGGAATGGCGGTTGGGGGCAGCTACGGCCCCCTGGCGGGAAAAGTGTTCCGCATCGGGCACATGGGATCCCAGGCAGACATGGAGCTGGTGAAAAAAGGTATGGATGTCCTGGAGGACGTCCTCGGAGGAAAGTAAACAATCGAACGTTCCGGACGGAAAGAAAGGGGAACTGCCATGAAAATACTGCGGAAAAGCATTCTTGCGGTCCTTTCGGTCCTTGTTCTCGCGACGGCGGCCTTCGCCTCCGGCGGCAGGCTCACCCTGCTGTCGATGAACGACATCCACGGGCACATCTACCCGGAAGACGGCGCAGGAGGCCTCGCCAAGGCCGCCACGGTGATCGAGGCGATCCGGGGGGAAAACCCCGGGAACACGCTCCTTTTTGAAATCGGCGACGTGAACGAAGGCCCCCTGTTCTTCTACTTCCACGGCCACGCCGAGATGAGGGGGCTCTCCCTGCTCGCCACCGACGGGGGCACCCTCGGCAACCACGAGTTCGACCTCGGCGAGGACGTGTTGTTCGAAACGGTGTCCCGGGCCCGGTTTCCCGTGGTGGTCTCCAACCTGAGGCTCAGGGACGGCGGTCCGGCCCCCTTCCCCACCCACGGAATCAAAAAGACCGCCGACGGGCTCACCGTCGGTTTCTTCGGCCTCGTTACCCCCGAACTGGGCGCCATGACCTCGGGAAGGGGCAATTTCCGCGCCGGGCAGGACCTCCCCTCGGAGGCGGAACGGATGGTGAATCTCCTCCGCCGGGAGGGGTGCGACGCCATAGTGCTCCTGAGCCACTGCGGCCTTGACGTGGACCGCATGATCGCCCGGTCCGTGGCGGGAATTTCCGCCATCCTCGGGGGACACAGCCACACGCTCATGGAGCGGGAAGAATTCGTGGAGGGTCCCGGCGGATGGGTCACCGTCATAGGCCAGGCGGGATCATACGCCAGGTACCTTGGGAGGATGGACCTTGTCCTTTCGGAAGGCATGGCGAACAGGGAGGGAACATCATGGCGGGCAATTCCCCTGGGGAAGGACATCCCCGAGGATCTCCGGGTCGCCCTGCTGATCGAACCCTTCCGGGAGCGGCTGAAGGAGAAGCTGGACATCCCTCTCGCTCCCCAGCCCGAAGACTTCGACGCCCGGAGGGAGATCCTGCGGACCGGGGAAGCTCCCCTGGGGAACTTCCTTGCCGACGCCTTCCGGTGGAAGGCTGGGGCCGACGTGGCCTTTATCGCAGGGGGCAGCATCCGAGGGGACCGGATCTACCCTGCGGGATCCGCCACCTACGCTACCCTCACGAACATGATGCCCTTCGGGGGCTCCCTGTGGAAGGGATCCCTCTCCGGCAGCGACCTGCTACTGGTGCTTGAAACGTCCGCTTCGGGCTACGCCCTGGGCGAAGAGAACTACGACGCTGCCATGAGGGTTCCCACCGGGGGTTTTCTCCAGGTCTCCGGGCTGAGGTTCTCCATCGACCCGAAAAGGCAGCCCCTGCTCATCGACAACAACGGAATCGTCCGCACTCAGGGGTCCAGGCTCGTGAAGGCCGAGGTGCAGCAGCCCGACGGGTCGTGGGCTCCCGTGGACCCGGGAAAAACCTACACCGTCGCCACCACCGACTGGACGGCGGGGGGCGGAGACAAGCACTACATCCTGAAGAAGAACGGCTCCGCCTTCTCCTCCATGGAGCAGATGTACCTCGAGGCGGCGGCAGACTATGTCCGTTTCCTGAAAGAAATGCGCGGGGAAGCGGAAGGCAGGATCACCATTCTTCGATGACGGGGGCGGATTTCGTGGAAAGAACGACGGTCGGATACGAAAAACTGAAATCCTACGTGGCGGACATGCTGGAAAAAGGCCTCGGCTATTCCAGGGAGACCGCGGAGATAGGAGCCTGGGTCCTCGTGGAGGCCGACGCCCGGGGACATGCGTCCCACGGCGCTGCACGGGTCGAGCTCTACCATGATCTTATCGCCAGCGGAAAAGCCGACCCCCACGGGCAGCCGGAAATCGTGCATGAAACCCCCGTTTCTCTGGTCGTGAGCGGGAACAACGGTTCCGGATTCGCTGCGGCGAAAATGGCCATGGAAAGGACCATCGAAAAGGCCCGGCAGAACGGCACCTGTATGACCGCCGTCAGGGATTCCGGCCACTTCGGCATGGCGGGGGTCTGGGCGGAGATGGCCGCCGACGCGGGAATGATGGGGGTCGCCCTCACCAATACCATCCGTGCGGCCATTCCCCTCTTCGGCCGGGAGCGCCTGCTGGGGACCAATCCCATCTGCGTGGCCATTCCCCGGGGGAAAAAGCCCCACTTCATGCTCGACATGGCCACCACCACCGTAGCCATGGGCAAGGTGGAAGTGGCGGCCCGCCGCAGCGGGACCATGCCGGAGGGATGGTTCGTCGACGAAAACGGAAAGGACCTCTGCGACGCGGTGCGGGCCCTGGAGATAGGCCGCATGGGGGCAAGCCCCTACGGGGGGATCCTCTTCCTCGGAGGGAGCGGGGAAACCCTGGGAGGCCACAAGGGATACGGCCTCGGCCTTCTCGTGGAACTGCTCACCGCCGGCATCTCCCTCGGCGCCCCCACCTTCGACTCCTATTCCGAGCGGTGCGGCATCTGCCACTATTTCCAGGCCACCCGCCTGGACCTCTTCGGCGACAGTTCGGCCATCCAGGAGCACGTGGAATACATCCTCGAAAAGCTCCGCACCGGTCCGAAGGCCGAAGGGCACGAGAGAATCTACATTCACGGGGAAAAGGAATATGAACGGCGGCTGAAGTCCCTGGAAGAGGGGGTGTATCTCGACCCCGCCACATGGAAGAAACTTGACGGATACGCGGCCCTCTTCGGGATGCCCCGGCTGGAACCCTGAAAGGAGGATGACGGTTATGGACGTCTATCTTGGTCTGGACATCGGCACTACCAACATCAAGATGACCCTGGCCGACGGGGAGGGAAAAGTGGTGGAAAGCCGCTCCCACCCCCTCGGAATGTCCTCTCCTGGCCCCGCCTGGGCCGAGCAGGATCCTGAGGACTGGTGGACCGGAGTGACGGAGCTGCTCTCTTCCGTGCCGGGGAACGTCCGGGTGGTCGGGATCGGCCTTTCCGGGCAGATGCACACCCTCGTGCCGGTTGACCGGGATGGAAGGGTGCTGCGGAAGGCGATCCTCTGGTGCGACCAGCGAACCGCCGCGGAGTGCGCCGAGGCCGAGGCCGCCCTCGGCGGGGAGTCCCGGGTTGTGGAGATGACGGGGAACCTCATCTACCCCGGGTTTACGCTGCCGAAAATCCTCTGGATCAGGAAGCACGAGCCCGAGGTCTACCGGAAGATAGCCACATGCTACATCGCCAAGGATTACATCGGGTGGCGCCTCACCGGCGAACGGGCCTCGGAATGGTCCGACGCCTCGGGAAGCGCCTGCTGGGACGTTTCGGCCCGGAAATGGAGGAGCGATCTCCTCGAAGCCCTGGGCGTGGACGAAGGGTGGCTCCCCCCCGTAAAGGGATCGGCGGAAATCCGGGGGACCCTCAGGCCCGAACTGGCGCGGCGCCTCGGCTGGGGAGAGACGAACGTGGTCTGCGGAGGGGCCGACAACGCCGTATCCGCCTTCGGGCTGGGCATAGGTTCTCCCGGAGACTGCATGATCTCCATCGGCACCTCCGGAACGGTCCTCGCCATTACCGAGTCCACGGCCCCCGACCCGACCGGACGGCTCCATTTCTTCAATTCCGTCCTTCCCGGCCAGTCCTACTACATGGGGTGCATGCTCGCCGCCGCCGCGTCCCTGAACTGGTTCCGGGACACCATGGGGAGGGATCTCACCTGGGACGGCATCGGGAAGGCGGTCGAAGAGGTGCCCCCGGGCGCGGGGGGGATGCTCTGGCTTCCCTACCTCAACGGCGAGCGCACCCCCCACAGGAACCCGAACGCGAGAGGGGTGCTCTACGGCCTGTCCTCCATGAGCGACAGACGCCATGTTTTCCGGTCGGTCATGGAGGGGATCACCTACGGGCTGCGGGATTCCTTCGATCTGGTCCGGGCAGCAACCCCGGTAAAGCGGGTCATCATGGCGGGAGGCGGGGCAAAAAGCCCGACCTGGCGAAAAATGACCGCCTCGGTGATCGGCTTCCCCGTCTCCGTACCGGAGGCGGACGAAGGGGGAGCCTACGGAGCGGCCATGCTTGCCGCCCTCGGAGGCGGCCTTACCGTGAACGAGGTGAGAGGGTGGACCGGGATCCGCGAAACGGTGCAGCCTAACAGCTCTGAAAAGGAAGCCTACGACAGGGGGTACGTTCAGTTCCGGGCGCTCTACCGGGACCTCAGGGATCGGTTCGACGCCACGGCGGAAAACGCTGCCAAATAAGACCCGGGGCGGGCTCAGAGCCCGCCCCGGTTATTTATACCCGTCACTCTTCCCCGTCGGGTATGTTCTCCAGGTCCTCCTCCCACGGGGCGGAACTTCCGTCGCTCGGGGCCCGGTAGTCCCCCCGGGGGGAAAGGGACCCTCCCGATCCGACCTTGGGACCGTCGGGAACACAGGACCGCTTGTACTGGCTCAATTTGAAAAACCGGCGGAGAAAGACGGAAAGCCAGTGCTTTATTTCGGAAAGGGTGTACTCCGTCCGCCGCCCGGGGAGGATGTCGGGCCACACGCCCGCTGCAGCGTCCCGCCAGGCGGATTGCGCCAGGAAGGCAACCTTGGACGGGAGATAGCCGTACCTCAGGATGTAGAACAGGTTGAAGTCCTGCAGCTCGTAAGGACCGATGACGGCCTGGGTGCTCTGGGACGGGCCGTCCTCCGCGGATCCCGGCACAAGTTCCGGGCTGATCTCCGTTCCGAGGACGGCTTCCAGCACCGGGGACACTTCCTGGCCGAGAACACCGCTTGCGGCAACCCACCGGACGAGATACTGGATGAGAGTCTTGGGGAGGCCGGCGTTCACGTTGTAGTGGGACATGTGGTCCCCCACGCCGTAGGTGCACCAGCCTAGGGCGAGCTCGCTGAGGTCGCCGGTGCCCACCACCATGGCGTTCCGGGCGTTGGCGATCCGGAAGAGGACCGACGTCCTCTGCCCCGCCTGGACGTTCTCGAAAGCCACGTCATAGACCGGTTTCCCTTCCGCGAAGGGGTGCCCCATGTCCTTCAGCATCTGCATGCACCCCGGGCGGATGTCGATCTCCCCCGCATCCACCCCCAGGGATTCCATGAGTTTCCGCGCGCTTTCGGCGGTCTTTTCCGAGGTTGCGAAGCCGGGGAGGGCGTAGGCCTTTATGTTCGTCCTCGGCAGCCCCAGGAGGTCCATGGTCCTGGCGCAGACGATCAGGGCCTGGGTTGAGTCGAGGCCCCCCGACACCCCCAGGACGAGGTTCCGTATCCCCGACGATTCCATCCGTTCGGCGAGCCCCTGGACCTGGATGCTGTAAATCTCCCGGCAACGTTTCTCCCGGAGGGACGGGTCGGAAGGGACGTAGGGAAAGCGGGGCACGGCCCGGACCAGGGGGATCCTGCCCGATGGGGTGCCGAGAGGAAAGGCGATCCTTCGGAAGGAAGGACGGGCCGTCCTTCCCCCGGCATCTGAGAAGGTGGTGATGGTTATCCGGTCGCCGGCAAGGCGGCCAAGGTCGATGTCGGCCACGGTCACGGCCGGTTCCCGGGAGAACCGCTCCGATTCCGCCAGGATCTCCCCGTTCTCCGCCACCAGGGCATGGCCGTCCCAGGCAAGGTCGGTGGTGGACTCCCCCGGTCCCGCCCCGGTGTAGACGTAGGCGGCGATGCACCGGGCCGACTGGTTGGCGACAAGGGCCCGGCGGTAATCGGCCTTTCCCGTGGTGACGTTCGAGGCGGACAGGTTGGCCACTACTGTTGCCCCGGACAGGGCTGCATAGCAGGACGGGGGAACGGGAGTCCAGAGATCCTCGCAGATTTCGCAGAAAAGCCGGAAGCCGGGTATGCCCTCCGCCTCGAAGATGAGATCCGCCCCCACCGGGATGTCCTTCTGTCCCAGGAGGTCGAAGGTGTCCGCCGGAAGGGCGGAGGCCGGTTTGAAATGCCTCAGCTCGTAGAATTCCCGATAGTTGGGAAGGAAGCTCTTGACCGCCACGCCGAGGATGCGGCCCCTGAACAGGACTGCGGCGCAGTTGAAGAGCCCGTCCCCGATCATCAGCGGGATTCCGGCGGCGATGACCATGTCCATGGAAGCCGAAGCCCCGAGCACCGTTTCGAGTCCCTTGAGAGCGGACTGCCGCAGGGCGTCCTGGAAAAAGAGATCCCCGCAGGAGTAGGCTGAGATTCCCAGTTCCGGCAGAACGGCGAGCACCGCCCTGCGGTCCGAGGCATCACGGAGCAGCTCTATGGACCTCTCCGCATTGCGGGAAGGGTCCGCGGTCCGGACGGCAGGAACGCATGCCGCCACCCGGATGAAGTTATGGCTGTACAGGTTGAAAAAATCGCTGTTCACTCTCGATGCCTCCCTCGACAGTCCTTTCACCTTTTTCCGGCATTCCAACAATACACCAAACGGGGACTTTTGGCATTCTTTTCCCGAATCTCCCGCCGGAAACGGGGATCACCCCCGCGCCTGGATTGACGGGAAATCTCGGAAAGGACGTATAATAGATTCCGGCCATTTCAGAAGAACCGGCGCTTCTTTCAGGAACCGCCGCCTCTTCCCCGCCGCAGGTCCCGGGAAGGGGGATCATCCGCACCGAGGAGGATTTTCATGGAAAAGAAAACCCCGCACACCGGCAGATCAAGGGAAAGCGGCAGATTTCAGCCTTTCCTGCGGAAGAACGGTCCGTCAAGAGTGCAGCCCGGGAAGAACCTCCCCTCGAGCAGGATCTGGCTGTGGTTTCTCGCCGTTCTCGCCGTCAACTACCTCGTGGCCTCTCTCCTGGCACCGGCGCCCAAGGAGCCGGTGAACATCCCCTACACCCTCTTCAGGGAGGAAACGGCGAAAGGGAACGTCCACGCCATCTACAACAGGGGAGAAATCGTCTGGGGTGATTTCCGGAATCCCGTGACGTTTCCCGGGGCCGGTAAGGAAACCGGTCCTTCCGTGAGCGGGGCGAAAGCAGTCACACTCTTCACCACCACCCTCCCGGCGTTTGTGGACAGCGGTCTGGAGGCGTTTCTGCTCTCCCATGGCGTGGAAATCAGCGCGAAACCCATGCACGAGGAGCGGAGCGCCTTGGAGACCCTTCTCTACAGTTTCGGCCCCGGATTGCTGTTCATCCTCTTCTATTTCTGGCTGTTCCGCCGGTCCGCCTCCCAGGGCGGCATGGGGGGCCTCATGGGGCTCGGGAAAAGCAAGGCACGGCGGTTCGACCAGAAGGCGGAAGAGAAGGTCACGTTCAACGACGTGGCAGGCATCGACGAGGCGGAGAACGAACTGGTGGAGATCGTCGATTTCCTGAAGGATCCCGAAAAATACACCAGGCTGGGAGGGACCGCCCCGAAGGGCATTCTTCTCGTGGGAGCGCCGGGAACGGGAAAAACCCTCCTGGCGAAAGCGGTGGCCGGCGAGGCCGGGGTTCCCTTTTTTTCCATGAGCGCCGCAGAATTCGTGGAAATGATCGTCGGCGTGGGCGCGGCAAGGGTGCGGGACCTTTTCAGCCAGGCGCGGGAAAACGCCCCCGCCATCATCTTCATCGACGAGCTGGACGCCATCGGCCGTGCCAGGGGCCAGGTGAGCATCGGGGGCTCGAGCGAGCAGGAGCAGACCCTGAACCAGATCCTGACCGAGATGGACGGTTTCTCAAGCAGGACCGGGGTAATCGTCCTCGCGGCCACCAACCAGCCCGATGTGCTCGACAAGGCCCTGCTGAGACCGGGGCGGTTCGACCGGCGGGTCGTGGTCAATCTTCCCGACAGGACGGGGCGGGAGGCCATCCTGAAGGTGCACACCAGGAACGTCCCCCTGTCCGAAGAAACCAGCTTAGGCGAGATTGCCGCCACAACGCCCGGCTTTTCCGGGGCCGACCTGAAAAACCTCGTCAACGAGGGTGCCCTCCTCGCCGCCAGGCGGGGGCAGGACAGCGTAACGGCCAAGGATTTCCTGGATGCCCTCGAGAAGATCGTGCTCGGTCCGGAACGCCCCCTTCTCCTGAGCAGGGAGGACAGGGAGCGGGTGGCGTACCATGAAGGGGGACACGCGATCCTCGGCCTCACCGTCCCCGGCGCCGATCCCGTTCACAGGGTGACGATCATGCCCCGGGGCCAGGCCCTGGGAGTCACATACCAGCGCCCCGTCTCCGACCGGTACAGCTACCCGGAATCCTATCTCCGGGCACGGATCATCGGCATACTCGGAGGCAGGGCGGCGGAAGAGGTCGTCTACGGAACAAAGACCACGGGAGCGGAAAGCGACATCGAGCAGGCAACGGGACTTGCCTGGAGGATGGTCACCCGGTGGGGCATGAGCGAACGGCTCGGCATGGTGCAGCTCGCACCCCGGGAGAATCCCTACCTCGGTACCCAGGGGGGATTCGGGGGAACGAAACCCTTCAGCGAAGAAACCGGAAAAATCATTGACGAAGAGGTCTTCAGGATCATCAGGGAAAGCCTTGAAGAAGCGAAAAGGTTGCTGACGCTGCACAGGAGGGAGCTGGACGCCCTGGCGGATGCCCTTGTCTCCAGGGAAACGCTGGATGAAAAGGAAATCCTCGCCGTCACGGGACTGACTCCCCCCCCCTCGCCCCCAGCGGCAAAACTGCCGGCAGAGGGCTGAACAGGCCCTTCCCGGAACCGGGGAGGCAGCCCCGGGCGAGAATCCCGGCCTGAACCTCCCGTGGCGGCACGGGGCAAAAAGTTCAATAGGCAGTATAATCTGAAGAAACACGGGCAATCCGGTGTTTACCTATGAAGTCATTCCCCGGATTCCTCCTGAGGGGGTTTCCGGAAAATACGCGGAAGGAAGGGATTTCTTTTGGCTTTCGAACGAATACGGCATGAAGCGCTCGTTGAGCTCTCTACGTCAATCCTTGAAAAACTGGGCTACCCCGCCCACAAGGCCCGCATCACGGCCGCGGTTCTTGCAGAAGCCGACGCCAGGGGGGTCTCCTCCCACGGGGTCACCAGGCTGAAGGTGTACCGGAACGAGCTCGAAGGGGGCCACGTCAAACCCCAGGCGGACCCGGAAATCGTCCACGAAACACCCATTTCCCTCGTGGTGGACGGACATTACGGCGTGGGAGCCCACATTTCCGAGTTCACCATGAAGCGGGCGATCGAAAAGGCTAAAGCCCATGGAACATGCTACGCCTCGGTGCGGAACTCCAACCACTTCGGCATGGCGGGGCTGTGGGCCGAGATGGCGGTGAAGGAAGGCCTTCTGGGCAGCGCCTTCACCAACACCATCCGGTGCGCCGTCCCCACCCTGGGGAAAGAGCGCCTCCTCGGCACCAACCCCATCGCCGTCGGCATACCGTCCGACGGCGAACTTCCCTGGCTCCTCGACATGGCCACAACCACGGCCCCCCGGGGGAAGCTCGGCGTCTACAAGCGCCGGGGGCTCGAGATGCCCGAGGGCTGGTTCGTCGGCGAGTCAGGCGAAACCGTGACCGACCCGTCCGAGGCCACTTCCATTCTCGCCGATCCCACGGGAAAATGGGGAGGTCTCCTCTTTCTCGGGGGAGCGACCGAGCTTATGGGAGGGCACAAGGGATACGGCCTCGCCGTTTTGGTGGACATGCTCTGCGGCCCCCTGGCGGGCGGACCCTGGACCCGGGACGTCTTCCAGACCATGGACGCCAACGTGGGGCATTTCTTCTCCGCCACGAGGCTCGACCTCTTCGGCGATGAAAAGGACATCCGCAGACGGGTCGGGGAAATGCTGTCCGCTCTCCGCTCATCCGCTCCTTCCGAGGGGAACGAGCGGGTGTACGTCCACGGTGAAAAGGAGTCCCTCCGCAGGAAGGAGGCCCTCGAGACGGGAGTGCCCCTGGACGATGCCACCTTCAGGATGCTGAAGGACTTCGCCACGGAATTCGGCCTCACTCCCCCCGAAAAAGCATAAATAGACTGAGGAGGTAAAACCATGGCACGGATCACTTTCCCCTATGAAGGATTCGGAGACGCGGTCATTCCCGACGGAAATCTCCTGGCGGTGCTCGCTCCCCGGACGGCTGCCCTTGCCTCCGGGAACGACCTGGACGAAGTGAAGCGGGCCCTCGGAGAACCCATTGGATCTCCGAGACTGCGGGAGATGGTGAAAAAGGGAGATTCGGCCCTTATCCTGATCGATGACAACACCCGGAACACCCCCACGGCCCAGCTGCTCCCCCTGGTTCTCGAGGAACTGGGAGCGGGCGGGGTAGCCCTGCAGGACACGGCGGTTCTCATCGCCCTCGGAACCCACCGGCCCATGACGGGCGCCGAAGTGGAGGCCAAGGTAGGAAAGGACCTCCTGGAGAGGATCCGGGTCTACCAGCATGACGCCCACGACGTAAACGGCCTGGCGAACCTGGGGACCACGGAACACGGCACGGAAGTGTGGGTCAACAAGCTGCTGCTCGAATTCGACCACGTGGTGGCCCTGGGGCACATCACCCCCCACAGGGTGGCGGGCTTCTCCGGCGGGGCGAAGATGGTCCAGCCCGGCGTTTCCGGGGTGGTCACCACGGGCCAGACCCACTGGGTGAGCGCCCTCTACGAAGGGGAAGACATCATGGGCACCATCGACAACCCCGTCCGCCGGGAGATGAACGCCGTGGCGAAAAAGGCGGGACTCTCCTTCATCGTGAACGTGGTCCTCGACCGGGAGGAGCGGATCTACCGCTGCGTCTGCGGCGACCCGGAAAAGGCCCATGCCGCCGGCTGCGAGGCGTCCCGGGAGATCTTCGGCGTTCCCTTCCCCGAGTACGCCGACATCGTGATCACCGACACCTTCCCTGCGGACAGCGAGCTTTGGCAGGCCGCCAAGGGCATCTACGCGGGCGACCTGCCCCTGAAGAAGGGCGGCGTCCTCGTGACGGTGACCCCCTGCCCCGAGGGGGTGGCCCAGGGCCACCCCGAACTGACGGACATCGGGTACCTTCCTTTCGCAGAGGCGAAGACTATGGTGGACCGGGGGGAGATCGAAGACCTCACCCTGGCCGCTCACATCGTCCACGTTGGCAGGATCATCCGGGACAAGGGAAGGGGCATCATGGTCTGCCCCTGCATCGGCGCCGAGACCTCCAGGAAGCTGGGCTTCGCCTTCGCCGCAACCCCGCAGGAAGCCGTGGACCTCGCCTTCTCCATGACCGGTCCCGAAGCGAAGGTCATCGTCCTCCAGAACGGGGGGGATCTCCTTCCCATCCATGGACCCGAAGGGGGTCCCTCTTCATGAGGCGGATTCTCGACATCGGGATCTCGCTGTACAAGGGGGCACTTACCCTGATGACGGTGGCCCTCTTCGTCATCGTGGGGGTGAGCGTCTTCACCCGCTACTGCCTGAACAGCTCCCTGGGGTGGTCCGACGAGCTCTCCCGGTTCCTCTTCATCTGGGTTACCTTCCTGGGTGCGGCCTATGCCTACGGGCTGAACGAACACATCGGCCTCGACTTCGTGGTGGACAGGATCCGGAACGAAAAGACCCGGACGGTGATCCGCCTTCTCAGTGAGATCTGCATCGGGGTCGTCATCTTCGTCATCGCCTGGTACGGGTGGGACGTCGCCGTCTCCGCCACGAACCTCTCCCCCGCCCTGGACATCCCCATGACAGTAGTCTACGGCGTGGTACCCCTGACCGGGGCGCTCATGGCCGTTCTGAACGTCCTGAAGATCCTGGGGTGGATCGGGCGCCTGAGGGCCCTGTCCACGCCCCCGGAGAGGAGGTAGGCCCATGCTCTGGCTCTTTCTCGGCATCCTGTTCTTCTTCACCGTCTTCGGCGTTCCCATCGTTTTCTGCCTCGGCATCGCCAACCTCGTGATGCTCCTGGTCATGGACATTCCCCTGATGGCCCTCCCGGCAAAGGTGATCCAGGGAGCGGACAGTTTTCCTCTTCTCGCCATCCCCTTCTTCATGTTCGTGGGCGAGGTCATGAACCGGGGCGGCATCGCCAGGAGGCTGGTGGACTTCGCCGACGCGCTGGTGGGGCACATCACCGGCGGCCTCGGACACGTGTCCGTCCTCAGCAGCATGTTTTTCGGGGGTATCTGCGGCTCCGCCGTCGCTGAAACGGCCGCCATCGGCGGTCTCCTCATCCCCCCCATGAAGAAGCAGGGCTTCCCGGGCCCCCTGGCGGCGGCCATCTGCGCCTCCGCTGCGGTGATCGGCATCATCATCCCCCCGAGCATCCCCTTCATCCTCTTCGGCATCATCACCAGCACCTCCATCGCGAAAATTTTCCTCGGAGGGATCATCCCGGGCATCGTCGTGGGGCTCGCGCTGATGGTGACCACCTATTTCATCACGAAAAAACAGGGGATCGCCCGGCCGGCCCCGGACCGGACCTTCTCCCTCCGGCGGGTGGGACAGACCCTCATGAGCGCGGGGTGGGCCCTTTCCATCCCCGTGATCATCGTGGGAGGCATCCTGGGCGGCGTCTTCACCGCCACGGAAGCCGGCGCGGTGTCCGCCTTCGTTGCCATGATCCTCGGCCTCTTCGTCTACAGGGAGATTTCGTTCAGGGATCTTCCGGGAATCTTCCTCTCCACGGGAAAAACCACGGCCACGGTCCTCTACCTCTGCGGCATGGCCATGTGCACCGCATGGCTCCTCACGAGGGCCCGGGTACCCTTCGAGCTCGCGGCCACCGTCCAGTCCATCACCGATTCCCAGCTGGGTGTGCTCCTCATGACCAACCTCCTTCTCTTCTTCGTGGGGTTCGTCATGGACCTCACGCCTGCAATGCTGATCCTTGCGCCCATCCTCCTTCCGGTGATGCAGCAGGTTGGGGTCGACCCCGTGTACTTCGGCGTCATCATGTCGGTCAACCTGGGGATCGGCCTCATCACCCCGCCCGTGGGAACGGTGCTCTACGTGGCCACCGGCGTCGCGGGGGTGAAGTTCGAGGAACTCGTGAAGTCCATCGTCCCCTTCGTGGTGGCGGAAGCGGCGGTGCTGGTGCTGCTGATCTTCTTCCCCCAGATCGTCCTGTTCATCCCCAATCTCGTCCTGCCTTAGGAACGGGATTCCGGGAGAGATCCTCCGACGAAGGGAGGCTGGGAAAGGGAAAACACTCGCAGGAAGGCGTCAGCGGAGCGAATTTTTTTTAGCAGAAAAAAACGAAAGGGGAGAAATTCATGAAAATGAGAACAGGTATCGCGGCATTGATTCTTGTCGGCCTCCTGGCCACCGCCGGTTTCGGCGCCGAGTTCACCATCAACGCCGGTATCGGCCTCAACGACAAGTCGGCCCAGTTCCAGTCCCTGAAGTTTTTCAAGGAGCTCGTGGAAAAGAACTCCGGCGGAAAGATCGAAGTCGTCCTCTTCCATTCCAGCCAGCTCGGCGACGACAGGACCATGATGGAAGCCCTCAAGATGGGGACCCAGGAGATGACCTGCCCCTCCACCGCTCCCATGACGGCTTTCGTCAACGCCTACAAAATTTACGACCTTCCCTTCATCTTCGCCAATGAGGAAGTGGCCGACTACATTCTTGACGGCCCCGTGGGGAAGAAGCTCCTCGACATGCTCCCCGCCCAGGGAATGATCGGCCTCGCCTACTGGGAAAACGGCTTCAGGATGCTCACCAACAGCGTCCACTCCGTGAAGTCCCCCGAGGATCTGAAGGGCCTCAAGATTCGTACCATGGAGAACCCCATCCACCTGGCGGCCTTCAAGATCATGGGCGCCAACCCCACGCCCATGGCCTTCGGCGAACTCTTCTCCGCCATGCAGCAGAAGGTTGTGGACGGGCAGGAGAATCCCTGGGGCACCATCTTCCTGCAGAACTTCTTCGAGGTCCAGAAGTTCGCCACCGACACGGGACACGTCTATTCCCCCTTCGTGCTCCTCATCTCGAAGATCTTCTGGGACAAGCTGCCCGACGACATGAAGAAAGTCGTCCAGAGCGCCGCCGACCTGGCGAAGGTCCACAACCGGGAGATCAACCGGAAGATGAACGCCGAGTACCTGGAAAAGCTGAAGGAGAAGATGGACGTGACCATCCTCACCCCCGAGCAGAAGGCTGCCTTCCAACAGGCCTGCCAGCCCATCTACGACCAGTTCGCCAAGGACATCGGAGAGGAACTGATCAAGGAAGTCCAGAAACTCACCTCGGAATACAAGAAATAATCCTCCGTGCCGAACAAACAGCAGGCCGGCCTCCCCTTTGAATGGGAGGCCGGCCTGTTTTTCCGTTCCGGAAAAATTCCTACTTCATCCTGACGCCGATGCCCCGTTCCTCGTCCGTTCCGGGGATAAGGGAGTCGCATACGGCCGCGCAGATTCCCGCCACGGCCATGGGGGTCTTCAGGATGGCCCAGACCATGCCGCCGATCGTCTGCAGGAAGGGGTTGTACTCGGGATTCATGAAGAAAGCCTGGTTCTGCTCTATCCATCCGGGAAGGCCCATGGCCATGAGGAAGGCGAAGCCGACGATGAGCACGTTCCGCTGGCTTCCCATGTCGGCCCTCATGAGCACCTGGATTCCCAGGGCTCCGATGGTGCCGAAGAGGGCGATGTAGGCGCCGCCGATGACCGGCGACGGCATGGTGGCCACCAGGGCTCCGAGCTTCGTGACGAAGCTCATGAGGATGAGGATGACGGCGCCGGTCCGCACCACCCAGCGGGAAGCCACACCGGTAAGGCCGATGAGACCGATGTTCTCCGTATAGGAGGTGGTTCCCACCGAACCGAAGATGCCGGACAGGGCGCAGTTGAGACCCTCGGCGCCGATGCCCCGGCTGATGGTCGCCTCGTCGGGATCATCAAGGCCGGAAGCGTAGGATACGGAATGGTAGTCCCCGATGGACTCGATCATGACGGCGAAGAATCCGGCAAGCAGGGCTCCGAAAGCCAGCATGCTGAACTTCGGGACGCCCCAGGGCATGATGACGTTGTAGCGCAGCCAGGGAGCTTCGATGACCTTGCTGAGATCCACGTGGGCCGGGTGGCCGGCGGGGAAGATCCCCGCCCTGCTCAGGCCGAGGCAGACAAGATAGGTCAGCACGATGGAGGAGAGGATGGCGAAGATGTTGGCGTACTTGTTCTTGCTCACCAGGCTGAAGATCATGATGAGGGCCACCACCATGAGGGAGATGGGCCAGTAGTTCGCCGCGTTGAACTGGATGGCCGTGGGGGCCAGGGAAAAGCCTATGGCCATGATGACGGGGCCGATGACCACGGGCGTGATGATCTTCCTGATGTAGCCGATGATCCCCGTGTAGCCGATCACCGAGAGGATGATGCCGCCCAGGATGAGACCTCCGCCCATGTACTGCATCACTACGTCGGGTCCCATGGCCTTGTAGGCTCCGATGATGGTCATCACCGAGGGGATGAAGCTGAAGCTCGATCCCTGGACTATGGGGAGCCCGGTGCCAAATTTCGGGTGGGTCTGGATGAGGGTTGCCACACCCATCCCGAAGTAAACGCAGGAAATCAGGGCCGCGATCTGGAGCTGGTCCATCCCCATGGCGGGGCCGAAGATGAGGGGGACGAGCGTTGTGGCGCCGAACAGGGTCAGAACGTGCTGGGCGCCCGCGAGGACCATGATGGGGAACGGGGGCCTGTCGAGCAATCCGTAGACTACCTTCTTTGCCATTGGCGAAAACACCTCCTGTAAGTTGGGTATTCCTCCGAACGTACTTCCTTTTCTGCCCGCCGCACGGGAAAAAAGCCTTCACGCACCTCCTTTCACGGAGAGTGTCCGCACCTCATATTTCGGGGCCGTCATCCCCCGAGGCGAGGAAATGGTTGACCAGCAGGTTCATAAGGACACCCACGGTAACGGCAATGAACACGTTGTTGTTCACGTACATCTTCCAGAAGGGGGTCAGCGTGGCCGCCCACTTGGCCCCCGCAGTGCTCGCGTAAAAGGGAAGCATGATGGCCATGCCGAGGGCCGTGCCGGCCACGAGGTTGTTCTTGAGGTTCCGTTTCTCCGACACGATCACGTCCACTCCCGAGAACATGATGAGGCTGGCGCTGATGGCGAAGACGCCGCCGATGGCGGCCCGGGGGATGGAGGCGAGCATGACGGCGAGTTTCGGCGACAGGCCGTACAGAAGGAACATCACCGCGGCCACCTGGGTGACAAACCTGCTGGCGATCCCCGTTGCGGCGATGATGCCGATGTTCTGGGTATAGCTCGTGACAGGCAGAGCGCCCAGGAAGCCGCTGACGATGCATCCTGCCCCTTCGGCGGCGATCCCCCGGTTGATGTGCTTCACCCTGTACTTCTCTCCGGAAACGGCGCAGGTGGCGGCGTAGTCGCCAAGGGACTCGAAGACCGAGCCGATGTACCCCGTGAGCCCCCCGATGATGGCCGCCAGGACAAAGGTCACGGCATTGCCGGTGCCGTCAAGGCCCCGGAAGGGGAAAAGCTTCGGCATGGCGAACCAGGGAGCCTCGGCCACCCTGGCCCAGTCGTATTCCCCGAGAAAAGTCGCCGCCGCCACGCCGACGAGGAGGGTGGACACGAGGATGAATCCCCTGGACAGGATTCCCCTGCACCGGAACTTGAGGAAGAGGGCCACCAGGAAGGCTGCGAGGGCGAGGATCAGGTGAAGCTGCTTGCCGCTGCCGAAGATCCACGTGAGGGAGATCTTGGCGGCGACAAAGCCGATGGTGGCCACGACGGAACCGGTCACTACGGGAGGGATGAACTTCCTGATCTTTCCGAGCACCCTCGAGATCCCAAGCAGGGTTTCCAGCAGGCCGCCCACGAGCACTGATCCCCACATGGCGGGAAAGCCGTACATGGCAGTCACGGGCCCCATGGCGGAGAGCACCGAGGCCGACGGTCCCTGGACGATGGGAAGCCTGTTTCCCACTGTGGTCTGGATAAGGGTACCCACGCCCATGGCGAGGAAGCACGTGCTGATCATGACGGGCAGCACGTGCTCGGGAAGGCCGGCAAGGGTGACGAACATTCCTGCCCAGATGAAGGGAGTGAAATCGACCAGGGTCACCTGCCAGGCATAAAAAAGGGTTTCGAGAAAGGTCTTCGGGCGGTCCTCGATGCCGAGAACCGGCGTGATGGAGCTGACCACTTCCTGTTCAAACACGAGCTGTTCGGGATCATAGGATGCCATTTTCTTTTTTTCTCCTAGCTATTTTTTTATCGCCGGACCCGGCTGACCGGGCAGAGCCAGGAACCGGGAGAGGGAACCACCGGAGGCCCCTTCGCATCGAAATCTTACACCTTCTCCGGCCATCTCCCCTTCCGGAGATATTCCGCGATGTCCGGAGCGCCGATTTCCATCAGCCCTTCGGGGGTCTGGAGGCCCGTTTCCAGGTCCCATCCCCGTTCGCAGTAGAATTCGTCAAGCATTCCGTCAAAGGACGGCCTGTCCATCACCGCCCCGGTATAGGGACCGAAGGTGAGGGGTTCCTCCATGACCCGCAGGGGCAGGATGTCATCTTTCCTGCCGAACCCCGCGTGGACCGTATTGAAGGCTTTCTCCGCCTCCACGATCCATCGCCCCCTTTTCCATATCTCTTCAGGGGTGAGCTCTTCGCAGCCGAAGGCCCCCAGGGCCCGGGACAGGGTTCCAATGTCCGCCAATGCAGGATCATACCATCCGGAAGTGAAATAGCACATCCCCACCGAGTCCACAATGGCCTTGTACACTTCGTACCAGGCGACGAGTTTTCCCTTTCCCTTGCAGGAACCGGGAATTCCCGCATCTTCGTTTCCGAAGAGCCATTTCCCGGTCCAGGGAGGAATCTGGCGATTTTCCGTCTGGGGGGAGCCGTTGAGGTGTCCTCCCCCCCTGGCGCTCACGGCCATGCCGAAGCCCCATGCCTTGTGTGACCGGACCCCCTGCTCGTTCAGCCCCACGCCCTTGACGTGCATGGCGTACTGTTCACTGCCCCGCCCCACAGTCTTCGCCGCCTCGAAAACGCCTTCACCGAGAAGCCGGCCGAATCCCTTCCGTTCCGCGATCATTCCGATCAGGGCAAGGATCGCTTCACCGCTTCCCCAGCGGAGTTCCAGGCCGTCCGTATCCCCTGGGCCGAGGATCCCCCGCTCGAAACACTCGATGGCCCAGCCCACTGCGGCGCCCACCCCGTCCACGTCGAGGCCCGATTCGTTGCAGAGCCTGTGGGCCTCGAGGAGAGCTGCCGGATCGTCCAGGTCGAGGTTGGATCCCAGGCCCCGGACCGAGTTGGCATGCATGCCCTCCACCTCGATCCTCTCCCCGTCCCGTTCCGTTTCGTAGAGGTGGAGGCAGGAGAGGGGGCAGTTCCAGCAGGCAGTCCGTTTCTTTTCAAGGGGACGGTAGGCCGCTTCGCTGATGCGGGCGGATTTTTCGCCGTCCCAGAATTCCTCCTGGAGATTCCTCACGGAAGTGGGGACTTTTCCGCTCCATCCGCCCACTCCGGCCATTCCGTGGGTTCCCCCGGTCCGAAGGGCGGCCGATGCGGATGACGCCCGAAGAACCCAGGAATATCTCCGGCTCTCCTCCAGAAAGGCATCCCCGTCTGCGGCGGCGGGATAAACCCTGCCGGAGGCGGCCACCGCCTTGAGATTCTTGAATCCCATGACGGCGCCGGAACCTCCCCACGCCAGGGCGTGGGCGTTGCCGATCATGACGCAGGACACGCCGGCAAGCCGTTCCCCCGCGATGCCGATGGAGGCCGTTTCGGCCCCTGGATCGCCGGTCGCTCTCCGGACCGCGTCCGTCGCGGCGGAGACGGAAAGCCCCCAAAGATCCGAACCGTCCCGTATTTCCACCTGCCCGTCCTTCAGAAGGATCCAGCAGGGAGAGGAAGATCGTCCCGACACCACCAGGGCGTCGAACCCGGCCTGCCGGAACTTCGGCCCAAGGTTCCCGCCTCCGCTGGAGGTTGATATGCCTCCGGTCAGAACGTTTTTCGTCACCAGTGCGATCCTGGAGCTCCCGGGAAAAGATGTTCCGGTCAGGCTTCCCGCGGCAAAAACAAGAATGTTCCCTTCCGACAGTGGGCGGACATCCGGCGCCACGCTCCGGAGAAGCTCGAACACGCCGAATCCGCGGCCGCCGAGATTCCGGTAAAACTCCGCCGTTTCACGGACCTCCACTCTCGATTCCGTCAGGTCCACCCAGGCGACTCTTCCTTTTTTTCCTTCCGGCACACAGACCACCTCCTTCACCCTGTCACTCTTTTATCTTCTCTAGTACTTCCCGAACGGCCGGCCACGAAAGAGGCCGGCCGTTCGGGAAAAGCCCGTTCACGGAAAGAGGCGCTCTACTTCCACTCCTTGATGGCGTTCTTGTACGACTGTTCCTGGGCGTAAGGGTATTCCCACAGATCAGTCTCTCCCTTTTTCTTCGCCTGCATGGCCTTGTAGACCCGCTCCCTTCCGAGGGGATAACTGTGTATCCTGATCCCCAGCGCGTCGAAGAGAGCGTTGTCCATGGCGGGCGCGGGAGAGATCATGGAGTGTTCGCCCACCCCCCTGTTTCCGTAGGGGGAAAGCTCCTCGGGGGTCTCCTCCCAGAAGGCGTCCAGGTCGGGTGGGACGTCCATGGCGGTGGCTATCTTGTAGTCCGTGAAGTCGGGGGTGAGGAGCCTGCCGTGTTCGTCGTAGTACATGCCCTCCATGAGCCCCGCCGATATGCCCTGGACGGTGCCTCCCTGGATCTGTCCCCTCACGTTCATGGGAGAGATGGCTTTCCCGACGTCGTACCCCGCGGAGACCTTGTTCACCTCCACGGCGCCGGTGGCTGGGTCCACTTCCACGTCGATGCCCACGGCGCCCACTGTGAAGTGGACCACGCTCTTGGGAGACTGCCCCGTCTCGGCGTCGGGATAGATCACATCCGGCGGCACGAAGCTTCCCGTGCCTATCACCGGGCCGCCCTTATAGTTCCCGTCAGGCATGGGGAATCCGCTCTGGATATGTTCGTCTATGGGTTCCGCCTTGCCCTTTTTCCTGCATTTCACGATGCCGTGCTCGATGGTGATGCTCTCGGGCTCCACCTGCCAGTACTCGGCGTACAGGGCGAGGAGTTTCTGTCGTGCGTCGGACGCCGCCCGCTTCACCGCCATGCCCATGGACCAGCAGGAGCGGCTTGCCACCGTCTGCCAGTCATAGGGGTGGCTCTGGGTGTCAGGGTAGGGGCACCTGATCTTTTCGATGGGAATGCCAAGTTCTTCGGAGACCATCTGCGAATAGGCGGTATAGGCCCCCTGTCCCATATCCATGGTGGCGGCGAGGAGCTCCACCGTGCCGTCCCCCAAAATCTTGACGATGGCGGAGGACGCCGCGTCCGCCGGCATGGCGGGAGCCTTCAGGGCGAGGGCGAAGCCCTTGCCCCGGACCCATCCCTTCCGGGTGGCGGGTTCCTTTTCGTTGAGCTTGATGCGGTCCACCACCTTGCCCACGATGGTGTCGAGGGCGTGGTTGTTCATGGGCATGCCCGTGCAGGTGGGGAGGCCGGGCTTCAGGATGTTCTTCAGGCGGAACTCGATGGGGTCCATGCCGATTTTTCTCGCGGCGATGTCGATGACCACTTCCATCGCGCCCATGAGCTCCGGAAGGCCGAAGCCCCGGTAGGCGCCGCCGAAGGGCTTGTTGGTGTAGACGGCGTAGCTGTCGGTCCAGACGTTGGGAATGTAGTAGCAGCCCGTTGAGGAATAGCCAGCGCTCCGGACCGGGTTCGCCCCGTACTCGGCGGAAATGCCGGTGTCGAAGTAGAAGGTGTTCCGGATGGCGATGATTTTCCCGTCTTTGTCGATGCCGAGCTTGATCTTCGCCACGTAGGCCTGGCGCACCCAGGATGTGAGGAGCACTTCCTCCCTTGGGATGTGGAGCTTCACCGGCCTGCCCCGGACGTCCGGGTTCATGGCCCCGGCGAGGCAGAGGGCCTCCACGGTCATCCCAGCCTTTCCGCCGAAGCCTCCCCCGATGGGAGGGGCGATGACCCTGATTTTGCTCAGGGGATATTTCAGTCCCTTGGCCACGATATCCCTGAGGGCGAAGGCAGACTGGGCGGTGGACCAGATGGTCAGGTCACCCGTTGCGGGCTCTTCCCTGCAGATGCAGCAGTGGGGCTCGAGGAATCCGTGGGCGATCTGGGGGCAGTTCACCGCTTCTTCCACGATGTATTCCGCCTCGGAGAAAGCCTTGTCCACGTCGCCCCTGCGGATGCGGAACCAGTTGCCGATGTTCGTTCCGGGGAAGGGGGTGATGAAATCCACGTGGTCGTAGGTTTCGAGTTCCGGATGCACCAGGACGGAGTTGTCCGTCGCGGCCTTGACGGGGTCGAAGATGGGAGGCAGCTCCCGGTATTTCGCGGTGACCTTGAGCATCCCCTCCTCCGCCGCCTCCTCCGACTCGGCGATCACGAGGGCCACCGGTTCGCCCATGTAGCGGACCTTGCCGATGGCCATGGGTGTGCGGTCCATCAGGTAGAGGCCGAAGCGGTGGACGAAGTCCTTTCCGGTGACCACCTTGACGACGCCCTTCACCTTGAGGGCTTCGGAGAAGTCGATGGACAGGATCTCGCCGTGGGCCACCGTGGAGCGGACTGCCCTTGCGTGGAGCAGCTCCGGCCCGAACCGAAGATCATCGGTGAAGGCCAGGGTCCCCGCGGCCTTTTCCACGTCGTATTTTCTCTCGGTCCACGCTCCGACGCCGTTTTTCGTCACGGTCTGTTTCATGGCTGGCACCTCCCGTCACCGCGCCCTGCCGGGGATGTGCCCCAGCTCGCGCATGACCGCGGCGGCTTTTTGAACCGCCCTGAAGATGGGGATGTACCCCGTGCACCGGCACAGGTTTCCCGCGAGGGCGACCCGGATGTCCTCTTCCGTGGGGTCCGGGGTCTTCCGGAGAAAGGCGTAAGCCGACATGATCATGCCCGGGGTGCAGAAACCGCACTGGATGGCTCCCTCGTCCACGAAAGCCTGCTGGATGGGGTGAAGCTCGCCCTTCGGGCCCACAAGCCCCTCCACCGTCAGGACGGATTTGCCCTCCGCCTCGAGGGCGAGGATCATGCAGGATTTCTGGGCCAGGTCGTCGATGACCACGGTGCAGGTGCCGCACTCCCCCTCCTCGCAGCCGCGCTTGACGCTGGTGACGCCGTATTCCCGGAGCGCCCGGAGAAGGGTCGTCCGGGGCTCCACCGAAAAGGTCACCGGTCTCCCGTTGAGAATGAAATGAACGTCTCTTTTCATGATGCCCTTCCTCCCTGGAGCCTCTCCGCGCAGAGAGCGACCGCCCGTTTCGTCAGTTCTTCCACCATGGAGAGCCGATATTCCCGGGACGCGCGGACGTCGGTGATGGGGTTTGAGGCCTCCGCAGCCGCCTTCCCGGCTTTTTCGAGAAGGTCATCCCCTGGAGCGGCAGCCCCCTGGAGGATCTTCTCCGCCTCCGATGCCCGGACCGGTTTCGGGGCCACCGCTCCGCAGGCGATCCTGTAGGTCCTTCCCTCTTCTCCCTCCACGGCCAGGCAGGCCACTCCCACCTGGGCGAGGTCGAGGGCGTTGCGCCGGGCGAGCTTGAGATAGCATCCGACACTCCGGTCGCCCGGAAGAGGAAGGGTCGCGGCGGTCACGATCTCGCCGGGGATGAGGCTGTTCTTCCTCGGCCCCGTAATGAAGTCGGAAAAGGGAATGTCCCGCTCGCCGCCGGGGCCGAAGACATGGAGCACCGCCTCGTAGACGGCAAAGGCGGGGATCAGGTCTCCCGAGGGAACGGAAGCGCAGATGTTGCCGAGGACGGTGGCCTTGTTGCGTATCAGGATGTCCGAATGGGAAAGGCAGGCATCCCGGAGAGCGGGATAGTAGCGCTTCACGTCCTCGTTCTCCGCCGTCTCGTTTACCGTGGCGAGGGCTCCGATCTTGATGCCCCGATGAGGGTAGAAGGAGATTCCCCTGAGTTCGGGTATTTCCGAGAGATCCACCAGCACCTCGGGATGCACCGCGTGTTTCCGCATCCAGACGAGGACATCCGTTCCCCCCGCCTTCACCATGGCCCGGGATCCGTATTTCTCCAGGAGCTCCGCCGCGGAGGCGAGAGACCTGGGTCGCTCCATTTCAAAAGCCAGCATGAATACCACCCCCCGAAAAAACACAGGCGAACGGCACGGCATAATGAATGCCGCCGCGGCGGCCGCCTGCCCTATGGAAAAAGGGCGTCCCCTCAAAGGGGACGCCCGAAGAAACAGGTTTATTCCTCTGCGAAAGCGACGATGCGGGAGATGCAGGATTCCCCGCCGACGAAGCGCCAGGGGAAGCAGCCGATGGTGACGCGCTTGCCGCTGACAAGGTCGATGTCTCCCGCCACGCACTCGGCGTGGATCAGGTTGCTCGGGAAGAGGGCAATGTGCATCACCTGGTAGTCCTCTTCAGGGAAGAAGTCGTCGAGGCCCTTGCCGTACTTCTTCTTCAGGTGGGCGTCCGCCTGCCTGGCCTGGACGGGCATCCACTCCCGGATCTTGGTGTTCATGGGGTGGTCAGCGGAGCCGCAGTCCACGCCGATCCACTTGATCTTTCTCTTCAGGGCCCACGTGGCGAACTCCCTGGTGGGTCCGGGGTGCTTCACCATGTACCGGACTTCGTCAGCCTCGGGCTCGTTCCAGCCGTACCGGTGGTAGCCGGTGTTGATGATGAGAATGTCGCCGTCATGGATGTCCGCCCGGGCCTCGAGGTCCTTGGGGGTGTAGATGCCGTAGTCCTCGGCGATGTCCTTGATGTCCACCACGACGCCGGGGCCCACGAGGAAATCCTTCAGGGGCAGACTGGCGATGTCGCCGCCGTGGCCGCAGAAGTGGATGGGGCCGTCGAGGTGGGTCCCCACGTGGTTGGAGTGGGTGACAAGCTGCCCGTTGGCTCCGTTGGGGGCCAGGCGCTTGAAGTATTTCACCTGCAGGGGTTCATAGGTGGGCCAGGGCGGGGTCTGCACGCCGATGGGAATGGTGAGGTCATACACCTTGATGTTGCTCCAGTTCTTCAGTTCGAGACTCTTGCTCATTCAAAAGCGCCTCCTTTGAGATTGAATCAATCCAGTCTTCCCGGGTCATTCGCCCAGGTACCGGTCCGCGAACGCCCCGGCGGCCTTGAGAAAAGCCTCCGCGGGCATCCGGACAATTCCAGCGCCCACCTGGCCCTTTCCGGGTTCCCTGTGGGCCGCGCCTGTATCAAGAACGGGAGTCACTCCCGTTTCCGCCACCTTGAGAATGTCGATCCCCGTCGGAGTTCCCCTGAAGTTCAGGGCGGGAATGGTGAACATGTTGTTTTCGCCCCCCGTGATCTCGTACATCTCGAGGGTGTAGTTGGCCGCGTCCTTCGGCGTTCCGCCGATGAACTGGACGATGGCCGGGGCGGCGGCGAGGGCGAAACCCCCCACGCCGTAGGTTTCCATGATGGCGCTGTCGCCGATGTCCCGGTTGGTGTCCTCCCTGGTGAAGCCGGGGAAGAGAAGCACATCGGGGAGGGCCGCCTGGCAGGTGAACCAGTCGTCACCGAGGCCGGACACCTTGATGCCGAACTCCGTGCCGTTCCGGGCCATGATGGTGACGAGACTGGAACCCTCCACGCCGTGGGCCGCTTCCGTGGACGCCTTGCCGGCCGCCATGGCGAGATTGAGGAAGAAATGGTCGTTCTTGTCGATGAACCGGATGACCTCGGCGAGATCCGCGGCGTTTCTGCAGGTTTCCACGAGGAAGGGGGCGATGGCCCTCAGGAAGAGGGACGTTCCCGCCTTGTTCCTGTTGTGGAGCTCGTCACCCATGTGGAGCGCCTGGGCGATCATGTTCTTCACGTCCAGCTCCTGTCCCCGCTCCACGCTGAGCCGGATTCCGGCGTCAAGGACCGGGTACAGGACCTTTTCCATCCAGCGGAGCCTCTCGATGACCTCGGGAGCGAAGGCCCCCATGCGGAGCACCTTTCCGAGCCCCTCGTTCATGGTGACATAGGATGTGTTGCCCGCCGTCCTGTTTTCCAGGACGAAGACGGGCATGCTCGGAGAGACGATTCCCGCCATGGGACCCACCGCGTGGTGATGATGGCAGGGGTCGAAGGTGATGGCCCCGCTTGCGGCCAGTTTTTCGGCCTCCTCGGGGGTGTGCGCCCACCCTTCGTACATGCATGCGGCCATGACGCCGCCCCGGATGGGTCCGGACGCCGTCTCCCACGTAAGAGGAGGGCCGGCGTGGAGGAGCATCCGGTCCTTCATTCCCGGCACGGTTTCCTTCGCCTTCCCCATGCCCACCACCAGAGGCTGGGCGGAAAGCAGCCGGGAGAGGGCCTCCCCGTTCGCCTTTTCGATATCGATCACTGTCAGTTTCCTCCCTTCCTGAGCTTTTTCAGCCGGGCGAGGAGATCCCCGCCCGCAGCGGAGGGTTTCCAGTCCATGGAGACCGCCTCCGCCTTCTGCGTCTTCAGATCGGCGTAAAACTGTTCCACGCCGATATTCACAACCTTGGGTCCTTCCTTGAGCAGTTTCGTCATGGACATGGTCATCCCTCCAGGATCATGGCCGCCAGGCGGGCCGCCCGGGCGTTGCTTTCGCAGACATGCACGCCCAGCTCCTCGAGAATACGGCGCTGCTCCGACGCATTCTGGGGATCTGTATCCACGCCGCAGATGGACGCCACGAAGGCGATCCGATCGCCGGCGGCGGACTGGGCCTTGCGGATCCCTTCAGCAAGCCCCGCGGCGGGATTGTCGTTGCACCCGTAGCCGAGGACCACGTCGAAGAGGATCACTCCCACTTCGGGGTCCTTTGCCTCCTCGTAGATCCGCTCCGCCCGCAGGGAGACGTCGATCATGGGGTGGAGCCGCCCCTGGGTGAATTCGTCTTCGCCGTAATCCACCATGGAATGCTGCTCGCTCTTCAGGCTGTCTTCGAGCTTCATCTCTTTTTCCAGGGGGGTGTTGCTCCGGATGGGACCGAGAATGTCCCGGGCGATCAGCTGCCCCTCGTAGCAGAGGGTTCCGCCTGAATAGAGCCCCCGGAGGAATCCCTTCCGCCTCCCGATAGTTTCGGCCCTCTGCCGGAGTGATTCATACTCCCGAAAGAGGTTCTCCCGTGCGCGGGCCCCGTCCTCGCCTTTTGCAAGCGCAGCGGCCACGGCGGCGGTTTCCTCGAGCTCGCGGCAGATGAACACGCCGCCGGAATCACCCTTCGCCTCGCCTCCGATGAAGCCGAGAACGGCAGGCTTCTTCCCCGCCTTCACGGCCTGGAGGATCTTCTGCTCCACTTCCGGTGCGGGGGGCTTGCCGAGGACGGTGAGCACCTTCACCTCGTCGTCGGCGAGAAGGGCGTTCACCGCCTGGAGGCACATGATGCCCCCCACCTCGCGGCGGACGTCCCTGCCTCCCGTTCCGATACCGTGGAGGACGCCCACTCCCCGCTTGGCGAGCTGGACGTGAACCTCCTGGAGCCCGGTTCCGGCAGCGGCGACGATGCTCACTGGTCCCGTGGGGCAGGCGTTCGCCATGCCCATGGCCACGCCCCGGACGATGATGGTGCCGCAGTCGGGACCCATGACGAGCAGCCCTTTTTCGGCGGCGGCCTTCTTGATCTCCACTTCCTTCTCCACCGGCACGTTGTCGGAGTAGAGCATGACGTTGAGTCCCTTCCCGATGCAGTCCATGGCGACGTCGCCGGCGTATTTTCCCGCCACGGAGATCAGGGCGAGGTTCGCGCCGGGGAGCACCGAGAGCGCTCCGTCAAGGCTCTTGGGACGGTAGTCGCCCCCTGAATCCGCTTTTCTCCCGGGGGGATTGGCGAGGTATTCCTTCGCCTTTTCAAGGGCGCCCTCCAGGAGAGCCTCCCTTTCCCCTTCAGGAACGTCGGTCTTGACGGCAATGATGAGATCGTTGGGGGTGGCGTCCACCCCGCCGAGGTCGAAACCTCCCGAGCCCATGATCTTGTAGTTCGCCTCGGTTCCCATGCTCAGCGAGGCCACGGACACTCCTCCGGTCTTGAGAAGCTCCTTCGCAACGAGCATAAGGGTGACGCTGTCGTAATAGGTCCTTCGGATAATTTCAATCCGCTGATTCGAAGAGGGCACAGCTCCTCCTCCTTTCCCGCTTATCCGGTCCGCTCCCGGCAGAGGGCTTCCGCAAGCCCCGCCAGCCAGGCCCGGCCGGAGGTATGACCCCAGTCCGCGATGTTCCCCGCGCTTTTTGTCACCGCTTCCGGTTCCTCCGAGGCGAGGGCCTCGAGAAGCCGTTTTGCCCGAAACCAGATTCCGCCTGCGAGGGCGTCCCGGAGCATTTCTTCTGAAAGCCAGGTCGTCCGGCCCGGAACAGGATGAAAAGGAACGGCATTTCCCTGCCAGAGCATCCCCGAGGCACGACCGGAGAGAAAGTCGTCCCCGGCGGGAGTGCTGCCCGGCCCGAGGCCGATGAGTTCATTCCAGGCCCGCCGGATGACCGGCTCCTGCAAATCCTCCAGCTCATCTGCAAGAAAATCCCGCCACTCGCCCACGAGCCCTCTCCAGCGCTGGTTCATCTTTCCCGCCGGAAGGGCGGGATCGTAGGTCGCCTGAACGCAGGCGGGGACGACGGTTATTCTTTCTCCCTCCCGGAGCGGCGGGAGCGTTTCCACGAGGAAGGTTCTCGGCCCCATGTCCTCAGGGGAGGTCACGAGGGACCATCGCCTCCGCTCTTTTCCTTCCTCGAGGTTGACCGTTCTTCTGTATATCTCCCGGACGGAGAGGGAGACCGGTTCATCGCCGGTATCGGCGCTCCGTCCGGAGAGGGGGATTTCACTTCCGATCAGACGACGCCGTCCTTTTTGAGGGCCTCGAATTCTTCCGGGGTCAGACCGAGGAAGGAGGTGAGCACTCCTTCGGTGTGCTGGCCGAGAATGGGAGCGGGTTCCTTGACCTCCGAGGGCGTATCGGAGAACTTCACGGGGACGCCGGGAATCTTCATGGCTCCCGCAACGGGATGGACCACGTCCACGATCATCTTCCGGGCGAGCACCTGGGGATCATGCACCAAGTGGGCAATGTCGTTGATGGGCCCGCTGGGGACATTCACCTTCTCGAACTCGGCAAGCCAGTGGTCCGAAGTCTTCTTCGTCGTTCTCTCCTCGAGGATTTCCTTCAGGGCCTGGAAATGCTCCACCCGGGAGGGGTTGTCGGCAAAGCGGGGATCGTTCACGTATTCTTCCATGCCGAGCACGGCGCACATTCTCTTCCAGATGTCGCCGTTCCCCACGGCGATGTTCATGGCGCCGTCCGACGTGGCGAGGGTGGTGAAGGGGGCGATGGAGGGATGACGGTTGCCTATGGGGTGCGGGATTTCGCCGCTGACCAGGTACCTGGCGACGGCGTTTTCGAGGACGGCCACCATGCAGTCGAGCATGGCCACATCGACGAGCTGGCCTCTGCCGGTCCGGTTCCGGGCGTTCACGGCGGAAAGGATGCCGATGGCGGTGAACAGGCCGGCGAAAATGTCCGCCACGGAGCTGCCGACTTTCGTGGGGGTGTGCTCGTCCGGTCCGGTGACGCTCATCATGCCGCCCATGCCCTGGATGATGAGGTCATAGGCGGGACGGGAGCTGTAGGGCCCCGTCTGGCCGAAGCCCGAGCTTGCGGCGTAGATGAGCCGGGGATTGACCTTCCTGAGGTCCTCGTAGCCGAGGCCGAGCTTGTCCATGGTGCCCGGCTTGAAGTTTTCTATGAGGATGTCGCTTTTCTTCGCCAGTTCCTTCAGGATCTCCTTGCCCCTGGGGTGCTTGAGGTTCAGGGTGACGCTTCTCTTGCCCCGGTTGAGGCTCATGAAATAGGCGCTCTCCCCCTTCTGGAAGGGGGGGTACGCACGGGTATCGTCCCCTCCCTCGGGACGTTCGATCTTGATCACTTCCGCGCCCAGGTCGGCAAACATCATGGAGGCAAAGGGGCCCGCGAGCACGCGGGTCATGTCCAGCACAACAAGTCCTTCCAACGGTTTCATAGGGAAAACACCTCCGAAATTTACAGCGGCGGCGCACAGGGTTCCGGCCCGCTCTCCTCACTTCTCCCGGCCCCGTCAAATGTGGTTTTGTGACAATATGACGGAAACCTCACGCTCCTCTTGAATTGTCATCGCTATCCAGCCTCGGTACGGACCGGAAAGGAAGAACCCGGATGACGGGAAATGCACCAAATGGCACAAATTCATGTTTTACATACAGCTTATTTTATCATACACTATGTGCGGCCCCAAGGAATTGCAATGTCAACGCCTAACATAAATGCTCTTCCATTCCCGCACTCCGTGACACCTGCCGGGAGGAGGACGCACATCAAAAAGAGGTATGTCCTGCATGATAGTCGCCGACCTTCTGAAAAAAAACCTTTTTCCGGACTTCCAGATTCTTGCCGGCAGCGGAGGCCTGGGCCGCGAGATCAGCGCCGTCTCTGTCCTGGAGGCGCCCGACGCCGACCACTGGATGCGCGGCGGCGAGTTTCTCGTGGGGAGCGGCTTCGTCTTCAGGGACGACCCCGAGCAGCTCACCCCTCTCATCAGCAGGATGAACGGCAAGGGAATCGCGGCGGTGGGCTTCAAGCTCGACCGCTTCCACCACAAGCTGCCGGAAAGCATGACCGCCGAGGCGGACGTCCTGCAGCTTCCCATCCTGGAGATACCCATGCACTACCGCTGGACGGACATCATCGACGTGATCCACACCCACCTGGTCCAGGAGCGGAGCAGGGACCGGCCCGACGATCTGAGCGCCTTCTGGGAGGAGAGCCTCGACTTCCGGAAGCTCATGTCCGGCTTCGCCCAGAATCTCCAGCGGGATCTCCTGGTGCAGGCCCCCCAGCTTGACCTCAACAACATCTTTCTCGTCGACGGTTCCATCCTCGGCGGTGAAGAGGTGCAGAAATGCCTGGACTTCCCGGTGGTGCAGGAGACAGCCCTTCCCAAAAAGGGGCAGGTCCATTCCTGCGTGGAAGTAAGGAACAGCGGGCAGGTCCACCGGTTCGCCGCCTATCGGCTGCGGCTCGATACTCCCATCTCCATCTTCGTGGTCCTCTCCCCGGGCGAACTCTCCCCGTCGGCACGGCAGGAGCGGATGATCCTGAGGGCCCTGACCATGCTCAGGGCGTCGGCCCTCGAGATCGCCATCGTGTCAAACAAGAAAGTGATGAAGAAGGAGCGGTTTCTGGAGGGACTCTGCTTCGGCCTCTACTGCGACCCCTCCATGATCCGGATCAATCTCAGGGAGCTGGGAATTCCCCTCTCCCTTCCGGCGTCAGTTCTCATCGCCTCCACCGCCGACGGGCTCTCCACGCCCCGCTGGACATCCCCGTCAGGCCTGAGCTACCGCCTCGGCAACACCTGGGTCACCCTTATCCCCTCCTCCGACATCGAGACCATGAAAGACTCTCTCCACCAGGAGGGACATGCCCTGGGGTTCCATTTTTCTTTCGGCTCTCCCGCCACGGACCTCATGGAAATCTCCCGGTCCTACCAGGAAGCCCGGAGAACATTCTCCCTGCTTCGGGATTTCTCCCTTCCCCCGGGAGTCTACTTCTACGAGGAACTCTCCCTGTACGGCCTCCTGCAGAGCATGTCGAAACTGCCCGAGGCGCGGGATGTCTGGGAGAGGTTCTGGGAGCCCCTGGAAAAGGACCCCTCCCAGGCCCGCCGGAGCCTGCCCCTGAAGGAGCTGGCATCCATGCTCGTGGCAAGGGATTTCAACGCCAAGTCGTGCGCAGACGGGCTCCACCTCCATTACAACACCGTCAGGAACTACCTCAGGGAGATCGAGACCGTGCTGAAAGTGGACCTGAACAATCCCCACCACCGCCTCGGCATCACCCTGGGCTGCCACATCAACGGAAGCCTTGCCCGGGAGCGCCCCTCCCTTGGTTAGGGTCTTCTCCGCGCCGCCGGACATCAAGGTCGATTCCCGTTTCCGGAAGATGGGAGGACGAAGTATACCCGGAGATTCCCGGAGACCGAAATGTGTTACAATTACATCAGTACCGCATACGACTCATTTTCAGGAGGGATTCCGGACATGAAAAAACACGGCAGACTGTTGACGGTTCTCGCGGGAGCGCTTCTCGTCCTGTCGCTTCTTGCCGGGGCGGCGGCGGCGAAGGAGCTGGTGGTCTACTCCAGCGTGGACGAGGAAAACGCGAAGAACATCCTCGACGAATTCTCCAAGGTCTCAGGCATCCAGGTGAACATGGTCTTCCTCTCCTCCGGCCCGGCCATGAGCCGCATCGAGGCGGAAAAGACGAACCCCCAGGCGGACGTGTGGTTCGGCGCTCCCAGCGAAAACCACATCGTGGCGAAGGACCGCGGCCTGACCCAGCCGTACCTTCCGGCGGCAGCGGCGGACCTGGCGGCGGGCTTCAAGGATCCCGAGGGCTACTGGGTCGCCTTTTATATGAACCCTCTCGGCTTCGGCGTCCTGGCCGAAGAGCTGAAGAAAGACGGCAAGCCCGTGCCGGCATCATGGAAGGACCTTCTCGACCCGGCATACAAGGGCATGATCCAGATGCCCTCCCCCCAGTCCTCGGGCACGGCCTACGCCATGATCATGACCCTCGTCGAGACCTACGGCGAGGACGAGGCCTTCAAGTACATGAAGGCCCTCAACCCCAACATCCAGACCTACACCCAGAGCGGCACCGGACCGAGCAAGAACCTGGCCATCGGGGAGACCCAGATCGCCATCCAGTTCACGCCGGCCTTCCTGAAGCTCGTTGACGAGGGCTTCCCCGCCTCGGTCGTCTTCCCCGCCGAGGGCGTTGGATTCGAGGCGGCCGCCATGTCCATCCTCAAGGGAGCGAAAAACCTCGACTCCGCCAAGGCCCTGGCCGACTGGATCGTGTCCGCGGAGGCCCAGAAGGTCCTGAGCGCGAAGAAGACCTATTTCTTCCCCGTCCTCTCCGACGTCTCCGCCGGAGAGGGACTTCCCGCCCTTTCTGAGATCAAGCTCATCGACTACGACCGCATCAAGGCGGCCCAGGAGAAAAAGCGCATCATCGACCGCTGGGTGACCGAGGTCCTGGGGCAGTAGGAACACCCGGAAGACAGACAGTACGGGGGGAAGGCGGCCGCCTTCCCCCCGCCGTTCAGGAGGCGTTATGGGCACATTCGCACATGGACGGAGGGAGATCCGGCTCCTTGCCCGGGATCCCCTTCTCGCGTTTCTGGTAGTGCTTCTCTTTCTCTCCCTGGCCCTCTTCGTGGCCTATCCCCTGCTGTCGGTGCTCGTGAAGAGCCTCCAGACCGACGAAGGAGCCTTTACCTTCGGGAACTACACCCGCTTTCTCACCTTCAAATACCTCCGCTCGTCCTTATGGAACAGCCTCATCACGGGTTTCGCCACGGCGGCGGCCAGTGTGGCTGTGGGCTACGCGGCAGCCTTCACCATCACCCGGACATCCATCCGGTGGAAGAAAGCCCTCCACCTGGTCTTCATCCTGCCCATCATCTCCCCGCCCTTCACGAGCGCCCTCTCCATCCTCATGCTCTTCGGAGCCAACGGCCTCATCACCCGGGGTCTGCTGGGAATACGGAACTACAACATCTACGGCTTCAAGGGGGTGCTCCTGTCCCAGATCTTCACCTTCGCCCCCGTAGCCTACCTCACCCTGAAAGGCGTGCTCGAATCGCTGAACCCCACCCTCGAGGACGCCGCCATGAACGTGGGGGCAGGCAGGATGCAGACCTTCCTCAGGGTGACCCTGCCTCTCAGCCTTCCGGGCATCGCGAGCGCCTTCCTCGTGGTGCTCATCGAATCCCTGGCGGACTTCGGCAACCCCCTGGTGCTCGCGGGCAGCCGGTTCCCCATGCTCTCCACCCAGGCCTACCTGGAGATCACCGGATCCTTCAACCTTCCCCTGGGAGCCGCCCTCGCCGTGGTGCTCCTCATCCCGTCCATCACGTCCTTCGCCATCCAGAGGTACTACCTGCAGAAAAGGCAGTACACCACCGTGACGGGAAAGCCCACGGCCTCGTCGTCGAAGCTGGTCAGCCGGGGAGCCCGGCGGGGGCTCACCGCCTTCGCGGCCCTGTTCTCGGGCTTCGTCCTCCTCTTCTACGGGGCCATCTTCCTCGGGGCCTTCACCAGGGTCTGGGGGTACGACTTCTCCCCCACCCTCGACCATTTCGCCTACGCCTTCGGCGTCGGGCTCGGGACCATCCGGGACACCCTCATCGTGGCCCTCTGGTCCACGCCCCTCTCGGGCTTCCTCGGAATGCTCATCGCCTTCCTCGTGGTCCGCACCTCCTTCCCCGGCAAAGGGCTCATGGAGTTCACCTCCATCCTCAATTTCGCCGTGCCGGGCACCGTCATCGGCATAGGGTACATCCTCGCCTTCAACCGCCCGCCCCTGATGCTCATGGGGACCCTGGCGATCCTGGTGCTGAACTTCGTCTTCCGGTACATACCGGTGGGCATCCAGTCCGGCATAGCCGTGCTCCGGCAGATCGACCCCTCCATCGAGGAAGCGGCCCAGAACCTGGGGGCGGACAGGATGACCACCTTCCGCAAGGTCACCCTGCCCATCATCGCACCAGCCTTCTTCTCTGGCCTGGTCTTCGCCTTCGTCCGGGCCATGACCGCCATCAGCGCCGCCATCTTCCTGGTGTCGGCCAACTGGAACCTGCTCACCGTGCAGATCCTCAACCAGGTGGGCTCCGGAAGACTCGGCGTCGCCGCCGCCTTCAGCGTGATCCTCGTGGTCATCGTCGTAACGGCCATGGCCGTCATCGCGCGCCTCGTCCCCGACCGGACCGGGGGCATGGCGGCAATCCAGATACAGGAGGAATAATCCCGTGAAACTTCGCATCGACTCTCTCGTCAAGGATTTCGGCAGCTTCGACGATCCGGGAGGCCTCTTCCGTGCCGTGGATTCCGTCTCCCTGGAGGTGGACGACGGGGAGCTCGTCACCCTCCTCGGGCCGTCGGGGTGCGGCAAGACCACCCTGCTCCGGATGGTGGCGGGGTTCGAGGATCCCACCTCCGGCGGCATCTTCTTCGGCGAACGGCGGATGAACGACGTCCCCCCCAACAAGAGGAACGCCGCCATGGTCTTCCAGTCCTACGCCATCTTTCCCCACCTGAACGTGCGGGACAACATAGCCTTCGGGCTGCGGCTCAGGAAGCTGACGGACAGGGAAATCCGGGAGAGGACGGAACAGGTGGTGGACCTGGTGGGGCTGGGCGGCATGGAGGCACGGCAGCCGAGCCAGCTCTCGGGAGGCCAGCAGCAGCGGGTCGCCCTGGCCAGGGCGGTGGTGATGGAACCTTCCCTGCTCCTCTTCGACGAGCCCCTGTCGAACCTTGACGCCAAGCTCCGGGAGCAGATGAGGATCGATATCCGGAAGCTCCAGCAGCGGCTTGGGATCACGAGCATCTACGTCACCCACGACCAGATCGAGGCCATGAGCATCTCCGACAGGGTGGTGGTGATGAACCGGGGGAAAATCGAACAGACGGAGGCCCCCCGGGAGCTGTACTCAAAACCGGCGAACCGCTTCGTGGCCTCCTTCATCGGGAAGGCCGCCTTCCTCCCCGGCGTAAAGACGGCGGCAGGATGGACCCTTCTCGGCAGGCCGTGGAATCCCGAAGCGGGAGAATCCCTGCCCCGGGGCAAATACGACGTCATGGTCCGCCCGGAGGGAGTCCGGCTCTCTCCCGCAGGGAGCGGGCAGGGACATCTCGACGGGACGGTCATCCGGTCAACCTACCTGGGAAGCGTCATGGAGTACGAAGTGGACCTCCCCGGCACGGAACCGGTCACCGTGCACATCCCCAACACCTTTGAACGGAATCCCCTCGCTCCGGGGGCCGCGGCGGAACTCACGCTGATCCCGGAAGGGCTCCATTTCCTTCCGGCGGAAAGATAAAAAGAACGGGGAGAGCCTTTCCTCCGGCTCTCCCCGAAAAAAATTCCCTCTACGGACAGCTGCATCCGCCTCCGCTGCCCCCGTTGCCTCCCTCGCCTCCGCCGCTTCCCGTATCTGCAGGAGACTGGTAATCTCTCCTGGCATTCAGGTTGTCCAGAAAAGCCTGCCTGTCGGGAGCGTTCAGATACTCGGCCAGTTCTTCCGGTGAAAGCGTTCTTCCCCCTGTCGTGTTGGCGATCTCGTCCCCGGTGGCTCCGAGGACGGCCAGGGTGATTTCCTTGGGATTCCCGCTCACCACTCCGATCAGGGACGTGGCCTGGTTTATTCTGGTCGTCGCCGTTTCCACGTCACCAGCACCGCTTCCTCCGTGGATCTGGCCCATGTCGTTGACAAAGGAGACACACGCCCCGACATTCGCCGCAGTATAGACCGCCACTGCGGTGATCGCTCCTGCCGCGGACACGGCGGGAGCGGAGACGACGACCACGAGCCCGACTCCGGCAAGGGTGATCGCCGTGACAAACTTTGTTCCCGCCATGGCAGTCGCCCAGTTCTTCTGCCCGACAACGCTGCCGATCTTGTGATGTCCTGCGGCGACCTTGTCGGAAACCCACCCCACGGCATCCCGGATTCCGTTTCCGATACTCGATGCGGCATTCTGGACCGTCCGGGCCGCCCCGGAAAGTTTGTCCATAAGACCGCCGAACTCCTTGTTCAGCTGCCTTCCAACCTCCTGCATCTGATACTCCATCATGTCCTCCGGGGTATCAAAAGCAATTGCCGGAGAAGCGGCGAGCACCTCCACGAGGAACGGGAAGACTTCAAAAAGCTCGTCCAGGGCTGCAGAAAAACTCTCCGGCCCTGTCTCTCCCCTCAGGGCCACCCTGACGATCCTCACTGAATCCTCCAGGCGTTTTCCCGCCTTTTCAAGGGCGTCGCAGGCCTCGACGGCATGATTCAGCCGGGCCTTCATCTCCTCCCCGGTCGCTTCTCTTTTGTCAAGCTCCTCGAGATTCCTCAACGCAAGGCTCGCCTGAATGCCTGTGAGCCGCACGAGTTCCAGGCTGTCCGCCAGCCTGGTTTTCTGGTCCTTCGGCAGGTCGAGTTTCGCCACTGTTCCAATGTTCGCGCCGGCACCTGAGGGTGCAGTGCCTTTTCCCGTTTTTTTCACTGAAGCAGGGCTCCCTCCCGAACTGTCGAACGTCACAGCCTCCGCAAGGGATAAAACGCAGAAAAAGAAAAGAAACCCAACCAGGAAAAGCCTGCCTATTTTCCGCATTGCACCATCACCGCCTTCCTTTCTCCTCCTGTACCCGGTCCCCCGATGACGGACGACAATGGCGTCAGCCCTGCCCGTCACGATTTCCCCATGCCGGTAAATGACCGGCAGCCCCCGTTGAAAAAAAACGTACCGAAACACTTTTTTTGGATGAAAAAAACACGGAATGATCTTCATGGGACTTTTGATTCATTCCGGTTGAAAACAACGGCTTATCGTTTTATAATTATACAACAAATCGGAATTTAAGAATACATATTTTCGTCTTTTTGAATGATTTTGGACGGATGCCGGAAAACCGTTTTTCCTGGCACATCGAGAGGAGGATTCAGCATGGTGTTGAGAAAATGGATTTGCGCCGTCCTTCTGGCACTTCTGATTACCTGCCCTGCGGGAAGCGAGGAAATCTCCCTTCCTCCCATAGAGGAACCGCCGGCGGGAGATACCTCTCCCGATTCCCCGGTCATTCCGCCGTTGCCAGTCGTTCCTGCTGTGGACGCGGCACCGGCCTTCCAGACGTCCGGCTCTACCGGGCAGCCGCAAGTCCCCGCTTCTCAGGAGGTGGTTGATGAAACGGAATTCGCGAAGGTCAACTGGACGGGGGATTTTGTCGAGGCAACCGGCCAGGCTGTCTCTCCCGCGGGAATGGAAAATTCTCCCCAGGGAAAGCTGCTTGCCCGGCGGGGTGCCGTGGTTGATCTCCAGCGGAACCTTCTCGAGGCCATCCAGGGGGTGAAAGTCGATTCGAAGACCATCATGACCGATTTCATGGCCTCCGACCTGGTCAGGACGGAGGTACAGGGCCTGATCAAGGGCGTGGAGGTCAAGGAAGGATCATGGGACGGAGCCGTCTATACCGTAAAGGGAAGGGTGAAGCTTGAGAAGGTCCGGGCGGCTGTGATGCCGGCCCTTCCGAAACAGCCCGGGAAAAAGACCGTCCCCGCCCTCGCGCCAAAATCCGGAGGGGCCTCGGGACTCCTCGTGGACGCCCGCCACCTTCCCCTGATTCCAGCCCTGATCTTCAGGATCGTTGACGAGAGCGGAAAGGAAGTCTACGGACTCGATTTCGTCGACCAGGAGCGCTTCCTCGCTTCAGGGCTCTGCGATTACCACACAAACCTGGACTACGCCCGTGGGGCCCCTCGAATCGCCGCCTCCCCGCTTGTGATCAAGGCGGTCAAAACGGTGTCCCCGGGAAATGTGGATCTGGTGATTTCGAACACCGACGCAGCGAAAATACGGGGGAACGCCTTCGATTTCAGGATTCCCTGCAGGGTTACCGTGGTGAAGCGGTGATACCATGAGGAAATCCTTTGCCCTCCTTTTGATTCTGCTGCTGGTTCTGATTCTCCGGTCCGCTGCATGGAGCGCCGCCCCGGTTGCCGTGAGGGCTGAAGGCATGGCTGCCGTGATCGGCGGAAATACGGCCCGTGCCCGGGAGGAAGCCACCCGCCAACTGTACCGGGACGCCGTCGAGAAAGCCATGGGCGCCTACGTCCAGGGGATCACGGAGATGAAGGATTTCGCCGTCGTCAGGGACAGGGTTTTTTCCCAGTCCCAGGGAATAGTGACTTCAACGAAAAACCTGTCCGAGACCCTCGGGCAGGATGGCATTCTGCGCCTGGAGGCGGACTGCACCGTTTCCACGACCGTTCTCGACGGGGTCCTCGGCCCTGCCGTCATCGACATGCTGGGCAACCCGAGGGTCATGGTGCTGGTGGACGAAGTGGTGGAGGGGGAGCGGCAGTTCCTCTCCACTGCGGAAGGAGAAGTGCTGAGGATTTTTCAGAAGGCCGGCTACCTCATCGTGGATTCAGGCCAGGCGGGAGTCATAAAGGAAGGAGAGCTCGAGGCTGCCAGGCTGTCGGGCGACCCGGCGAAACTCCAGGAAGTGGCAAAATCCTTCCGTTCGGACGTGCTGATCCACGGAAAGGCCCAGGGAAATTCCTTCGCGAAGCAGAAGATTGAAGGAGTCACCCTGTACGGCGTGCGGTCCCAGCTCCAGCTCAAGGCCGTCATCACCCAGAACGCCTTCGTCCTGGGAACGGAGATCGCCGAAGCGAAGACCAAGGGGACATCCCCCGGGGACGGTGCTGTAAAAGGCTTTTCGGCCCTCGCTCCCAGGTCGGCGGCGGAGCTCGTCCACAAGGTGGCCTACGCGCTCGTCAGCGGATCCTCGGGGGGGGTTCCGGGCAGGACCTTCCGGGTCATCGTGTCCGGCGTAACGTTCAGCGAGGCCAGAAGCCTCAGGGAAGCCCTTGCGGAAAAGCAGGGCATAGCGGGGGTATACCAGAGGAGCTTTGCCGACAGGACTCTCGAGATGGACGTGTCGGCTGAAATGACGGCCGAGGATGTTGCCGTGGCTCTCGAAGCCCTCGGCGTTGAAGTGACGGGCCTGACCGGGGGGACAGTTGAAGGGAGAAAACACCCATGAAAAAGGCCGGGGCTCTTCTGTTTCTTTTCTTTCTGCTGGCCCCTCCGCAGGGTATTGCCGCCCTCTCCCCGGAGCAGGTGGAACTCATCCGGCAGAATAACGGCGGCGCGGAGGGAATACAGGTCTTCCGGTATGGTGTCGTGGACTGGAGCGGGGGATCCGTCACCGCCGTAGGGAAAGGCCCCCTGCTCTCCGGGGCGCCCCATGACAGGCTGCTGGCCAAAAGGAGCGCCGTTTCCGATGCCCGCAGAAACCTTCTTTTTCTTCTGTACGAGATGAAATTCGGCCTTCCGGAAAAACTGCAGTCCATAGAAGTCTCGGGGGAAGTGGTTGAGGGAAACATTGATTTCCAGGACTCCAGGAACGGAATGTTCATCGTGGAAGTGACCGTCCCCCTGGACCGCTTCCTCTCGGAGAGCCTTATTTTCAGCAGTTCGGTGAGGTGATTTTCATGAAGGGGCGCCCCTGGTTTTTTCCGCTTCTTTTCCTCTTCGCCTTCATCCTCTTTTCGGGAGAGGCCGCGGACGCCGCTGCCCTGCCGAAGGGGAAGACCATCGCCGTCCTCGTCAGGGGAACCCCGTCCCATGGGGCTGCAGTCCGCTCCATTCTGACCAGGGCCCTTCTTGAGGGAGGGTACCGGGCGGTGGACGAACAGCAGCTCGAAAGGATACGGAGAAGCAAGGCTGCGGCTCTGGCCCTGGAGGGCGATGTGGATGCCATTCTCCAGCTCGGGAAGAGCTTCGGTTTTTCCGTGCTCCTCTCGGGCACGGTGACAGTGCCGAAAGCGGTAAAGAACGAGTTCGGCCTTTTTACCGCCACTGCGGCCCTTTCGATAACGGCATGTTCGGCGGCCGACGGCAGACAGATCCTGGCCGTCACCGAATCGGCAAAGGAGATCGGATACACTCCCGAGGAAGCGGCCCAGAAGGCTGCTGAAACCGCCGGCCGTTCAGCAGCGGAAGCCGTCCTCGGCAAACGGTCCCAGGGCCAACAGGAGATCCCGGCAGCACGGTTCACTGTTATCGTCTCCCCCATAAGGTCCTTCGCGGAAGCCCACGGCATCGTCGAGAGCTGCAGAAACGCAGGGGCCCTGTCCGCCTCTCTCGTGAAATTCTCCGCCGGGAAGGCGGAAGTAGATGCCGAGTTCGCGGGATCAGCCGGTCAGTTCTCGGCCGCCCTTTTACGGATGAGAACTGACTTCTCCGAGGAATCTGCCGAAGGAAACGTCATCCGGCTGGGGAAACAATGAGAAAGCCTTTTGCAGGAAAGGAAGGGATACCCATGACCCACGGCAAGAAAAGCGCAATCCTGCTTGTCGCAGTGCTCCAGGCTTTCATCGTCCTTCTCGGGAACGCGCCGGCCTGCGGAGAGGTCAGCCTGTTCATCGACGCACATACCGTCCGGGTCCATGATCCTTCGCTCGGGCGCCAGTCAATCCTTAATGACTTCAGGACACAGGGACACAGAACCCACAATTACCTGGCCCTCGTATGGAGCGAGGATGCCGCATGGGTATACGACACCAGGACCCACCAGTGGCTCTCCCAGGGAGATTTCAGGACCCTCCTCGGTTCCCTCTCGGACGAATTCGCCCTCGTCTGGAACGACAGCGAGGCGGCCGTGTTCGACGCGAAAAAACAGGAATGGATCAGGAGCGAGATCATGCCCTGGACCGTGAAGGGAGCACATCTCTCCCGGGGAATGGCGGCACTCTCCGGTGATGACGGCTTCGTGGTCTACGATCCCGTGCTGAAGCAATGGCAGTACGCCAACGATTTCCAGGTGCAGAAGGCCCAGGTGGGGGATGTCCTTGCGGCAGCCTGGGACGAAAAGGACCTCGTACTCTACGACCTTACGGTCCACCAGTGGGTACTCCGTGAAGGAATCAGGGCCCAGGCATGCATCCTGGACAAGCACAGGGCGATCGTGTACACGGCGGACAAGGTGCTGGAATACGATGCCATGACCCACCGGTGGAACGAGAAAAACCGGTAGGAAAACGCAGGAGGGGAACGCGGCCATGAAAGCGGCATTCCGAAGGACGTTCGCACTTTCCTCAGTGCTTCTTCTTCTCCTCTTTTCCCCGGAGGCGGAGGGGGCGGAACTTTCCGTGGCCGTCCAGCCCTTCCTTTCCCAGGGAACGGAATTCTATCTCGGGCCGGCCGTCTCGGAAATAGTCTCCACCAGCCTGGCGGGGGCCAGGGACATCACGGTGGTCGAACGGATGCGCCTGGCCGAGGTCGCCAGGCAGCACCGCCTCTCCATGTCCGGAGTGGTGGATACGGCGACCGCTGCCAAAGCGGGAAAGCTCTCCGGTGCCAGGTATTTCATTCTCGGCGCGGTCAGCCGATTCGGCGCCCTTCTCATGGTCACGGCACGGCTGGTGGACGTGGAGTCCGGCAGGGTTCTCGGGAGCTTCGAACAGTCATCCAGGCAGGGAGAGGACGAGATCGTCCTCGTCTCGAGAAATCTTTCGGCGGAACTCCTGGCCTTTTTCAGCGGAGATGCCCCGGCGCCGGGCGATCCTCTGAAGGACTACAGGTACTATCTCTACGAAGCCCTGGGCTATTACAACCTCGGGGAGTACAAAAAATCCCTTCCCTTCTGGGAGAAGATGACCCAGCTCAGCCCCCGCAACGGACTCCTCAGGTTCATCGTCGCGGGGATCTACTTCCAGGCGGGAAGGCATTCCGACGCCCTTCTTGCGGCCCAACAGGCCGTCACATGGGATCCCTCCTTCGCCGAAGCCCATCTTCTCGTCGGAAAAGCCTATTTTCTCCTCGGGGACAACCACAAGGCCACCCCTCCCCTCGACAGGGCCCTGGAGCTGAATCCCCGACTGACGGAAGCCCTCTTTCTCAAGGGATCAGCCTTCAAGAACAGGAAGCGGACCGAAGAGGCGGCAGACTTCTTCGTAGAGGCCATCCAGACTGATGAAACCTATATTCCCGCTTACCTCGCTCTCGGGCAGCTGCTCCTGGAGAACGGGGCGGCAGAGGAAGCCGCAGGCATTCTCCTTTCCGCATTGAAGCACCAGCCGGGCAACGGCAACCTCCGGTTTCTCCTGGGCACGGCCCATCTGATGCGGGGCAATCTCCAGGGGGCGAAGGAGCAGGCCGCAGCCCTGAAGACCATAGATACAGCGCTCGCACGAAAATTAGAGCAGCTCTGCAGCCAGTGAGAGCCGCAATCTTCAGAAAAGGAGTGACGCGATCATGAAACTGAAAGCACTTTTTCCCGCAGGCATCCTGATTCTCGCTTCCGTCCTTCTCCTCTCCCCTGTCAAGGGTTTCGGGTGAGGCGGAGGAGGAGGAAGCGACGGGGGCGGCGGGGCGTCGTCCACAGCGGAGGACAGTGCGATAGAACGGGTTGTGAAGGTGTTCACTTCAAAGGGATTTCTTGAGGGCAAAGACCTCGACCAGGCGGTCAAGCTGGCGGGGTCCGTCACGAAGGAAGGGGAATGCAAGGCGGCATACCTGGCCGGGGCCAGCCTGCTGCGAAAGGGCGAGTATGAAAGGGGCAGGGAGTATATGCTGAAGGCCCTCGACGGATGCTACGACCTGTCCGTGAATTTCTGGGGGGACATGGAGAAACTCCGGACGATCGTAGCAGGAGAACTCGCCCTCCATGCCGGGACCAGGGGGGACTACCAGACCATCATCACCGTCGAGGAAAAACTGGCGAAGGATCTGGCCACCGACAGGCTCCTCGTGAGGGACGCGAAATGCATTCTCCAGGGAAGAACCAAGCTCGGCGACATCCTGAAATTCCACAAGGCCCGCGCTTACCAGGCTTCGAAGATGACCGCCGATGCAAAGAACACCCTGAACGAACTCCAGTTCGCGTCGGGGAAAGTGTTCGTGGACGGAGAAGTGGTCGGTTTGAAGGATGCCATTTCGAAACTGCAGCTCCAGGTGGACGGCAAGGCGCTTCTGTTGCTGCCGAGGGTTTCCTGGTGCTGACACGCCGGGTAATGGAGGCGGCAGAAAGATGAACAGCGGAACAAAAGGGTGTGCACTGATCCCGGTCCTCCTGGTCTGTGCCGCGCTTGTTCTCACCCCCTCCCAGTCCGCGGCGGAAATGGTGCTGGCTGTTCCTGACTTTCAGGCGGTCGGCTGCATGCCCTACCTGGGCCCGGCAGTGGCCGAACAGGTACGGGGGAAGCTGACGAACCGGGGTCCATGGACGATACTGGAGTCAGCCCAGATGGCGAAGATCGCCTCTGAGCACCGGCTTTCAATGTCGGGGCTCATGGACGGGAAAAAGGCAGTTGCTGCAGGGAAGGTCCTGGGAGCGCAATACCTCATTGTGGGAAGCGTCAATCTCACGGGATCTGTTTTCACCCTGGCCGCCCGGCTCGTGGACGTGGAAACGGGAACAGTCTATTCCGGCTTTCAGACCGTGACCCATGAGGGAGAGGAAGGCCTGCCGGCTGCCGCCGGGTTCCTGGCGGAAGACATCGCCGCGGAGCTGGGCGGGCCTGATGCCTGATACCGGAATGCAAAAAGAGGGCGGGGGGATTCCCCCGCCCTCTGCTTTTAAGCCCGCCTTGTTTTGTTAGGGCTTTATCTTCTTGAAGAAGACCGCCTTCTTGCTGGCGATGTCGGACACGAGCATGATGCCGTCCTTGTCCTTGGGGTTGTGGAACTCGTCCATGGTCAGGGTGGCGTGCATGAGCTTCAGGTCCTTCGTGGCCTCCAGGGCGTCCCGGACCTTCACGGGATCGTCGCTGCCGGCCCGCTCCATGGCGTCCTTCACCCAGTAAACACAGTCATAGGCCATAACGGCGTTCATGAACTCCATGCACTCGGTGCCCGTCTGCTCCTCGTACTTCTTGAAGAAGCCGGCGAGGGTCGGATCGGCCTTGTCCACGTGGCTCACCCAGTAGGTGTCCTTCATGGCATCGCCAGCGATCTCCCACATGAAGTCGCCGTAGCCGTCGCCGCCGAGGATCTCGATGTTCAGGTCCAACTCCCGGGCCTGCTTCACGGCCAGGGGGAGGCACTTGCCCATGGTGGGGATGATCAGAACGTCGGGGTTGGCGTTCTTGATGACCGTGAGCTGGGCGCGGAAGTCCACGTCCTCGGCCCGGTGGCCTTCGTCGGCCACGATCTCTCCGCCGTACTCCTTGAAGGACTTGATGAAGAACTCCCGGAGTCCCTGGGAGTAGTCGCTCGAAACGTCATAAAGAATGGCCGCTTTCTTCTTGTTCAGGTCCTGGGCAGCAAAGACCGCGAGCATCTTGCCCTGGTAGGGATCAAGGAAGCAGATGCGGAAGTTGTAGGGCCGGACCTGTCCCTTCTCGTCCACGGTGACCAGGGGGTTCGTGGGGAGGGTTCCGATGTGGGGCACATTGCCGCGGTTGAACACAGGGGCGGCGGAGATGCACAGACCGCTGCCGCTGGGCCCGATGACCACGCTGACCTTGTCCTGCTCCACAAGGCGGCGCGCCGCGTTGACCATGTCCTCCTGGCGGGTGCGGCAGTCGTACATGACGACTTCCACGGGCCTGCCGAGGATTCCGCCGGCGGCGTTGATCTCCGCCACGGCGATCTTCACCGATTCCACTTCCGCCACGCCGTAGGCGGCAAAGTCGCCCGTCACAGTGGCGATCTCACCGATCCTGATCGGATCCGCCGCGAAGGCGGGCACCACAAAAAGACACACCAGGAACACCAACACCATTGCTTTCCGAATGCTGCCGAAACTCCTCATTCTTCCAACCTCCTTACATGATATGGTGCCTTTCGGGACTGGATGCCGCAATCAAGTTCAGGCTGACGGAGACGCCGCCCGCCGGACCTCCGGTAAGGTGAGAAAAACAGCTTTGAGAGAAGAAATTTCGCATGACATAAATAATAATACTACAGGGGAACCTTTTCCGCATCCGTCATTCCTTCGGGACATACAGCCCCTCGGGATTGGATCCGGCAAGGCCGGCCTGAAGAAGATGGTCCGGGACAGGCGAAAGACCGGCGATCTGCTCTTCTCCGAGCAGGGAGTAATAGGGCAGCCGATTGAAGCCGTCGGCGATGTATTCGAGATCGTCATCTCCGTCAGCCCACCTCCGCCCGTCGTACCGTTCCAGCTTCAGGGGGCGGGAATACGCCCTGAGGGTCTTCTGCCCCAGGGTGTTGAAATAGAAATCGAAATAGGACATGGCCAGTTCCCGGAGGTTCCGGTAGACCGGCTCGCGGAATCGGAGGGTGGTGAAGTTGGACTTCGCCACCGCCCCCCAGCACCCTCTCTCCCGGAAGACGGCGATCACGTGGTCGTCGTCGTTCCAGGCCCGAAGATCCACCAGCAGCGGCGGGTATCCCAGCTCCCGGAGGCAGGCCGCCGCAAACAGGGCGCCTTCGAAACAGTGGGCCGTCTTCCTGGTGAAAACACCTTTCGGAGGTTTGCACTCCTCTTTTGCATTATAGGGAATGGAGTCGAGAAACCGCTGTATTTCCGCGGGACTTCGGAAGCCAGAGCGGAACATGGAACCACCCTCCGGGATGCAAAATTGCCGGAAGGCATGGGCCCTTCCGGCATGGTCGGTTTCAGTCGTCCAGGTAGGAATCGAAGTAGCCGGAAATATGGACCACCGGGGTCCCCTTGTCCCCTGACCCGGACGTGAGATCGCAGAGGGATCCGATAAGATCCGGAAGTCTCCGGGGGGTCGTCCCGAGAGTGGAATGGCTGAACCGGTCCATGGCGTCCTTCGACCGGATGGCCTCCCGTACCGCTTCTTCCGGAGACTTGTCCCCCGAATTGTCGGCGATGTACTTGAGCTTGATCTCCTTCGGCATTCCGTCGAGGCCGTCGGTGTACCCGGGGGAGACCACGGGGTCGGCCAGTTCCCAGATGCCGCAGACGGGGTCTTTGAAGGCACCGTCGCCGTAGACGAGAACTTCCAGGAGTTTTCCGGTCCGCGCCTGAAGTTCCTTCTGGAGGTCCAGGGCGAAAAAGCGGCTGTCCCGGGGAAAGAGCTTCACCGTCCCGTCGCTCGTGTAATTCGAGCCCAACAGCCCAAACTCCGGGTTGTATCCCATGCCCTCTCTGTGGGGTTCCGAGCAGAGCTGGTCGAGGGACACCACCAGGGCGCCCGACTGCTCCAGTATCTCCCTGTGAAGCCGGCGGGCATGAATGCTCGCCGCGATGACGGTTTTCGAGAATTCCAGGGCCGCCAGCGGGGTATCGGCGAAATGGATCTCCACCCTGCCGGGTTCCATCTCCCTGTAGTACCTGACGTAATCAATCCCGGTAAAGGGGTGGAGATAGCGGCCGAAGACCTGCTCGTACTCCTTTTCGTCGAAAAGGCCGCCTTTCAGCCTGCCGCTCCTGAGGAAAAACTCCCGGGGATCCATGACGAGGTTGCCCACCTCGTCGGCAGGGTAGGAAAGAAGAATGTGGACCTTCCCCCGGACGCCCCGCAGGATGCCTTTCAGGATCTGCCCGAACCGGTTCCTGCTGAGGATCGGGAACAGGAGAGCCACGTCGCCCTCCGGCACCTTGCGGCGGACGTCCTCCGCTATGTCCTCCAGGGTGGCGTAATTGCCCTGGGCCCTCGCCAGGAGAGATTCCGTAGCGCCCACGATGTCGCGGTCACGGAGGGGAAAGGGATCGCGGGGACACTCCGATGCTTTGATCAATTCCGAGGAAACGATATCAACGAGGTCTGCACCCCGGGAAATGACGGGGAGACGAATTCCCCGCGAAACGGCGCCGATGCAGCGCATGGGTCCTCATTCCTTCCGAAGAGGGTGTGTGGATGGCTGCAGGAACGGCGTCCCGCGCCGCCGATATTGTATCATTTTTCCGGTACCCGACAAAAGAAGGAAATTCCGCCGGGAAAAGGATCGTTCCCCCGCGTTCAGGGAAGAGAGGCACGGATCGAAGCGGCCGTTTCGACCCTGGCGAAAGCGCTGAGAGCTGCGAGGAAGGCCGCCTGGACATGATCCGCGGGAACGACAGTCTCTCCGAAGGCAAGAGATCGTGTCGCGCAGGCATCCCCGGCAAGGGTGCAGTTGAAGGCCAGGTCAGCGGCAGCCCGGACCGTGGTGTCGATGCACATGTGGGTCATCATGCCCGCGATGACCAGCCGATCGGGATTCAGTTCCCGCAGACTGTCAAGGAGCTGGGTTTCCCGGAAGCTGTTGGGGAAATGCTTGACGAAAACAGCCTCTCCGCCTTCAGGGAGGACACAGGGGCGGATATCCGCGCCCTTCGTTCCGGGCAGAAAAAAAGTCGATCCCGGCCGGGCCGAAACATGGCGGACATGAATCACCGGGAGCTTCCGGCTTCTGAAGGCGGAAAGAAGTTCGGCAGCTTTCCCGCCCGCCGCTTCGCTCCCGTCGAGTTCCATGGCCCCTCCGGGGAAATAGTCGTTCTGGATGTCAACAAGCAAAAGGACAGGGTTCATTAGGCACCTCCGGCATCATTATGCCGCCCGCTTCGGGCGGAACCGGTTTCCATTATACGCCCTTGTTCGTTTCGGTCAGGAAGGATCCGGACGGGAGGAGAAGGAATTCAGTTGCTTTTTTTCAGCCTGTCGAGCTCCATTTTCAGGCGCCCGATTTCCTGGTAGAGCGCAGCCGATGGCTCTTCCAGGTTCTTTTTCATCTGTTTCCCCGAAAAAACGAAAGCGGCATTTGACTGCAGCTTCTTTTTCCATCTGCATATCTGTTCGGGAGACACGCCGAATTCCCGAGAAAGCTGGGCAAGCGTCCTGTCTTCCTTGCACGCCTCAAAAGCGACCTGGACCTTGAATTCGGCAGAATACCGTGTGGACATCCCGTAATTCCTCCCGGCATGGCTGACCCTGAACGGGAACATCCATAACCGGACCTTGCACCCGGACTACAAAAAGGCCTCCCGGGCAAAACCAGCCATGGAAACGGAAGGGCATGCCGGCCCCAAATGTACTGCCTCGCCGGCACACTCCGGCCAAGATTACATATCCCGAACAGTCAGAACCAATACAGCCTGCCCCGCCCCGGGTGCAAGGCTGTTGTTGCCCGTCATTTTCACCGTCCCCCTGCCGCCGGCGCCGAAAACCCCCCGAACACCCGTCAGGAGGTCGACCTCTCCGGTTCCGAGAGCCTGGGGTCCGGTGGACCGCCCTTCCCTCGGTGAAGTTATCTCCACCGTCAGCGACAGCCCTGCCGGCAGCGGCGACACAAGACGCCCCGTAAGCTTTCTCGGCGTGGCCCCGGTGGAGGAAAGGTGAAAAGAAAAAGCACTCACCCCCGGTTTTCCGCCGATCATGGCGGCCATGGAGACGGAAGTGTTCGTGAGATGGACCCCCCGGAATTCCGGAATGGTCACTTCCAGGGAGAGAGCGGCCGATTCCGCCGCCTCCGAGGGGAAATCCATGGCCCCCAGCAGAAGCGTCCCCGCGGCGCACGCGAGAAGAATCGAAAGAATCTGAAGCGATCCGGAACCAGCCTGAGAAATCTTCATTGTGCCCTTCCCCTTTCCCCGAGGGTTCATTTCTTTTTTCCGGAAGAGGACGTCGTAACGGTGCCGCTGTCGATAAACTGTATGGTCCGTTTCTTCTGGAAAATGTGATTCACCATCTCCACCACGT
>ENA-UOXR01000290-UOXR01000290.1-bioreactor-metagenome-genome-assembly--contig:-NODE-290-length-63467-cov-128.920851_pt1 | contig 63467 bp, 58 predicted proteins | sample MGYA00238164_ERZ764825 | MGnify/ENA primary metagenome ERZ764825 (study PRJEB28920, sample SAMN05720171) | bioreactor metagenome | isolation source: Anaerobic biogas reactor | place: USA:Washington... | reverse complement strand
GTCCGAGACTGCTGAAAAAGTCCTCCTTTGCGTGTCATTCTGAACGATAGTGAAGCAACCTTAATAGCGACCCGGCACTCAGAGTAAGTAATTTAACATCAACCCAGTTCATAATCGGGCTGAGTGCCGGGTAATTACACCCGACAGGGTGTATCGGTGGTACCCGTGAGGGTGAAGTCCCTCAGGGGGGAATCTAGTTTGGCTAAAAACCCAATATTACGGATTCCAAAAGAGATCCTTCGTCGCCTGCAGCTCCTCAGGATGACATTTATGGTACTTTTTCAGTGATCCTGGACCGTCCCCTCGAATCGGTGGTCTGCTTTAGGCTCCCACAGGCTGCGCAGATCGTTATTAAATCATTCCACACATCTCCCTTTTTGTACAGGTTTATTTTTTCATCTTTGTTGAGTTATTTTTATGTGTGAAGTTTTTGATACTTACAGGATCATGTCGCAGCCTGCAGACTATAACTAACTTTCATTTATAATATAATTAAATATGTGCTATATTGATTCAAAGTTTATTAATTTTCAAACAAGAGGAGGTGAGAAAAGCATCGATGCTTGATGAAGATTACCAGAACAGAATTGAGGAAGAATTATTTGCCTTGACCAGAGCCAGAAAGGCACAAGGAGATAAAGTCGTAGGAGTTTATTGCGCTTTTACACCTCGTGAGCTGATTGTTGCTGCCGGTGGAATTCCGGTACCTTTATGTGCTTCCTCCAATGAAGCGGTTTCAATAGCTGAGCAGGATTTGCCCCGAAATTTTTGTCCGTTGGTAAAATCCAGCTATGGTTTAGCCTTATCTGATACCTGCCCGTATTTCCACTTTTCAGATTTGCTGATCATGGATGCAACCTGTGATGGCAAAAAGAAAATGCATGAATTATTAAATCAGATAAAACCAGTTCATATCCTGGGACTTCCACAAGTAGCAGATAAAGAAGCATCCTATCAATACTGGCTTCAGGAGTTATACCGTTTAAAGGACTTGCTGGAATCCGAATTGGGCAGCAAGATTACTGAACAAAGCCTGCAACAAGCTATTCAACTATATAACCGAATACGCCAGTTAAAAAAAGAAGTTTTTGCTTTAAATAAAGGGAATATCCCTTTGCTGACTGGATACGAAGCCCAGCTGGCTGTAGATCCCATTGGCTTTGAAGCTGATTTACCCGGGTACATAAAACGCATGGAGCAGGTGATCGAATTTGCCAAAACCAGAGGTGGGTTGGAACTGCGTCCTCGTATTCTTCTAACCGGTTGTCCGACTACTTCGTTAAAAGTTCTGGAAATCATCGAAGAGTCTGCCTGGGTAGTAGCTATGGAGAATTGCGGAGGCTTAAAGACAGTGGAACAAGTCGATGAGGAGGATGACCTGATGGCAGCGTTAGCTAAGGCATCCTTAAAAATTGCCTGCCCCTGCATGTCTCCCAATCAAAGACGCTATGATCTGCTGGCAGAATTGGTAAAAGAGTACAATGTTGATGGCGTTGTCGATCTTACCTGGCAGGCCTGTCATCTCTATAATGTAGAATCCTATCCACTGGGTCAATTTATTCGTAAGGAACTGGGGGTTCCCTTTTTACAAATTGAAACCGATTATTCCGAATCAGACAAGAGTTGGATTAAATTACGGGTTAACGCATTTATTGAAACGCTTTAACCTTGAGAGGAGTGTATTTGCTTGTATCAATCCAAAAAATTGACCATTGTTCTTTTATTGGTATTTCTAATGGTTACTGTGGTTGGTTGCGGGAATAAAACCACCAGCACCAGCAGCCCAAAACTCGATAATAAACAAGCCTATAAAATTGGGGTGGTGACACCTACCCTGTCTGCAAGTGAAGATGAATTCAGAGGTGCTCAAAAGGTCAGCAAAAAATATCCGGGTATGATTAAACATATTGTACTTCCGGATAATTTCTCTGCTGAGCAGGAAACTGCCGTTTCCCAAATCACAAGCCTGGGAAATGACCAAAGTATCAAAGCGATTGTTATCTGTGCCGGATACTCCGGTATACTCCCGGCTATACAGAAGGTCAGGGAAAAACGCCCTGATATGATCGTTATTACTGCACCAATCTGGGATGATCCTGATATGATGTCCAAATATATTGATCTCTGTCTGGATACCGATTGGGTACAAAGGGGTGTTACCATCCCGACCAAAGCTTACAAAATGGGAGCCCGCACTTTTATCCATTATTCTTTCCCCACCCATATGGCCAAAGAAGTTATTTCCAGCCGCAGAGATAAGATGAAGGATACCTGTGAAAAACTGGGGATGACATTTGTAGAAGTTAGTACTCCTGATCCCCAGACCGGTAATGGTAAAAGCGCCATGCTGCAGTTTCTTCAGGAAGATATTCCCCGTCAGATTGACAAATATGGTAAAGATACTTGTGTTTTTGGCACCAATTGTCCTATGCAGGATGTTATTATCGCCAAGGAATTGGAACTGGGTTTCATTATGGCTGAACAATGCTGCCCTACACCTACTCAGGGATTCCCGGCTGCTATGGGCCTGGAAATCAAGCCGGAAGACGCTGGCAATTTTGATATAATCAATGCTATGATCAAAGAAAAAGCCCGGGAAAAAGGAGTAAGTGGCAGATTATCCACCTGGCCGGTACCGGTTGGCGTTTTCTTCCCTGAATTCTCAGTTGAAGTCGCCAAAGGCATGATTGAAGGCAAGATTGACAAAACGAACCTCGAAATGAAAGAACTGCAGTCCATTGCCAATGATGTTGCCGGCGTTGATGTTTCCTTTAACAAAATGAAGCCGGAATTAAATAATTACTATTTGATTATTATGGATTCAATCATCTACTAAACACATTATCATTCAGTGTTCAGATCTCAGGTATAGGTTCTTACCTACACCTGAGATTTTTACACGCAGTATACCATTTTTCAATGAACTACGAAGTTGGGTACTAGCATGGAAAGTATTTTAAAGCTGCAAAATATTTCTAAAAGATTTGAGCAGCACGAAGTTCTAAAATCAGTTAGCCTGGAAATCAGACCTGGTGAAATCCATGGTTTGATTGGAGAGAACGGGGCTGGTAAGAGCACCTTGTTAAACATTTTGTTTGGCCGGTCAATCGTTCATCAAACAGGTGGTTTTTCCGGAAATATTTATTTTAATGGCCATAAGGTACGAATCAGGAATTCTCAGGATGCCATTGCTCTGGGAATTGGTATGGTTCATCAGGAATTTGCTCTAATCCCCAATATGAATGTTGCAGAAAATATAACGATTGGGAGTGAAGCAACCTTCAGATATCGTCATCAGACAGACGGATATCAGCTGGCCCTGATCAATAAAAAAGCTAATCACGCTCAGGCAAAAAATATCCTGGATCGACTGGGTGTTACGATAAATACTAATCAATACATCGAAACTTTATCCGTGAATTTAAAGCAGTTTGTAGAACTGGCCAGAGAAATCAATAAAAATGACTTAAAACTACTTATTCTGGATGAACCCACAGCTGCATTGGGACAGGAGGATGCAGAACGCCTGTTGGAGATTTTACAGCAATTGTCCAACGCGGGCATCGCCATTATCCTGGTCAGCCATCGGCTGGAGGAAATCATGTCTGTATGCGACAATATTACGGTTCTGCGTGATGGTGAAGTAAGCGGCCGTTTTTCAAAAGAGAGCTTTGATTTAAAACAAATAGCAGCCAGCATGATTGGAAGAAGTGTCGAACAGGTACAATCCCGGGCAAGAAAGCATTCGGGACGGACAATTCTGCAATATAGAAATTTTTCAGTCGAAATGCCAGGTGAATCAATTGAAAATATTAATCTGGACATTTATGAGGGCGAAATCATAGGCATTGCCGGACTGGCCGGGCACGGAAAACTGGCCCTCGGAAACGGCACGCTGGGAATTTATCCTTCCTCAGGTCAGGTGCTTTTTAATGATACCTTTATTGATTGTGCAGATACAACAGCTGCTCTGAACCATGGCCTTTACCTGCTCGCGGAAGAGCGCAGGGAAACAGGTCTGCTGCTGGATCATTCCATCATGGAAAATATAATTTTCTCTGCCGTCCAGCAGCAGAATAAATTTCTGAAACCTTTCATTTTCCCTTCCCTGCGGTTGATTAATAAAAAGACTGCCGTTGATTATACGCGGGAAAGCATAAAACGATTGGACATCCGCTGCCGGAATCAGCAACAAAAAGTACGGTTGTTAAGCGGCGGAAACCAGCAAAAGGTTTGTCTGGCCCGGGCAATTGTTATGGAACCCCGGATTCTTTTTGTTGCCGAACCCACACGCGGCATTGACATTGGCGCCAAAGAGATAATTCTTCAGGAATTACTGAATATCAACCGTAAAATGGGCACTACGATCATTGTTGCCTCCAGCGAACTGGATGAGTTGAAAAGAATCTGTGACCGTATAGTTATAATGTATGAAGGCCGGATATTTGCCGTGCTGGCTGCTGATTGTGATCCGCTCGAACTGGCACTGGCACTATCCGGCAAGAGGTCGGACGAATTATGATAAAAGGCAAACAACATACAGCCCAACTAATTATTCTGTTTTTTCTGGTGCTTATGATAATCCTGGCCTGGTATGCTGGATTGTCTACCAGCCGTCTGATAAACGATTCGCTGATCCGGGTGTTTATGAACGGGGTGCTGGTCTTATCTTTGCTGCCTATGCTGAATGCAGGCGCAGGCATTAATTACGGTTTGCCGGTTGGTATTCAGGCTGGATTGCTGGGCATGTGTACAGCGGTAAACTTTGGCTGCCAGGGACTGTTGGGTTTTACTGCAGCGCTGCTCCTGTCAGCTTTTTTTGCGGTACTGTTTGGCTATGTGTATGCTCTGATTCTCAACCATTTGAAAGGCAGAGAAGAAATTGCCGGGATTTTTATTGGCTTTTCCACTGTTTATCTGATGTGTTTCTTCTGGGCGACAGCACCGTACTCCAATCCTGCCATGTTATGGCCGATTGGTGGACAGGGACTAAGACTTACCATCGGTCTGCAAGATTATTTTTTTAAAGTCTTGAACCATCTATGGGTTATAAATATAGGTCATTTTATCCTTCCTTTGGGAATGGGTTTATTCTTTGTTTGCTTATGCTTCCTCACTTATCTTTTCTTCAAAACCAAACTGGGCACAGCAATCAATGCAGTAGGCGAAAACCCCGCTTTTTGTAAGCTTTCCGGCATAAATATTGATCGAACCAGAACGATGGCGATCATCCTGTCAACCGTTCTGGCTGCCCTTGGCATTTGTGTATATGCTCAAAGCTTCGGCTTTATTGAGTTATACGAAGCACCATTGATGATGGCTTTTCCAGCTGCTTCAGCCATTCTGATCGGCGGCAGTAAAGGAGCCAGTACCTCCATCCTGCAGGTCATATTGGGCACATTTTTATTTCAGAGTGTTTATGTATATACCGGCCCGGTTGCCAATACATTGCTGATGCCGGAAGTATCTGAAATTGTTCGGGTGATTATGGTAAACGGTATTATTCTTTATGCGCTGATCTATGCAGGCAGGAGGGAACAGGCATGAAAAACAACCGGCTGGTTCCGATCTTCTTTCTGTTGCTTTCAGCATTCAGTTTATATTTTTCCGGGATGGGATCCGGATTTGTCCTGAATGAAGTACTGACCCGCTTTATCAGAAATGGGGTTTTGGTCCTGGCGATGCTGGTCCCGATTGCAGCCGGTATGGGAATCAATTTTGCGGTTACCATTGGAGCAATCTGTGCCCAAATCGGCTTTTTAAGTGTAATTATACTGCAAAAGCCTGGGCTAACTGGTCTTTTCCTGGCGATGCTGATTTCCGTTCTCATTGCTGCAGGATTGGGTTATATGATTGGAAAAGTCTTAAACCGGGTCAAAGGCCGGGAAATGATTACAACATTTATTATGGGTTTTTTGGCCGACGGCATTTATCAGTTTATTTTCCTGACCGGATATGGAACCGTGATCAAGCCATTAAATAAAGAGATCCTTTTGTCCAGAGGAGTGGGCATAAGAAATATGGTTGATCTGGTATCTTATCGGAATCTGATGGATGAAATCTGGAGGCTGCAAATTGGAAGCATTGAACTGCCCATATTTATGATTTTGCTGATTCTATTTTTCTGTCTGGCCATGACCTATTTAATGAACACCAGACTGGGACAACATTTTAAAATTGTTGGCGAGGATATGGAGAAAGCAGCAGCACTGGGATTAGATGTGGACAGAATCAGAATTCAGGCGATGATTATTTCTACTGTAATAGCTTGTCTGGGACAATTGATATTTTTGCAGAATATGGGTATGTTAAATGTTTATACTGCACATCAAAATTCGGATATATTTTCAGCTGCAGCCTTACTCGCAGGGGGGGCTACCATCAAACAGGCCCGGGTCAGAAATGCGATTCTGGGAATTTTCCTGTTTCACTCCCTGTTTATTGTTTCCCCTCAGGCAGGTCAAAATCTATTTGGTAATCCCGCTCTGGGAGAATACTTCAGAAGCTGTATCGCTTATGGAACAATCGCTCTGGCGTTGATATTTAATCTGCGCAGCGGTAGATTCGGAAAGCAGTAAAGTATAAGTGCTTGTTCACCTTGTCTGGGGAAGCAGCGGCCAAATGGGTATTTGCGTCAGTATTAAAGAAGGAGTCATCGAAGTTTTGTAGAAAAGCATGATTAGTTGCATACTAATTAAGGTCCGGAGAAGTTTTACAGGATATGTTTACATGCTCTTAAAGGGGAGGGAAAAGCATGGAATGTTTAATGCAACGCCTCTGGCATACGACTATTTTGCGTGAGAATGAACAGCATATAATGGCTGAAACCGCCTATCTGGATTCCCGTATAGAAAGAAGAGCAGTAATGCGGGTGGAAACTGACAGCCTGGAAACAGTTGAAGCCTGGTTGGAGCGGTTGGGACGCCCAGGGAATATGCTGGAAAACCGTGAATATATTGAAGGCCTGAAAGGTGTACCTGCCTATCTGGGAAGCGGTTCCCAACTAAAAAAAGGTATGCAGGAGATTAAAGATGAACTGGAACGCTCATTGTTTAATGAATGTGTGATCGGCATTGTTCAGGCTGAGACTTTCCTGTTTAATGAACGCGGATACAGCAGTGCGGACGAATACAGCAAATCCTGGGAAGAATTTTACGCCGGTTCCTGCCGTTATTACAGCAATCTGGACAAGATAAAATTATCATGGGGAGATTATATTGGCCCAACTGGAAGGGGATTAAATCTGTTTAATCGTTCGAAAAGCCAGCAGCTGATGTATGATATTAAAGGCGATTTTATTATTAACGGCAGTCTTATTGATTCTTTTCACCAGGTGAGCAGCCATCTGGTACTGGACCAGGATATGAAAGTTATCTCTGCACATGGACAATTGCTGCGGGCACCGGATAGAGTCTGTTTTGATGCGGCAGCTGCTATGAATAATTTAATTGGAATCAGTCTGCCCGGAATAAACAAAAAAGAATTGGCCAATTTGTTGGGAGCCGGTCAGGGATGTGTGCATTTAATTGACCTGGTTTATGACAGCGTAAAAACAGTAGAACTTTATATACCATAATTTGCTCCGGTTTGTTAAATTTCTATAAAATTTTATTTAAAGCAGGAAAAAACCAACTTCCGTAGAACATATGTTCTAAAGAAGCTGGTTTTTTATTAAAAGGAAAAGGAGAAATTTTTAGTGAATTTTACAGAAAAGATAATTGAATATAATGAAAATAGTAATATCTGCGGGCATAAAACTATATTGGAACCATCATTGTATGAGCAGAGTTTGTTCTTATATGATAACATTTACTTAAACAATATTTGCACTGAAGGTGGCGAAGATTCATTAATGACCAAATTTACATTTATTGATTTATTTGCCGGAATAGGTGGAATGAGGTCAGGATTCGAAACATATGGCGGGCAATGTGTGTTTACCAGTGAATGGAACGAATGGGCACAGAAAACATACGCTGCCAATTTTGAGATTGAACATCCGTTTATTGGAGATATAGTACCATTCCCGGCTGATGAAATTCCGGATCATGATGTTTTGTTAGCTGGTTTTCCGTGTCAGCCTTTTTCAATTGCAGGCGTATCCAAGAAAAATGCGTTGGGCAGGCCGCATGGATTTGAGTGTACTACACAGGGTACACTGTTTTTTGATGTTGCAAGAATTATTGCCGTCAAAAGGCCAAAAGCTTTTCTGCTTGAAAATGTTAAAAATCTTGTTTCTCACAATAAGGGGGAAACTTTCAGAATAATTATTGAAACACTTAGAGATGAACTCGGATATCATGTTGAAACTAAAATTATTGATGGCTGTCATTTTGTGCCTCAGCATAGGGAAAGAATTTTAATAGCAGGGTTTAGAGAAAAAAATAATTTTAGCTGGGATGATTATAAATATCCTGAGCATACCCCGTTACTGAAAAATATACTTCATCCGGAGGATGGGAATGAACCTGCAGAAGAACCTTATACAGTTGGAGACAAGGCCAGGGTGCATTCCAAATATGTTTTAAGTGATAAACTCTGGAATTATTTACAGGAGTATTCCGCCAAACATAAGGCAAAAGGCAATGGATTTGGTTATGGGCTGGTTAACGGGGATGATATCGCCAGAACGCTTTCTGCCCGATACTATAAAGATGGTTCCGAAATATTAATAGACAGAGGTAAGGCGAAAAATCCGCGGAGACTTACCCCAAGAGAATGTGCAAGATTGATGGGTTTTGATGATACCTATAAAATTGTTGTTTCAGATACACAGGCTTACAGACAATTCGGTAACTCAGTTGTTGTTCCGGTAATTGAAGAGGTAGCACGTATTATGGTTCCCTATTTATAAAATTATCAAAGTAGGTGACATTATGAAGTCCGGATATTTATCTCAGTATTTTATCGGAGTTGCAGCAAAAACACTCAGCGCAGTTGAAGTAGATTATGCAGCGAGCAATCAACATGAGTTTAATGGTATCAGCGAACTTAAAAATTTGTTTGGTTCTAATATAGAGAAAAAAAGATATAACGCAAAATTTCTTTATTTAAATGATAATGATGATGAACCGGCTGTTGATGATGGCTTTTTAACATGGTATGACGCACGTGCGAACCATCCAACCCGTTCTGAATACCGCCTGTATTTTCCTGGTACAGCAGTTTCAAACTGTGCAGAAGCCGGTGATTTATTAGTAATAGCGCTTCAGGATAACAATACAGTACTTGTAATCATTGCAGAAAATGGTTCTACCATAGGCAACCAGATTAAATGGCTTTTTGGCCTGGATATTTCATCTCATCCAGGTTTTTCAATCCGGGAAGAATTGGAGAGTGAACAGGATAGAATAGCCTTTGCTTCTATGATAATCCTTGAACAAATTGGTATTGAAGTCAAAGTAACAGAAGAAACCTTCCTTGATGGAATGCTTAACCGTTTTGGGGCTAAATTTCCCGATACCCGAACTTTTTCGGAATATGCACGTTCTACAATTCCTGAACCTGATCCTTTTACTGATCCGGACAGAACACTAATGTCATGGATAGAGCGCGAAGAAATACTATTTAGAACTCTTGAAAAGCATTTAATTGCTGATAGATTATTGACCGGTTTTAATGAGACAGAAGATTTTATATCGTTCTCGTTATCCGTTCAAAACCGCAGAAAGAGTCGTGTTGGTTATGCATTTGAGAATCATCTTGAAGAATTATTCAATATATATAGAATTATGTATGATCGAACTAAAGTTACAGAGAACAAATCAAAGCCTGACTTTATATTTCCGGGTATAAATTTTTATCATGATACTGGATTTGATAGTTTATTACTTACTATGCTTGGTGTAAAAAGTACCTGTAAAGACAGATGGCGACAGGTTCTTACCGAAGCTGACCGTATACATAGTAAGCATTTAATAACTCTTGAAGCTGCTATCAGTGAAAATCAGACAAATGAAATGGCCGTTCGTAATTTACAGCTTGTTTTACCGGAAGTACTTCATCAGACATACACAATAGAGCAGCAGAAATGGTTAATTAATGTAAGGGAATTTATGGAACTATTAACAGATAAACAGAGAAAAGCAGGACTTTAAAAAGATTAATTATTATGGATATTAAATCACCAATGGAACGAAGCCGTAACATGGCTGCTATTAAATCGAAAAACACATCACCCGAAATGCTGATAAGACGTCAGCTATTTAAACATGGTTTCCGTTATCGCATAAATTATGAGGCTCTTCCAGGAAAACCGGATTTATTTTTGCGAAAATATAACACTGCTATATTTATCAATGGATGTTTCTGGCATCAGCATAGTTTATGCAAACAGGCTTATATGCCTAAAACAAATATCGATAAATGGAAAACAAAACTATCTGAAAATATTGAAAGAGATAAAAGGAATATGGAACTTTTATACTCAAAAGGTATAAGAGTGCTTATAATTTGGGAATGTACCATTAAAACAGCAAATAAAAAAGAAGAGAATTTAGAAGCATTATTAAATAATATATGTAATTTTCTAATTGAAAACAAATTATTATATCTTGAAATATAATATATTGAAATATAATATATTGAACACCTCCTGAAATAATTGATGGAATCTGCGATAGATTATCAACTATCGCTTTTATATGCTTTACTTTTAACAAAAGAAGATGAGGTTTTGATTAACAAATTAGCCGGTCAGAATAAGTTCCGGTATGTATTGATTGTATCATTGAGTTTTATGTGGATCGTGGTCTATCTTCAACGCATTAATATTGGGGCGTTGCTGGTTGATACGCGATTTCTGGAAGAGTTGGGGTTGGCAGGACAAACTGCACAACAGGGACTGTTAATGACAGTATTTCTGCTGGTTTATTCGGTGGCCAATATTGCAGCTATTCCCGTCAGCAACCGTCTGGGACCACGAAAAGCCTTATTATTGGGGATATTTATAGCTTCTGCAGCCATGCTGGCCGGGGGCTGGTTGGCTTCTTTTGCCGCAATTCTTATGGTACGGGTGCTGCTGGGGATGGGTAACGGCATTCATTTTCCCAATATGAGTATTTTGGTTAAAAGATGGTTTCCTCCCCATGAGAGAGGTATGGCCAATTCCATGTACGGAGTTGGCGGTTGCGTGGGGATGATTGTGGCTTTTCCACTATTTACAGTGATTAATTCCCGGTTAGGCTGGGAGTATAGTTTTTTTATACCCGCACTGTTAGCTTTGTTATGCACTTTGCCTCTATGGCTGCGCTGGATATCCGATTCCCCGCGGGATAATCCCTATATTTCCGCCGCAGAAATAAACTATATTTGTTCATATAATGAGCAGGAAACTGTATCAGATAATGGGATTTCAGGGGCAAAGTCCATGCTGCTTAGACCGTCCTTTATCCTGCTATGTATAGCCTATACTGCGTTTCTGTGCAGCTGGTGGGGGATATTGACCTGGATGCCGCAATATCTGGTACAGGCCCGGGGATTTGATATGAATGGTACATCCGGTAATTTAGCGCTGGCTTATTTGATGGCGGCAGCAGGAATTTTAACCGGCGGCAAACTGGTGGACAGGAGTAAACGAAAGAGCAAAATAGCAATATTTGCTTTGGTTTGTGTGGCACTGGCTACACTGGGGATTGCTCTGGTTCCTTCCCCGGTTTTAGCTGTGGGGTTTATGGTTATGGCGGTAGGAATTAACGAGTTTGTATATCCGGCAGTCTGGTCGATGTTGCAGCTGTTATTACCGGATAATATGATGGCAGCCGGTTCAGGTATAATGAGCGGAGTCAGCAACTTATTATCCGCTGTTTCCCCATTTATTATCGGTTGGCTGATTCAGATAAGCGGCAGTTATGTTTTGGGATTATTATTTCTGGTTACATTTTCAGCCCTGGGCGCAGTCAGCTGTGTATTTCTTTACCGGGAGGGGCTTTAATAGGGGTTGTTGACAACAACCCCGTCCCCTTGTCAACCTATGAGTAGTTTATGTTCTACCATTATGCAGGCATTTTCAACCAGGGTTATTTTGTTGTCCTGAGCCAGTTTTATGGATTCATCATCACAGTAAACCCCGGATTGGGTCGAAACGGCTGGAATGTTCATTTCTCTGGCTGCATTGACGATGGCATAGACTTCCTCGCTGCGGCGGAAAACATCCACCAGGTCAATTTTAAAAGGAATGGCCTGTAGGTCAGGATAACATTTTTCCCCCAGAACTTCCTCAAGATTAGGGTTTACAGGCACAATTATATATCCCTGGCTTTGTAAATATTTACCGATGCGATTACTGGCACGGCTGGGGTTATTTGATAAACCAACTATGGCAATAGTCTGGCATTGTTCCAACAGTTTCTTTTTTTCCTGGCTGAACAATAAACTTTCCGGCATATAATCAACTCCTTAAAATAATTGCTCTGGTTTTATATCCCCATATTAATATATGTAATTATGGCGGACAATTAATTAAATTAGTTTTTAAAGTGTATTGCCAGCCATATACAAGGGGGGACCTGACTGGTTTTTTCCACACGGTGGGCAAGGCCCGACGGAATATAAAGATAATCGCCCGGAGTCAAGATTATGATGGTGTTATCTTCATAACTAAGGGTGGCTTCGCCCTGCAGAAGTATAACCCATTCGTCCTGTTCCTGGCGGTACCAGAAGCCGGGTGGTGATTGCTGTCCGCTGGAGATGATGCGCTCGATGATAAGGTGTTCATTGTTCCATAGAGTTTCAAAGAGTTCTTCTGCAGGCAGTTTATCAGGTAAATGGAATAGGTTCATGTTATTACCTCCGCAAAATTTTATGTAATATTATTGTATATTTCTGATCGGACAGCTTCTTGTGCCGGTATTGGTTAAGGAGTAAACTGAGGATAATGCCTATTAATAAACAAACCTGTTTGTTTCAGTTTAGAAGATATAATTTATTAATGCAAAAGGGATGAGTTGAATGGTTGTCGATAGTGACCGTAAGAGTATGATGGTGTTGTTTGCTACCATATTTTTAGTAGGGATGGGCTTTAGTATTATTATGCCGGTGTTGCCCTATTATGCTGAATCCATGGGGGCTAACGCTTTTCAACTGGGACTGTTGATTACCGTTTATGCCGTCTGCCAGTTTATTTTTGCCCCGGTTTGGGGAGCATATTCTGATCGGGTGGGGAGAAGGCCGGTATTGCTAACTGGAATTTTAGGCTATTCCTTTACTTTTATTCTGTTTGGCTTTGCAACGAAATTATGGATGCTGTATGTGATTCGTATTGCCGGAGGAATCATGGCCTGTGCAACCATGCCTACCGCTATGGCGTATGTTGGGGATTCCACCAGTATGGAAAAGCGCGGCTCAGCTATGGGAATGATTGGAGCAGCTATGGGGATGGGAATGGTTTTTGGCCCGGCTATTGGCGGAATATTATCCGGTATATCACTGGCCTTTCCGTTTGTTTTTGCCGGGTTACTGGCCCTGGCTAATGCCATTTCCGTTTATATTCTTCTGCCGGAATCTTTAGCCAGTGAAAACCGGGTAATTCGCAAAGTCGAACGAGCTTCTTTGCTGGAGGGATTAAAGACTCCCCTGGTAATCCTGTTTCTGTGTATTTGTCTGGGAAGTATCGGGGAGTCCATCCATCATGGGACTTTTGCACTTTTTGCAGAGAGTAAATTATCCTTTACTGCCCGTGACATAGGCTGGGCATTTACTGTTGCTGGAATTGTTATGGCATTGGTGCAGGGGCTTCTGGTAGGCAGATTGATTAATAATATTGGCGAGGAAAAGACGGCTGCCACTGGAATAATACTTATGGGTACCAGTTTTGTGCTATTTTTATTTATGTATAATATACCTTCCTCAATGGCCTTTATGGCAGTCTTTTCAGCCGGGGTTGGTCTGATGCGCCCTGCTATTTCAGCGGCGGTTTCCAAACGGACAACTTCCGGTCAGGGTTCTGCCATGGGAATATTAAATGGGTATGATAGTCTGGGACGAGCTATCGGCCCGGTATTAGGCGGTTTTATGCTGGACCTGGGTCTTAATCTGGGTTATTACACCGCCATATTTATTTCCCTGCTGGCCTTGCTGACTCTGGTAGTTGGCAGCAGAGCCAGGGTAAATGAAGGTTACCAGGCGGAATAGCGAATTTTTTAATAAGGATACGCTATTATTAGCAATCTGACTGTGAGGTATTGGTGAGTGAGCAGGACAATTTTGTAGCATTGAGAATGAAGGAAGTCCTGTCAGGGAAGCAGACCTGAAAAAAATCTGGCTGCCATTTTACCGGCAGGAAAAATCCCGCAGCAAAGAATACGGCGGAACCGGTTTGGGTCTGACTATTGCACAGAATATTTTTAATTTGCACCATAGTGATTACGGATTAGAGAATACCGGCCGGGGAGTACGCTTTTATTTTTCATTGAAAAAGCAGGCAGACCAGGAATAACTTTTTATGGCACTATTTCTCAAAGAATACGGAAAAGGTTCCTGCACCTACATGAGATCCAATTACCGGGCCTATTTCACCAACAATAACCTCTTTGACCCCAAATTTGTCTTTTATGGTATTACTTAAATAATCGGCAATATCAGGAACCAAACTATGGCATATTCCCACAGTTTGATTTGCCAGGGCAGCTCCGTTTTTCTCCATAATTTTAATCAGTTTGTGCTGAGCACCCTTCAACCCCCGCGCTTTGTCATAAGGCTTAATAAAGCCCCCCTCATCCATATGAAGTACCGGCTTAATATCCAGTACATCAGCCATTAATCCTTTGGTTCTGGAAATGCGGCCACCTTTGATTAAACATTCCAGACTTCCAACCACAAATATGCATTGCATACGAGTTTGCATTTCTTCCAGTCTTTGCATAATACTCTTTACATCGTTTCCCTGTTCGGCCAGACGGGCGGCTGCTATTACCAGCAACCCCATTCCTACAGAGGCTTTAAGTGAATCAAAGACATGCAGGCGGGGATTATTCAGATTCTTTTGAGCCAAAAGGCCTCCCTGATAAGTTCCGGAAAGCCCGGACGACATATGAATAGCTATAACTTCTGAACCGTCTTCCAGAGCCCTCTTATAAACCCGGGTTATATCTTCAACAGATGGTTGACTGGTATGAGGCAGAACCGGAGAAGATTTCATGAGACTGTAAAACTCGCCGTTGTTTATTTCTTCGGGACTGTAAACCTGGTCCTCAAAGCTTACGGTTAAATGGGCCAGGTTAATACCATACTCTTCCAGCAGGTTTTTCGGTAAATCACAGCAATTATCACTCACGATTTTAATTCCCACCGGCGGACCCTCCTTATTTTATGGGTATTATTTTGTTCTTAGAGTATTCCCTGCACATGCAAATAATACCTCTCTATGAGAATAATGGTTAAGATTTAGTCTATCCGGATATTATAACCATTATCACAATTTTGTTAAATAAACTTAATCTTTTTGTAAAATACAGGTTTTATTATACAGTTAATAAATTCGCGCGAAGGTGTTGGGTAGAGAAAATCTAATTAATCAGGGAGGTTATATTATGTTTGTATTCTCTGAAGGGGTATCAGCGTTAAGTGTCTGGGGTGTTTGGGTACTGGTATTTGTAGCCCTGTTTGGCTTAAATGAAATTACCCGCAGATGGAAATGGATCGGCTTTTTCAGTTTTGTTGTTTTACCGGCCATACTTTCAGTATTATGGTTTACAGTGCTGAAAGATACTACTTATACCGACTGGTTTCATTTGGTTAAGGTTTATTCTTCTACCGCCGGATGTATCGGTTTTTGGTGTATCAGGCATGTTCAGTTAACAAATAAAAAAACCGGTAAGGTTTGGACCCTGGCTGAACAAAAATGGGCATTATGAAGGGATATCAGGCCATCAAGGCTCTGGCAGAATAACAACTATATCAAATCACGATATATATTTTGAGGTTTAGTACAAAGCGACAGGAAACGCTGCTTTCCTGTCGCTTTTACTGTTTGGGACCCTCCATGCCTGTAGTACACCCACAAAGGTATATTTATATAAAAGAGGAAAACTTATTTGTCATACAGAATATTATAATATCTGAATATTTTGAAATAAATTGACAGCAGGGGGGATTAACATCAGCCAGAATTCCTGGGTCAGGAAAGAGATTGAATTATGGCAAAGTGAAGGGTTAATAAGTTCCGAACAGGCACAGTTGTTATCCAGTCGTTATCCGGATAGAGAATTTCGTACGGTTAACATATTGCCTATGCTGGGTGCTATCCTTCTAGGAGTTGGCATTATTCTGTTTTTTGCCGCCAACTGGCCGCTTATCCCGGTGACTGCCAAATTGATATTGATTTTGTCGGTATTATTTACTTGCCACTATTTTGCCTATAAATATAGATACGAAAAAGATCAGCTCTGGTTAGGCAATAGTTTGTTGCTACTGGGGGGAATATTGTTCGGAGCAGCGATTTTTTTAATTGCCCAGATTTATCACATTAATGCCTACTATCCAAATGGAATTCTATTCTGGGCCCTCGGCGTTCTGCTGATGGCATGGGTTACCGGGGAGAGATCAGTGACTATCCTCTCAATTTTATTGTTGCTGGCATGGACTATTAGTGACGGTAGTGAAACACATCCGCTGATACCCTGGTTACATTTGCTGATTATGTTTCTGCTGGCTTTTCCGCTGGCTTATCGGGTGCATAGTGCCATTGCAGTTTTCCTTTGTCAGCTCTGGCTGATAATACTGCTGTTGATTAGTGTCGGTTCCAACTATGAACATATGATACCGCTGATCATCACATTCCTGGGTTCGGCTTTTTATCTGCGGGGCAGACAGGGCGAAGACTCGTACAGCATGTTGTATATGGCTATGGGGATGATTATGGCACTGACCACCATGCTTATTGTTACAAATGAGGATTTATTTTATGTGCTTACGCCGACAATAGTATTCCTGGGTGCGATGCTGGTCGGATTTATTATGTTACTATTGTTACCAGCCTATCGTCATATACGCCTGGAAATCGCCGCCGTGGGGCTGATTAATCTTATGTATATTATTTATTTAACCATATCTGTACCGCATTTATTAATATATTTCGTGTTGTTTACCGCTATTATAGCAATCATATTCGGGGGTGCCGGACAACAAAATCCGATAATGTTAAACCTGGGTCTGGCATTCTTTTATGTAACAGTTTTGCGTGGTTATTTTGATTATGCTTCCCGCTACATGGATCGCAGCCTGTTCTTTATGACCGGAGGGATTATATTGTTGTTAATGGGCTGGTGGCTTAACCAGCAGCGAAACAAAATAGTTTCTGCCTGGAGGGAAGAAAATGAATAAAAGAACATTCTATTCAGTTGTCCTGATGCAAGCTTTGTTTTTAGTGGGAATGATTCTGGTCAATCAGTCCATATTATGGTGCGGACGGGAAGTCATTCTGGAAACTGAGCCTATTGATCCATATAGCCTGTTCAGCGGAGAATATGTTTCGTTGAACTATAAAGCAGCCCATATTCCTCTGGATAAGGTACAACATCCCGATCTGAATGATACAAACAAAGCAGCAGAGCATTATGTCCACGGGAGCAAGGTGTTTGTACAATTGGAAAAGCAGGGGGATGAATGGCAGGCAGTCAAAATCAGCAAACAGCGTAAAGATATGGGGAACAACCTATATATGACCGCAAGAGTAGACTGGATTAGGTATTGGTCTGAAGGTAAAAAGACGGAGGTCCCGCATATATGGGTTCATTATGGTATTGAAAGTTATTATACCCCGGAAGGTACTGCCCGCAATTATGAGAGGATTAATATGCAGGGGCTTAAAGTAAAGATCGCCGTGGATTCCTGGGGACGCAGCAAAATAATTGAATTGATACCGCTGGATAGATAATAGCTAACAGGCACGGTAGCAGTTCTTTTGCCTGTTGAACAATTAAGTTTAATTACCGGTTGACGATTCGACCAGCTAATGATAAGATTTTATAAAGACTCCGAGTTTGTGAATCTAAGGACAAGGTGCTATGATTAGCAAACCGATGGGTGCAACGGGAAACGGTTGCGCCTCCCGTTTGGAAAGGAGCTCACTATACCCGTGGATTTATCGAACGGTGTGCTTTTTTCAGGCACCGTTCGTTTTGTTTTTTAAGGAGTAATAATTAATTCCTCCTGATTTGCAGAGCCAGGGTTAATCACTAAGTCATGCAGTTTATTTGGTATAATGAGAAACAATTTTGCCTCCCAACTGAAGGACGCTTTATGGCTTTACTAAAGGTCTGAATTACCATATGTCCTTGCAGGAAAATGGTATTGTTTAAATTCGGACATCCAAATCTCTAATCCCAATCTTTTTCTTCCCCGCTTACATTGTAGGCGGGATTCTTTTTTCCGATATTAGTTTATTTTAATATTCTTCTTTATTAAAGGGAATTAATTTATATTATTAATGTTCTCAGAGCGAAAGTATTGAGGGATTTATTGTATTATGTAAAATCCTCATTGTTTTTAAAGTATAATGAAGAAGTGTAAATTGTTTTTGAAGCAGGCATGAGGACGGTTCGAGACTGCTGAAAAAGTACCATAAATGTCATCCTGAGGAGCCACGGCGGCCTCGAACCGTCCCCATGCCTGAAACATTATGAAAAGAAGGTGCAATTAAATGAAATTTAATGATGCTTACCAGACATTGACAACATTATTGGAGGAGCATGGGGAGTCTGACCTTCTGCAGGTAATAGTAAATAGTCGTGCGCTAACATCCCAGGAAGCTATTGGAGAACCGGAAAGGCGGGATTTTCCTCTGCTTCAGGGCAAGGAAGTCCTGATTCAGGCTGAAATAGATGGATATGCCGGTCAGGCTTTTACCAGTGATCCAATACCTTATGAGGGATTGGTAAAGGATTTATTTAATTTGGACAGAAAACGACCGGGTCACCAGGCTTTAGTGGTAGCCTCACTTAATGCCCTGGCATGCAAAATGGGCAAAACTGATCGCACCATCCATTGTTTAAATAACCAACCGGAAGAATGTGCCGCCGGGATAAGTAAACATGTTTTCGAAAAGCATGGCCGGTGCCGGGTGGGAATTATCGGTTATCAACCGGCTATATTGGATCATTGCAGTCGTCAGTTTGGGGCGGAAAATGTTTTTATAACTGATTTAAATCCTGATAATATCGGACAAATAAGATATGGGGTTGAGGTTTGGGATGGAGCCAGGGACACAGCCCGGATGATAGAAAATGTTGATGTAATGCTTATTACCGGGACTATTTTGGCCAATGGAACTTACGAATCAATTTTATCAGAAATTGGTGATAAGCCTTATTATTTCTATGGTACTACCTGTGCGGCTTTAGCCAGTATTAATGAAGTGCCCAGACTTTGTTTTAATTCCAGATAGTTGAGCGGAATTTTTAATTGCATTATCAAAAAAAAGTATTAGGTACTGGCTGTGCCAAGTGCAAACAATTGGAGAAGGATGTTTATAATGCATTAGCCGAACTTGATTTAGCAGCAGATGTATCCAAGGTTGAAGATATCAAAAAAATCCTTTCCTACAAAGTGATGATTACTCCGGCGCTGGTAATTGATGGTCAGGTAAAGTTGGCTGGTCGCCTGCCTAAAAAAGATGAATTACAACAAATTATAAAAGAAGCCAGTCAATAACAGGAGGTTTTAAAAATGATCAATATGCAGGGAAAAATAATGGCAGTTAATATTTCGGAGAAAAAGGGAGAAAAAAAGCATAATGTAGGGCGGGCATATGTGGAGAAGGAGCTGGGGATAAGCGAAGATGCGCACAGCGGTTCCTGGCACCGGCAGATTAGCCTCTTGTCCTGGTCAAGCTTTGAAAAAATGCATGCCCTGGGGGCTGAAGTTGGCTATGGTGATTTTGCGGAAAACCTGACTATAGATGGTATAGAGGTAGCATCACTACCTATTGGCACTCAGTTAAAAGCAGGTGAAGCACTGCTGGAAATAACACAAATAGGCAAGGAATGTCATAATAAAGGCTGTGCGATCAAACAAAAAACCGGAACCTGTGTAATGCCTATTGAAGGAGTATTTGCACAGGTGTTAAGCCCGGGATGGGTTGCAGTTGGCGATACAGTTGAGACGATTTCCTAAATGCTGTTAAAACCGCTATAAATAAAATATACACCCAGTCCCAATAGAAAAACTGCACAGAGCATTAATATAAATTTGTATACTGATGGACTTAACCAGCGGCTTCCGGTACTGATGATAAGGGCTATTAAGCTATACCAAAAAAGGTCAGCTAAAATATGGCCACTATAAAATGATACTATGCCGCTGGTACCACTTTTCCAGGCAATAGTCAGATAACTGAGGCCAATAGTTGCCCACCATATTGTCCAATAGGGATTTGAAACAGAGATCAGGACTCCTGCTACTGCCGGATGCATAAGCGGGGTGGAAGAAAGCTGATCAGGTTGGCCGTCAGGTAAAATCAGTCTTCCTTTAATGGTATCTTTTATCATGCAATAACCCAGATAAAGCAGAAAAGAGCCGCCTACTACGGCTACGGTCTGACCTACCCGGGGCAGCAACAGTATGGTTGAGAAACCTGCCAATAAGGCTATCAACAGAGCTAGTTCCAATAGAGCATGGCCCAGAACAATTAATGGACCTGCCATGAATCCGTGTCTGGCAGTGGATACAATAGTGGCGGTGAGTAATGGTCCCGGCATCATGGCCCCGGACAATCCCACCCCAAATGCGGTTACGAACAGAACCCCCAATGTCATTACCATTTCCATTCCTTCCCTGATTCGATTCCTTAAATATGGTTTCTATTCTAAGCGCTAAAAAAAAGCTCAGCAAGAGAAATATTTGAGCAGGTTATTATGAAGCAAATGTGGTTAAAAGCCGGACTGCCAGATGACTGATAGCCCGGCTTTTTCAGATGACTTATAACTTAAACTGATTAATGAGATTGGTCAGTGTTTCGGCATTCTCGGCCACTTTGCCGGCTGCTTCACTAATTTCAATAGCAGAGCGGGCGGCTTGTTCGCTGCCCTGGGCTATTTCCTGACTGCCAGAAGTACTTTGGGCTATAGTTACAGCATTGCTTTGTGTTGCCTGAGTGATTTCTTCCATAGATCGAGTGATCATTTGGATATTATTGCTGACTTCTTCGGTAAACATTTGGATAGCTTTGCTGTCCTGGTAGTATTGTTCCCCGATTTCAACCATGGCAGAATAGTCACTTAATACCTGCGTGGAAATAAATTCCAATAAGTTTGAGGTGCTGTCAGTAAGATTATTCATAGCCTGCTTTACTTTATCCGTTAGAAGCTGGATACCGCCTACTGCTTCAGCTGAATCTTCCGCCAATTTTCTGACCTCTTCAGCTACTACTGCAAATCCTTTGCCGTGTTCACCGGCCCGGGCGGCCTCAATAGCAGCATTCAGTGCCAGCAAATTGGTTTGATCGGCAATACCGGCAATATTTTGTGCCAAATTGGAAATCTGTTCTACTACTTGCGCTTCTTCCATAGCATTTTTAACCCGTATTTCAATGTTATCATAAACTCCTATAGTAGAGTTTTTGGACCTTTCAGCATCATTCCTGATTTCGATAGCTTTTTTAGCTATTACCTGTGCTTGTTGGCTACTTGCTTCAGTTCGACTGCGTAATTGGTCTATCATGGCATGGACTTCTTCGGTAGAAGCAGTTACTTCCTGTACTGAGGCAGAGACTTCTTCCATACCGGCGGCAACTTCTTCAGTAGCGGCTGAAGACTCCTCCATAACGGAGGCAATATTTTGCCCCTGAGCCAGTAGTTCCTCACTGGAAGCAGCTAATTCATGAGAAGTATTAGCTATACTATCAATCATTCGCCGGGTATTGGCTCTTAATAATTCAAATGATTTGAACAGGGTACCAATTTCATCTCGCATTGCCAAATACTCAGGGGTTATTTCCGAGCTGTAATCACCCGTTGATAATTCTTCCGCGTATGCTGAACCTGCCATAATCGGTTGGGATAATTTTCTGGACAGTATATATGCAACCCCTATGCCCAAAAGTATAAATACTAAAGCAATTGTTGCCAAAGTTCGTTTCATGGTATTAAGATTGGCCAGAACTTCTTCCTGGGGAGCAGCAATTGCTACACTCCAGCCAGTTTCTCCCACCGGGGAAAAGCCCATCATAACATTTTGTTTACTGACACTGAAATAGTAGTTGCCGAAACCTTCCTCACCGTTGGTCATTCTGGTTAGTACTGCAGCCAATTCAGTATATTCCGGCTTGGTTTTGGATTCCTTAATAAAGTTATTCTGGTTTAGTACCAGTTCTTTATTAGGGTGGGCAATAACATCTCCTTCCTGGTCAATCATGTATGCGTAGCCAGTTTGTTGATATTTTATCTGGTTAGTAATATTACTAAGGGTGCTTCCATCTCTTAAAGCAACCAGGACCCCTGTCACCTGTTTGTAATTATTGTATATAGGGGTGGCAGCCACGATTGATAAGCTTTGATCTACTTTACTAATCAGGGGATCACTTATATTGGACCTGCCCTGCATCGCCAGAAGGAAATAGTTGCGCTCTTTTACATTGACTATTTGTCCGTTAGTCAGTTTCAAAATACCATCCGGAGTGGCTACGCCCATATACAGGTAGCCGGAGCGTTCTGTTTCTGTAATCAGAGCAGGTAATTGCTGATTATCCCAATCCATACTTTTAATATCAATTCTGGTAGCAGTAGTTTCAACTGTACTCAAGTCCGCGTTTAATACTGAATTTATATTGCCGGCTGCCTGATGGGCAATAATGGGTATATTATGCTCTACTTCTTCCAGTAGGGCCTTGGCAGCGTTCTGATAAGAAATGAATCCCAATCCAATTCCCACAATTAATAAAATACTCCCGAAGTCAACTATGAGCCTGGTGCTGATACTTTTCATCCATTTCCCCCCCGTTTATTATACATAGTTAATAAATTGTCGTTTATCAATTTTCTAGGTATATTGAGAAATTCCTGCAACATTCGAGTAAAAATTTATATTATTGGTAATATTTTCACTTCTAAAGCACTGAAACAGCTGTAAATAAAAATATATTTCCGGAGCTTTAATGGATTTGGTACGAATAATGACCCCGCTTGGATTCTTGTGTTGGCTGGATCGGAAGCCAGGTCAGGACCGAAAATTTTCTCAATTGATTAATTAATTTCATCTTGATAATCAAATAAATGAGAGCTTTGCATAATTAACTTTTCTTTATTTATGAGACTCCCCCTGAGGGACTGCACCTCTGGGTACTACTGATACACCCTTCCGGGTGTGATTAATGTTGCTGATACATCCTGCCGGATGTAATTAATGCTCTCAGAGTGACAGTATCGAAGGATTTATTGAATTATGCAAAATTCTCATATAGTAGTTTGTGATGCGTAATTTAAGCCCTCGTAAATCTTTCTGCAACCTTGCATTTTATTAATGCACCGATGCAAATTAAAATGCGCAGCTTGATAAATAGTTTGCCGGTTATTACTGCGTTTTTGGAATTTAAATATGACTTATAAAGTTGGCATATAACTTGCGTGTATATATTGATGTTGTAAAAACCAATATCAATTTTGCGAAGGAGGTGGTAAAAGATAGCAAACTGCAGGCTGGTTTTACCAGTCAGGTAATGAAGGGAGGGGTTCATTGGATGTCTTCACATGAAAACTGGGTAGGCGCAGGTCCGGCAGGGCTGGTAGCTCTGGCAGTAGCATGTTTTTGTTTCTTTGCTCTGCTGACCGGTAAAGTAGACCATTCAGCTATAGTTATAATGGGGGTATGGCTGATTGGTGGTTTTGTGATTCAGATTATAACCGCTTTATTGGAGTTAAAAGAGGGCAATTTATTAGGTGGTAATGTATTTACATTTTTCTCGGCTTATTTCATGCTGGTTACCGGATGTGAGATGCTGGTGAAATTCTGGGCAGGTCATAATGGTATTGCCATTGATGCCAGAATTAGCGGTTGGGCATGGTTGGCAATATCAGCCGCCATTACGCTTTGGTTGCCAGCTTATTTTGCCGGAGCCAGAAGTCTCAGTTTGGTTGTAGCATCTCTGGTACCGGCATTATGGATTATAGCTTTTAAAGATCTGGGATTTTTGGGAGCAGATTGGGCTGCTGTAGCCGGGTATCTGGCTTTATTGGGCGGTATATTGGGTATTTATACTTCTGCAGCTATAATTTTGAATAATAAATTTAGCCGGGTTATATTACCGCTAGGTTCACCCTTTATTAAATCAGGCAGTTCACCTCAGGCGGTGTCTGCGGACTCATAAAGTTTATTTTTAACGATGGATGGGGATTTGTTTTTTATTCAGGGAGTATTCCAAAATGAATACTCCTTTTTTGTTGTGTTCACCCAAATTTGTAGATAGCGTGCTGCGATGTTCTGCCATTTCTTTTGCCGGCTCACCTCAGCCGGTGGTTGCTTCATATCACTGTTATTTTATACAACCTTTATTCTTTTTGAAATACAGCTATGCTAAAATCCAGATAGACAGGGCAAAATTATAAGGTGCAAACTTTATTTTTCAACCGGATGTTATAATTGTAAAAGATAACCTTTTTAAAACAGATTGGAAGGAGATGCTAATTTCGTGCAACAGAAAAATTGGGGCAAAATGATAGTGATTTTTGTAATTGCTTTTTTGCTGGGGGGAGCATTTTTTGTTTATCTGAATGAGAATTCTTCGCTGGCTGAAAATAACCGCCCTGGCAGTGAATTGACAGCTAAAGCTGAAAATAAGACCGCAGCCTTGTTGACTGGCATGGGTGACGCAATGAGCGTAGCAGATATTACCGAGAAGTCCAGCCCTGCTATTGTAAATGTTCAGTCTCAGATTAAAGTTACATCGGTACCTGATAATCCATTTTTTAATGACCCTTTTTTTCGGGAATTCTTTGGAGATCAATTTGAAGTCCAGCCTGACAAAAGGTATGAAACTGGCATTGGTACCGGGTTTATCATTTCCGCCGATGGTTATATAATCACCAACCAGCATGTAATTAATCAGGCTGACAAGGTAACAGTACAATTGAGTGGCAAGAGTGATGAAATACCGGCCAGGATTGTCGGACAGGACTATGACCTGGATTTAGCGGTACTAAAGATTGAAGGAACCGGTTATCCGACTTTACCTCTGGGGAACTCTGATACCATGAGGGCCGGCGATTTAGTGATAGCCATTGGACAACCATTTGGACTGGATCATACGGTAACTACCGGAGTAATATCGGCCAAAGGAAGACCGATCAGTATTGAGGACCGTGACTACAGAAATTTGATTCAGACCGATGCAGCAATTAATCCTGGCAATAGCGGCGGGCCTTTGCTAAACTCAAAAGGGCAGGTAATAGGGATTAATACGGCTGTTAATGTGCAGGCACAGGGGATTGGTTTTGCTATTCCCATTAATACTGCCCGGGATGTACTGGGAGATTTAAAGAAAGGGCAAAAAATTGTCAAACCCTTTCTGGGCATACAAATGACCGCAGTAAATCAATCAGTTCGTGATGAATTGAATTTACCGGAGAAAACCCGTGGAGTAATTGTGGTGAAAGTATTAGATGGTACCGCTGCTGCCCGGGCCGGAATTAAACAATTCGATATTATCCAGTCTATTGAAGGGCAAACGGTTCAGACAGCTACAGAAGTCCAAAATGCAGTAGCCAGCAAGAAGGCCGGAGATAAAATAGCTTTAATGATATTAAGAAATGGCAAACAGATTACAATGCCGGTGACACTTCAGGCTAAACCATAAGGAGCTGACTGTCGGGGGGATTGAATGTTAAAGGCAATTGCAAATCAAACAGCTGCCTGTGGCGGAAGATTGTTTTATGTGGGCGGTTATGTCCGTGATTTATATTTACCTCAAACCGTACAGATTAAGAAAGAGGCAGATATAGATATCGAAGTATTTGGTCTGCAGGACGAACAATTATTAGATATATTATCGCGTTTCGGTATGGTAAATAAAGTAGGTAAATCATTTTCCATCTATAAAATCCGGGGTTATCACCAGTTGGATTTTTCACTTAATCCTGTTTACGATTTAAAAGCAGCAGTAAACCGCCGCGATTTTACTATTAATGCCATGATGCAGGATGTGTTAACCGGAGAATTATTTGATCCTCTGGGCGGCATGGATGATATTGGCAAAAGGCTAATACGCCCGGTTCACAACAGTTCGATAACGGATGATCCGTTGCGTGCCTGGCGGGCAGTACAACTTGCAGCCCGATTCGGGTTTTATTTAGATACAAATGCAATACAACAAATCCAGGCGGCAGATATCATGTCTATTGCTCCGGAGCGTATTTTTAATGAACTTGGCAAATTGCTGCTTAATTCCTCCCAACCGTCGATTGGCCTGAGGTATCTGGCCGATACTAAAATACTTGAGCGCCGCCATCCTAAACTGGCTGCATTAATTAATTGTGCTCAAACTGCGGCTACTCATCCGGAAGGTGATGTATGGGAGCATACTTTGCTGGTGGTTGATGAAGCGGCAAAAATCAAAAATGAATCTAAAAACCCGGAAGCATTAATGTGGGCGGCTTTACTTCATGATATCGGAAAACCCAAAGTTTCCCGTCGCCAGGGTGAAAAAATTACTGCTTATGGCCATGATGTCGTTGGGGCTACTATGGCCGGCCAATTTTTACCGGACTTGAAAGCCGGCAATAGTTTGACCCGGGAGGTAAGTGTTTTAGTACGCGAGCATATGCACCCGGTCCTGTTATATAAAGACCGGGAACGGGTAAGCAATAAAGCTATTGCCCGACTGGCAAACCGGGTAGATACAGAGGAATTGTTATTATTGGCCCAGGCTGATTTTGCCGGACGGGGTGGTGGGCGCCGGGCAGAAGATTTCGCTCCTATTTATAATTGGTTAACAGAACGGCTATGTCAATTAGGTCTAAAACCAGGCGACCAATTGGAACCTTTAGTTCAGGGCAAGGACCTGGTGGAGTTGGGTTTCACACCGGGCAGACAATTTAAGAAATTACTGGACGGGGCTATGGATCAGCAATTGGAGGGTCTAAACCGGGAACAGATACTGTTAAATTTACAGTGCTCATTGCCAGATAGACCATAAAGCTATTTAAGTTGCCGGTAAACCTCAGTTAATAATTCCCCGGTACTACCGGTATCTATTTTAAGTAATGCGGCATGATCCATAGCAGTTGGACCTTTGTTGATTATGACCAGATCCTGAAAAGAAGTACTGAATTCACGAACAAATCCAGCCAGCGGATATACGGTCAGAGATGAACCAATTACGATTAGTAATCTGGCATCCAGAATCATTTCCCGGGCATCCATGTAGTTTTTAATATTTTCTCCGAAAAGCACCACATCAGGTTTTAGCACTCCATTACACTCCTGACAGCGGGGCACCAGCTCAGCATAGTTTTTCACATAATCATCCGGGTATTCTTTCCGACATTTACGATTCTGGCATATAAACACATTGGCCGTACCATGAACGGAAATAACCTTCTTGCTGCCGGCCAATTGATGCAGGTTGTCTATATTCTGGGTTACTATTCCATGAATCAGGCCGTCAGCCTCCATTTCCGCCAGCCGGTAATGGGCCTGACTGGGCTTAACCGGCGGAAAGTCAAAATACTGACGATAAAATTCATAAAACTCTTCCGGATGACGATTGAAAAAATCAATATTGATTATACGCATAACCCGATCTTCACCCAGTTGCCTGTAGATACCCTTTTCACCGCGAAAATCAGGTATGCCCGCTTCAGTACTTATCCCTGCACCGGTAACTACGACGGTGTAATGGGAATTTTTAATCAAACCGGCCAATCTTTCCACATCAGCTGCCATAAAATCCCCTCCTGACTTTACTCTATCCAATATATCATTATCAACTGCAAACTTAAAGCCAGGGCGTTGTCCCGCCTTTTTTTAAAGGAGCCAATAACAGTCAGTTACTCAGCTGAGATATTGTTAAAGGAGTTTTACTTAAATATATAGAAGATAACCCACGATAGTTCATGACTAATTATAAATACATTGTTTCTCGTTTAAAATAGATAGAAACATATGTTCTGAGGTGTTATAATGGTATCTGGAACAAATGTTTGGGAGGCGTAACATGAATAAATCAACTTCTACATTATTTAAACTTGATGCAGATTATACTGTTGATATGTCAGTAATGGATAACCTGGTTTACTTAAATAAGATACCTGATGGATCTATTCATTTAATTGTCACATCCCCTCCATATAATATAGGTAAAAAATATGAAAAGAAGGCATCACTGGAGAATTATATTGCAGATCAGGCAGCCATTATTAAAGAATGTGTCAGAGTTCTTCATCCTAATGGCAGTTTATGTTGGCAGGTGGGTAATCATATTGGACCAGATAAAGAGGTTATCCCACTGGATGCTGTTTTATATCCACTTTTTAAAGATAATAATCTTATCATGCGAAATCGAATTATTTGGCATTTTGAACACGGCTTACATTGCAAATATCGTTTTTCAGGAAGATATGAGACAATAATGTGGTTCACAAAATCTCCCGATTACACATTCAATTTAGATGCAGTAAGGGTTCCTTCTAAATATCCGGGTAAAAAATATTTTAAAGGGCCGAGAAAAGGTCAAATTTCATGTAATCCGTTAGGCAAAAACCCTGGAGATGTTTGGGTTATTCCCAATGTAAAAGCTAATCATTGTGAAAAAACTATCCATCCCTGCCAATTTCCAGTTGAATTAGTTGAAAGATTGGTTTTGGCACTAACCAACGAAGGCGATACGGTATTAGACCCTTATTTAGGGGTTGGCAGTACAGTAATTGCAGCTATAAAGAATAACCGTAACGGATGTGGTTGTGATACTGTCTCTGAATATATTGATTTAGCCTGGGATAGAGTTTCCCAATACTGGGAAGGAACATTAAAAACCCGGCCGATGGATAGACCGATTTATGATCCCACTTTACCCGGAGGTGGACAATGAGAGTTGAGATATATAGCTACAGGTTTGCTCAGGAGATTTTACAACATAGTAAATATAAAAATGGGTGGAATGAAATAATGGATGTTATTTCTAATACACCACTTTTTGTTTATCCGGGAAAATCAAAAAGAAACTCAAAACTTGATGTAGTACAGCAAGTTATGAATACATATTTTGATCGCAGACTATCCGTAGACTTAGGATGGGAGTACCATCCCCTGGCAACTGATATAAGTAATTCAGCTTTAAAGGCAGATTTTCGCAAAACTTTTGATGATTTGACTATCCAGGCCGAAGTGCAATTCGGAAATGCTGCCAGGTGGTATTCCGACATTTTTAAATTTCAAACCGCTTATTCTCAAAGTATGATTAATTTAGGGCTTTGCGTGATTCCTACTGCATCACTTGCGCGAAGGATTGATTCAAATGTTGTCCAATTTGAAAGAACCGGAAGAGAATTACCATCTGCTGAATTATCAATTACCTTGCCCATAATACTTGCTGGTATTGAACCGGATGATAATACTCCAATAGTTGATGTTTCACAATGCCAATTCAAATCAATCAACCATATTACTGGCAAAGGCTATAATAAAAATAAATGGCGAATTGTACATGGATATTTAAATGGTGTAGATATGAGGTCTATTGGGCCGGATAGTGATACTGGTCCAATGTTGGCCATTAACGATAACGATGATGAATGAATTGGTAATTGAGCGTGTATATTTAAACCCTGGCTAAATATAGTATCTTGATTAACCAACATCCATATAAAATGCATGTATGATATATCGCCATATCCATAAATAACGGGATAATATAGTTCCCATAAAAGCAGCTGACTATGATTCAGCTGCTATCTTATTGTTTTCCCACCTCATAAAGGCTTAATAAAACCCTGGCCCTCGGCAGTGAGGTTAACCGCGAAGGCATAGCGGAGAACTATAACTATAAATCATTTATAATATAAAAATACATATGATATACTGATTTTAGCTTAAGGAGAGGAGAGAGGTTTGTGTCTAATCATACCGTCGAAGATTTTGCTAAAATCAGACAGGTGAATGTTATGAGAATAAAGGAGGGCAAAGAGCAGGGTCAGAAAGTAGTGGGGATTTATTGCACCTATTGTCCGCAGGAATTAATTCTGGCTGCAGGCGCTATACCGGTTGGCCTGTGCGGAACCAGTGAAGCACCTATTGCATTGGCCGAAGAAACCTTGCCGCGCAACCTGTGCCCTTTAATAAAATCTTCCTATGGATTTGCAGCAGGTGACACCTGCCCTTTTTTCCATTTCTCTGATTTAGTTATTGGAGAAACCACCTGTGATGGTAAAAAGAAAATGTTTGAATTAATGCAGGAAATAAAGCCGGTTTATGTTATGCAGCTTCCTCATGTGCATCAGAACGAAAATTCTTTTAATCTCTGGGTTGAGGAATTACGCAGCTTGAGAACCTGGCTGGAGCAAAATTTGGATACTACCATAACTGATGAAGGTTTATGGAAAGCAATTAATGAAATTAATCAGGAGACAGCAGCAGCCAAGGCTATTTGTGATATTAACCAAATGGATCCTCCTCCGATTAGCGGACTGGATTTATTGACCGTTACCTGGTCGAGAACTTTCAGTTCCAATAAAGCAGAAGTTATTGAGATGTTAAAAGGGGTACGGGAAGAATATATTAATAATGCCCCGACAGATAAAACTGGAAGACCTCGAGTTTTATTGACCGGTTGCCCGGTTGGGCTGGGTTCGGAAAAGGTGGTGCGACTGATTGAAGAAGCCGGCGGCAGCATGGTGGCTATGGAGAATTGTTCCGGTTATAAAACTCTGGAATTACAAACTGACCAGAGTCAGGATGATCCTATTGTAGCGCTGGCCAGTAAGTATTTGCAGATTCCCTGCTCCTGCATGACTCCCAATCCGTACCGAATGGAGCTTTTAGAGCAGATGATGGAAAATTTTAAAGTAGATGCAGTTATTGATCTTACCTGGCAGGCTTGTCACACTTACAATATTGAAGCTTATGAAGTTGGTCGTCTGGTCAAATCTAAAAATATTCCGTTTTTACATCTGGAAAGTGATTATTCCAATTCTGATTTGGAGAGTCTAAAAGTCAGGATAGAAGCATTATTGGAGATGGTAGAATAATGATTTCCATTGGTCTTGACATTGGCTCTGTAGCCGCTAAAGGAATTATGCTGGATTCTTCACGGCAATATTCAATTATGATTCCAACCGGATGGAGTCCGCGGGATGCCGGCAGACAATTGATAAATTGTTTGCTGGACAGCTCAGGATATAATGAAGTTGAAGTGGATAATATTATCGTAACCGGATATGGACGGGTGGCTATTCAACAGGCTGACGCCAGTGTCACTGAGATTCGTTGTCATGCCCGTGGAGTTGCCGGGATTTGTCCCGGCATACGCACAATTATTGATATTGGCGGACAGGACAGCAAAGTAATTCGTATTGATGAGTCCGGACGGGTTCTGGATTTTGCCATGAATGATAAATGTGCTGCCGGTACCGGCAAATTTCTACAGGTAATGGCTAATGCTCTGGAAATGGATGTAAGCGAATTAGGAGAAGCAGAGGATTTAAATAATATAGTTAGTATTAACAGCATGTGTACTGTATTTGCCGAGTCAGAGATTGTGGGCTTATTTGCCCAGGGTACCCCTAAGAGTGGGATTATAGCAGGGTTGCATCAGTCAGTGGGCAAAAGGGTTGGCAGTATGGCCAAAAGACTGGGAATAGAGCAACCGGTTGCATTTACTGGTGGGGTAGCGCAGAATCAGGGTATAAGACGGGCATTGGAACAAGAGTTGGGATGCCGGGTTATAGTACCTGAAGCATGCCAATTTACCGGTGCTCTGGGAGCAGCTCTTATTGGCAGGGAAAAACTATAACAGGATTAAATAATATGATTAAGGGATCTGACATAGTTTTTGATATTATCTACGCTTATCCGCAAACGGAAGAGCTATTTCACAGTTGGGACACTGAAAATACCTGTATATTATGTGAACAGCTTTTTGAACCCCTGGAGTCGGTAGCAGAACAAACAGGTATGAGTGTAGCTGAAATGCTGGAAATATTAAATAAGATGATTAAAATTACAGAGTAAGTTTATATAAAGAGGTGAGAGTATGAACAAAATAGTGGATGCCAGAGGACTTTCCTGTCCGCAGCCGGTTATTTTGACCAAAAAAGCCATGGATGAGGGGGGATATGACTCATTAATTACTATTGTTGACCAGACGGCTGCTCTGGAGAATGTCAGTAAACTGGCTGAAAAAGAGGGTTATCGGGTGGCAGTAGAGGAAAAAGGCGATGAGTTTCATATTTCCATGAGTCGGGATGAGTCGCTCATAGATGTTGATATCTCCATGCCCCGGGAAGTCGCAGTTCTGATTACCAGTCGCTGGTTTGGGCAGGGTGAAGAAGAATTGGGTAAAGTGCTGATGAAGAGTTTCCTGTATACCTTGAGTGAAATGACCAGTCAGTTAAGCCACATAATTTTTATGAATAGCGCGGTATTTTTAACTACTGAAGGTTCAGAGGTTAAGGAAATCCTCACCGGTATAGCCGAAGACGGGGTGGAAATTTTGTCCTGTGGAACCTGTCTGGATTTCTATAACTTAAAGGATAAATTAGCGGTAGGCACAGTTACCAATATGTTTACTGCTATGGATATTATTGCCGGAGCCAGTCGCAATATAACTATCTAGGAAGGCAGAAGGTTATTAATCATGATTTATATGGATAACGCGGCCACTACTTATCCTAAACCCGAGGCTGTTTATCAGGCGGTTGACCATTTTAATCGATTTATGGGTGGTAACCCGGGCAGGGGCAGTAATAAAAAGGCGCTTAAAGCCGGGTCAGTGTTGCTGGAAACCCGGGAAGCGCTGGCCAGACTTTTTAATATTGCCGATAGTTATCGGGTAGCCTTTACTGGTAATGTTACCGAGTCGATTAATACTGGTTTAAAAGGAATTTTAAAGCCCGGGGATCATGTAATTACAACCAGCATGGAGCATAATGCGGTTACCCGGCCCTTGCATGTTCTATCTCAGCAGGGAGTGCAATGGACCCAGGTAAAATGTGCTGTTGATGGAAGTCTTGACCCCGCAGATGTGAGAGCGGCAATACAGGATAACACCCGTATGATTTGCATGCTGCATGCTTCCAATTTAACCGGTACCATTATGCCAATAGCTGAGGTAGGGGATATAGCCCGGGAAACGGGAACAATATTTATGGTTGACAGCGCGCAGACTGCCGGCGTACTGGAAATTGATGTGATGGCTCAAAATATTGATATTTTGGCTTTTACCGGTCATAAAGCGCTGATGGGCCCTCAGGGAACCGGGGGTATTTATTTGCGCCCCGGGTTAGAGATTCTACCGCTTAAAGAAGGCGGCACCGGTTCCTTATCCGAATATTTGGAACAACCTGTGCTGATGCCGGACAGGTTAGAAAGCGGAACTCTTAATACCCCCGGTATAGCAGGGTTATTAGCCGGGTTGAATTTTATTGAGCTGGCAGGTCAGCAGCCTATTTGCGACCAGGAACAAAAGATGACGGACATGTTGATAGCAGGTTTAAAGGAAATCAAGGGTTTGACCATGTACGGTCCTGGAGATGTAAAGCGTCAGACGGCAGTGGTGGCTTTTAATATAGTTGATATTGATTGTGGCGAACTTAGTTATGCACTTGATTCTGAATATGATATAGTGATCCGTTCCGGTTTGCACTGTGCTCCTTTGGCCCACCAGACGATTGGAACGCTGGAACAGGGAGCCTGTCGCATCAGTCCGGGTTATTTTACTACTGAAGAAGAGATATTACAGGTAATAAAAGCTATTCACTCGATAGCTCAACAGTAAGTGATGGATTTAACTGAAAAAGATAGAGATACATAAAGCCTGCCGTGATGAAAACGGCAGGCTTTATTGGGTTATATGGTTAATTTAAGGGATAAAGTTTTGTTTGCGGGCTTCATACATGAGCCAATCGCGGAAATCCGGGTGGGCTATACTGACCAGTTCTTTTACCCGGGTACGCAGATTCTGCCCTTTTAAAAAGGCTACTCCGTATTCGGTAACAATATATTGCACATCGGTACGGGAGACGGTTGTAAATATTCCCGGAGAAAGTGAAGGAACAATTTTGGATTTTACTTCACCTTCCCTGGTGGTATAGGTGGAGTATAATGTCAGGAAGGATTTACCCCCTTTGGAACGCCAGGCACCCTGAACAAAATCCAGCTGTCCACCAGTTCCGGTATATTGCATGGTGCCAATGGATTCGGAAGCACACTGGCCGGTTAAATCAACTTCCATGGTAGCATTAACGGAGATTAATTTATCATTTTTACCTATTATATAGGGATCGTTGACAAAGCGGGTGGAGTGCATTTCCACCAGGGGATTATCATCAATAAAATCATACAGTTTTCGGCTGCCCATAGCAAAGCTGCCAATCCATTTATAGGGCATGAAATTCTTCTTTTGACAGGTTATTACACCGGCATTATATAAATCAACCATGGAGTCGGTTAACATTTCAGAATGAATTCCCAGGTCTTTTTTATCAGTCAGGAATTTGGCAATAGCATTGGGCATACCGCCAATACCCAGTTGCAGACATGAGCCGTCTTCAATCATATCAGCAATAAAACGGCCAATTTTTTCATCACGGTCATTGGTGGGAATGGATGGAACTTCCACCAGCGGTATATGGTTTTCCACCACCGCACTTATCTCGGAAATATGCAACTGGTTATTACCGTAAGTACGGGGCATGTTTTCGTTAACTTCCACTATAATATGGCGGGGATTAGCAGTTTTGGCGGTTTCCCATCCCCAGTCCACATTGCATCCGGTGGAGAAAAATCCATGTTTATCCATAGGTGATACCACCATGGCAACCACATTACAGGTACGGCATTGACTTACCATTTCCACAGTTTCACCCAGGCGACATGGAGTATAAGTAAACATGCCTTCGCCAACACCATGACGGGTAGCAATATGAACAAAACCCGAATCAATTAATACTTTTCCAATCAGATCCGGATGATATAAATCAAACCAGCGTAAGTCAACACCACTTACATAAGTAAGGTCTATCAATTCATCATTTCTTGCCCGTTTGGCCACCGCATTTACCAGTGCCAGTGGCTGACCATTGGACAAAGGTGCAACCACAGTATCACCTGATTCAAATAAACGGGCCGCTTCCTCAGCAGATTGTAATTTCTCTTTATACATTTCCTGCCAACGATTATCCATTTATACTCCCCCTACATGTATTCTTAATTTATTGGCTGCCCGCTCCCCCCTTTCAATGTCTTCTACATAATAATACGATATGACCGTACAATATACCTGCTAAATAAATAAAATATTCTGAAAATTTATCTGATGCTCTATATACTTAGGCTTTACTGGATTCCCCATTTACATTTTGCAATGAAACCAAAATTAATTAATATAAATATTTATTTAGTGCTTGATAAATTGGTTAAATGCAGGTAAGATATAAAAAGACAAATAAGATAAATATAGTCCAATTAGAAAATCAGGTTTTATTCAGAAGGAAGTGCTGTTATGCAAATCACCAGACAAACAGAATATGCAGTTCGAACCTTACTGGAGTTGGCTGCTGCCCCGGAGGGTGAAACGGTTTCTACCCGAGTTATTTCAAAAAAGCAAAGTATCCCCGACGAATTTTTGAAAAAAACCATTCAATTACTGGCAGTAGCACATATGGTTACAACCCATCGGGGGACTGGGGGAGGTGTCCGGTTAGCTAAACCAGCTGCGGATATTACACTGCTGGAAATAATTACTGCTATTGAAGGGCCGCTGGCACTCAATGTATGTCTTTCACCTGATTATCATTGTCCCAATAAACCAAATTGCTCTTTGTCCCGGATATTGAGTAAAGCTCAGGAAGCTTTGGTTAAAGAACTGCAGAGAGAAACTCTGCTTGATATGGTTAAGGCTCAAAAAGCATAAGAGTATTTAAATTTCATGGGGATGAACATATATGGTAATCGGGCAATTATGACTTAATGGGCAAAATATATAAAGCTATTGAGATAATATTTATTAAGGAGTTGAGTTTAATGTTTGATATGACACCGGTAGTAAAACCTATTGATTTAGTGGCTTATCAGCAAGGCAATGTAGTCAGCAGGACCATGATTTCGCAGACAGGCGGAACCGTTACTTTGTTCGCATTTGATGCGGGGGAAGGTCTGAGCGAGCATACAGCTCCCTTTGATGCTCTGGTATTAGTTTTGGAAGGTGAGGCGCTGATTACAATAAGCGGTAAGGAACATACAGTAAAACAGGATGAAATGATAATTATGCCTGCTCATCAACCCCATGCCCTTAAAGCCAACAGTGCTTTTAAAATGATGCTGGTTATGATTAAAAATCCGCAATAATAATGGGTTATACAGGCAGACAGGAGTGAAACATCATGCGTTGGAGTGAAGATGCTCTTCAGGAGTTGGAAAAAGTACCGGGCTTTGTTCGCAGCATGGCTAAACGCGCGGTCGAAAAAGATGTCCATAAAGCGGGCCGTGATGAAGTAACTGTTGAAGATGTTCACAAAGGCCGGGACAAGCATATAGCTTTTGCCGAGGATAAAGCAGACGATCCCGTAACGCGTATTGCTGTAGTCAGATGTGAAACCGTATCGGAAGTATGTCCGGGGGTGGCATGTTTTAAAGCTTTTAATAAAAGGCATAAACATTTTAAACCATACGGGGAGAACACTGAAATAATCGGCTTTTTTACCTGTGGAGGATGCCCGGGACGCAGAGTTTCACGACTGGCTGACAGTTTAAAGAAACACCGGGTGGATGTAATCCATCTTTCTTCCTGCATGATGCTGGAAGGGGATTATCCCCCCTGTCCGCATCATAAAGAGATCAAAGCCATAATAGAATCCAAAGGCATAAAGGTTGTGGAAGGGACCCACCATTAAGCAAATAACCGGGGGTGATAATAATGATGATCATGAGAACTATAGTGCATATAGATGAGGAGTTATGTGACGGCTGCGGCGCTTGCATCAGTCCCTGTGCTGAAGGAGCTTTAATCCTGGAGAATGGTAAGGCTAAAGTAATTCGGGAAGAATTATGTGATGGTGCGGGCGTATGTCTGGCGGTTTGCCCCACCGGGGCTTTATCCCTGGAGTCCAGACTGGCGGAAGCCTTTTCAGAGCAAGCAGTGGAAAAACATCAGGCCGACAGGAGCAGTCATTATATTCCCCAGCATTGTTTTTCCTGCAATATCAGTGAAGATGACGCCTATTTGCTGGCGATAAAGAATAAAGGTAAATCGTTGTGGTATTGCACCCGCTGTCTACCCCGGTTAATTCATGGTTAATGGCAAATATTACCGGAGAAAAAGGCTTGAAATTAATCCCCTTCGGGTTTATAATTAACTCAGGTGGAGAAGGGTCAGATTACCTGGTTCTGGTTCACTTTAAAGTGTGAGGTTCAATGGTTAGTTCGGTTAAGTCATATCAGGTTAGACTTGGTTCGGATTAGTTAAGTCAAGTTAGGTTGGTTAAGTTAGTTCAAGGTTCAAGGTTCGGTTTGGTAAATTCAAATAAATTAGGTTTTGAGGCGAGTTTAGTTAACAAGATGAATGGTTACTCTCAGGAAGACACGGTGACCCTTCTCCGCCACCTAAATCTACAGATTTAATCCCGGTCAATCAAATTTGATCGGGATTATGGTTTTTCTGTGGCAAAGGAGGGGGGTGTAAAGGGGACGGTTCGAGACTGCTGAAATAGTCCTCTTTTGCGTGTCATTCTGAACGATAGTGAAGAATCTCGTTGACTTAATCCCAATATTACGGCCTTAAAAGAGATCCTTCGTCGCCTGCAGCTCCTCAGGATGACATTTAAGGTATTTTTAAGTGATCCCGAACCGTCTGAGACTGCTGAAAAAGCGTTCTTATCGTGTTATTCTGAGCGCTAGCGAAGCAACCTTAATAGCGACCTTAAGGAGCATCGGCAACATTAATTACACCCGACAGGGTGTATCGGTGGTACCCGTGAGGGTGAAGTCCCTTAGGGGGGAATCTCATTGGCTTAATACCAATATTACGGTCTTTAAAAGAGATCCTTCGTCGCCTGCAGCTCCTCAGGATGACATTTAAGGTATTTTTTAAGTGATCTCGGACGGTTCTCTTGATATTTCTTTGGCATCTACTCATCTTCATAACTGTTTTCAAATAACAGATGAAGGTAAAGTCAAACGGGACAGGTATATTATAGAAGAAATAGGCGGCGAAAAACTATTAAGTGGGATGGTTTGATGATAAACAGGGCGTCCCTGTCAACCCGGAGTTCTGCATTCATCCGATGAGTAATTGCTGGCAGTATTGAATCATGACATATATAATTGAAATAATTAGTAGTTTACCGGGAGGAATCAGGAATTTTTATGGGAAATACATTAGCCGGGAAAGTATGTCTGGTGACGGGTGCCAGTCGTGGAATCGGAGCTAATATAGCCAGAGAATTGGCTGGTCAAGGTGTTGCCGTGGCAGTTAATTACAGACATTCTGTCCGTGAAGCTCAGCAATTGGAAGCAGAGATAAACCAAATTGGCAAAGGGATCGCTGTTCAGGGTGATGTATCCAGTCGTCAGCAGGTAGATACCATGTTTAAACAGATTGAAAATACTTTGGGGCCGGTTAGTTTGCTGGTCAATAATGCCGGGGTTTCTTTACGGGGACTATTTCAGGATGTGACTGAAGAGGAGTGGCAGCAGGTTATTGATACTAATTTAAAGGGCCCATTTCTTTGTTGCCAACGGGCTTTTCCCCATATGCTGAAACAGGGTTACGGGCGTATCGTAAATATTGCTTCCATATGGGGTATTGCAGGTGCTTCCTGTGAAAGTGTATATGCCGCTTCCAAAGGCGGGCTTATTGCTTTGACCAGGTCTCTGGCCAAGGAGCTGGGGCCGTCAGGAATAACAGTAAATGCGATTGCGCCCGGGGCTATTCAGACCGATATGTTAAACCGTGAGTTGGATAAAGGGGAAATCCAGGCATTACAGGATAATATTGCTTTGGGCAGATTGGGACGAGGACAGGATATTACCGGAGTATGTTCATTTTTGCTTTCACCTCAGGCAGATTATATTAACGGTCAGGTAATCACTGTGGATGGTGGCTGGCTATAAGCATATTTATCGGCAGGTACAAGATTAATGCTATTATAGTAAATATATCAGCAGGATTTATTGGATTTTGAAGATGGGGGATGGTTCAGTGAAGGGCAGGTTAATTGCCGGGTTGATGGTGATATTTTTACTGTTTAGCAGCACTCCGCTATCCGCCGGACAAGTTACTGATGATAAAGAGTATTTAAAGGCAATTTTACAGTTTATTGATGATAATTATTATCAGAAAGTAGATTTTGACAATTTAAACACAGAAACGGTGCAGACCATATTTTCCAGTCTGGATCCCTATACCCGGTTTTTTACCCATGAAGAGGCAGCCGAATTCCTGGATTATGTAAGTGGAGACTACCAGGGAATAGGAGTGGTGTTACTGGAAAGGGATAATAAAATATTTATCAAACAGGTAATGGAGGAATCGCCAGCTGCCCGATGTGGAATTTTAACTGGTGACAGAATTATAAAGGTTGATAATGTTGATGTTGCCCAGGCCACCATAGAGGAAGTAGCTGAACTGGTCAGAGGTGAAACTGGCAGTGAGGTGACGGTGGAATTATTGCGTGGTGATCAACGGCTGACTTATAAGATTGTACGGGGCGAAATAATAATGAATCCGGTTTACAGCGACATGCGTGAAGGGATTGCTTATATTTACATAGAATCATTTAATGCTAATACTCAAGCCTTTCTGGATAAAACACTCCATCAGGTTGCTGAGAAAAAAGTTACCCATATTATTCTGGACTTGCGGGATAATAGCGGAGGCTCGGTTCAGCAAGCCGTTGAAGCCGCCAGATATTTTGTCCCCCGGGGTTTAATTACGCGTCTGGATTTTAGGGCAGAAGATATACAGGATATTTATTATGCTTCCAGTCTGGATGCTTCTCCATATAAGCTGGCAGTATTGGTAAATGAGGGAACTGCCAGTGCCGCGGAAATTTTGGCCGGTGCTGTTCAGGATAGTGGCGCCGGAGTTTTAATCGGCAATAAAACTTTTGGCAAAGCCCGGGTACAGGATTTTAAGGCTATGCTTTCCCCGCAGGCCTATTCCAGGTATCGTGAGCGTTATGAAATAAATTCGGTGGACCCCTATAAATTACCGGGATATGAATGGGAAGCTTTAAGTGATGAGGATATGCTTGGCTGGGTTAAGATGACTACCGGTATTTATTATACCCCCAAAGGCCGCAACATTGATGGTCAGGGATTAAAGCCGGACACAGAGGTGCTGTCATCGGAAATCCCCGGGGTCTGGCTGCAGAGAATACCGCCTTTGGCACAAATTGATAAACCGGCCTTGAATAGTATAAGCAACGAAATTGAAACTGCGGAAAACATTTTATTACTGGCCGGTTATGAGCTTGATGAACCAGATACATTACTGGATAAGAGAACTTTTGAAGCAATTAAAAAGTTCCAGGCTGATAAAGGATTATACCCTTATGGAGTGTTGGATTTCTCTACGCAGAAAGAACTGAATCGAACATTGGACAGTTTAAGAGTTGAGCATGACCCGGTTTATGCCTGGGCAGTTGAATGGTTACAGTAATAAGAGGGACGGGCGGTGTTGGGAGGTGGGAACAGGGAACCTGCCCCCGCCTCCCAACACCCAGGGAATAGGAGGAGAGAATGTGAGTCAAACATTATCGGGGGTTCGGGTTTTGGATTTATCGAGAATGCTGGCGGGGCCTTTTTGTTCACAGCTACTGGCTGATTTTGGGGCTGAGGTTATAAAAGTTGAGGATTTGAATGGTGATACGGGAAGATGGTCTCCTCCGATGGCAGGCGAACAAAGTGCCATTTTCTATACCGTAAACCGTAATAAAAAGAGTATCGCTCTGGATTTGAAAAGCGAGGACGGAGCTGAAGTTTTTAGACGTATGGTTGCTATCAGTGACGTGGTTATTGACCAGTTCCGACCCGGAGTCATGCAACGCCTGGGATTCGGGTATGATAAATTGAGTGAAATTAATCCCCGCATAATATGCTGTTCGTTAAGCGGCTATGGTATGAGCGGACCAATGAGTGAAATGGCCGGACATGATATTAATTTTTTAAGTATGGCCGGGGTTATTGATATGACCGGCGGGAGTGATGGCAGACCGTGTATTCCCGGGGTTCAGATTGCCGGTATGGCCGGGGGAGGCATGAATGCGGTAATTGCCATATTATTGGCTTTGATTGACCGTGAAAAAACCGGACGGGGACAGTTTTGTGATATTGCCATGCTGGATGGTTCCATTAGTCTAATGGGTTATGCACTGGGGGAACTATTTGGGTCCCAAAGGTCCGGTAACCGGGGAAAGGAAATCCTTACCGGAGGATTTGCCTGCTATAATCTTTACCGCTGCAAAGATGATAAATATTTCAGTCTGGGAGCAATAGAAGGCAAGTTCTGGAGTGAGTTCTGCCAGACGCTCGGAGTGCCTCACTTAATTAATTGTCAGTGGGATATTTCCCGGCAGGATGAAATGCACCGGGAAATTGAATTAATTACCCGGCAGAAAAACCGGGATGAATGGATAGAAATATTCAGCGGAGCCAACATTTGTCTGGCACCGGTATTAAGCGTGGAAGAGATGATTGAACATCCCCAGGTTAAGGCTCGCAATATGATTCATGTGCTCAAGGATTTAAATCAAACCGGAATAGATTTGCCCGTACCAGCTCCGGCAATTGCCATGTCACAATCACCGGCACAGGTTAATCTTTCCTTCCCAAAATTAGGAGAGAATACTGATGAGCTTTTAGCCGAATTGGGATTTTCAACGGAACAAATTCAGAGCCTGCGTGACCGACGGGTGATTGGCAATTAGCGAAGTGGATCAAAACTGGATGGTTTTACTCCGCTGCTTAGATAATAATTATCTTTGTCCTGTATGACTTTACCGCTGGCAATAAGATGTTGCAAATGAATCTCAATCATAGTGATTTCATAAAGGAAAAATACTTGTTGCGGGGGAGGCAGCTGCTGATAAACCGGCAAATGTTTGGCTATTTCAACCGGAGTATGCTTTCCCCGATACATTAATGATACTATCCGATGTTCGCGCTCATAAATAATATCGCGATATTCTTTAAGTCGGGAGATTATACGCTCTTTGATTATTGCCTGCCCGTGACCGCTAATGATAAAATCGGGTTTAAGTTCAATTAATCTTTTAATTGAGCCAATTAATTCTGATATTGAACAGTTTATATTGCCGTACCAGGGGCCAAAGGGGGACAGGTCCAGATCAGCAGTAAAAACAAAACCTTGATCAGGGAATAAGAAACCGCAGTGACCAGCCGAATGACCAGGCAGATGCAGAACCTCGAAACGAGTATTACCCGTTTCTATTATTTGACCATCAGATAAATTGCCATTTACATGCGTGGTACGGTATTTAATCGCGTCCATATACAGGGTGTGCATTTTTTCATCAGGTACCCGTGCATAAAAATTGAAATTATGCAGATAAGCTTTTGCTGACTGGGCCATAGCCTGGTCTTTTTCATGCATAAGCACTCTGGCATCGGGATAATCAATATTATGAAAATAATGATCCAGATGACCGTGGGAATTTACTATTAAATCAATTCGTTTTCCGCTGAGATTACTCATTTCATTATCAGTCGGACTCGAATCTATCAGACATCCAATATCATCATCAATCCAGATACAGTTACAGTAAGGAAATTTAAACCTTGGCAGCTCCAATACTTTAATGTGTCCGGTTATTTTAAACAAAAGTCAGTTCCCCCTGCCGCTCCGTAAGTGTTCTTACATTATACCTGTTTAGAACAGATTATTACTACCTATGACTTTGTCGATATGAATAAATACAAAAAGCCCGCCATAAAAGGCGGGCTTTTTTAAGCAGTCGGTAGTTTTTATTTAGGAGCCATACGGATGGCGCCATCCAGACGAATGGTTTCAGCGTTCAGATAATTGTTTTCTACAATAGCCTGAACTAACATAGCAAACTCAACCGGATTTCCCAGTCTCTGAGGCATCGGGATTGATGCAGCCAGGGAATCACGAGCAGCCTGAGGTAGCTGTTGCAGCATCGGGGTGTCAAAAGTTCCCGGAGCAATGGTGTTACAACGAATCAAATGTCTGGATAAGTCTCTGGCTACAGGAAGAGTCATGGCAGCTACTCCGCCTTTGGATGCGGAATAAGCAGCCTGTCCAATCTGACCATCAAAAGCAGCTACAGAAGCTACGTTGATGATAACACCCTTTTCGCCTTCGTCGCCAGCATCGTTTTTGTCCATTGCATATGCAGCATTGGAAAGCATATTAAAAGCGCCAATCAGGTTAACATCCATAACCATCTTAAACCAATCAATGTTCCAGGGGCCGTCTTTGCCGATGGTACGTCCAGCGCTGCCCATTCCGGCATTGTTTACCAGAATGTGAAGAGCACCAAACTTGTCAACAGCAGCATTGATGGTGGCTTTTACATCATCAGTAGAAGTTACATTACATTTTACAAATAAAGCTTTGTCACCTAATTTTGCAGCCAGCGCATTTCCTTTTTCTTCGTTAAGGTCAGCGATGACAACATTGGCACCAGCAGCGTGCAGACGCTCTACTGCTGCTTCACCAAGACCGGATGCTCCACCGGTTACGATAGCAGTCTTTCCAGCGATCTTCATACTATACCTTCACTCCTTTTTAAAATTTTTTGGGTAAGAGTAGATATTCGTCCGGGTCTTAAAATATAATGCCCTTCCTCAACCCCCTTATCCGTTCATACAGCATCTGCCATATATTAACCATATTAACACATTTATCTGAGAAGTGAAATGAGATATCTGCAATTAATTATATTATTCACAATTAAAAAAAGTGTGACAATTCATAACTGACGGAGATTGGTGGCCCAATAGGCTTTATTATCCTCTATTGAAGATTTGCCTTGTTATATTATGAACAATTGAGTGGGTAATATTTATTATCAGTATGCTATTATGAAAAAACAAATAATTATTAATGAAGCGGAGGTGGTGGTATGAAATTTGACGGAAAATTATTGTTTAGACTAACTTTAATTATTTTAGGGGGCTTTTTAATAATTAATGGTTTGGCAGACAAAAAAGCATCAGATCAATCAACCCAACCGGGTAATTCAACATTTAATGAATCAATTAATGCTGAACAGACTATTGCCAATGCTCAGAAAGAAGGACTGGCCGTCTGGGTTTTGTTTGGCACTGATACCTGTCCGTATTGTAAAGATCAGCTGGTCAGCTTTGATGAATTGCAGCCGGAATATGAAAAAAAGGCGCGTTTTGTTTATGTCAATTTAAGTAAAAGGGAAAATACCACGTTGGGGAATCAGTACAAGATTCAGGTTGTGCCAACCAGTATTATTCTGAACAATAAAGGTCAGATTAGCTTTGAACAGGCCGGATTGTTAGCCAACGATGTTTTAAAGCATGAGTTGGATAAAGCCACAGATTCAGAGTAGGGCAATTGATGGGCCTTGGGAAGCATATTTTTGAACCGACTCTGCCTGATTATTCTACGGTTTCGATATCGGTATTATATAAACTGCGATCCAGATCCGGAATAAACAGGGCAGATATTAAATTTAGAATGGCGATAAATGCAGCAGCCAGAAAAACCCACTGAGGCCCGGTATATGCCCAGAGAAAACCACCGGCAACGGGAACCAGCATAGATACCCCATGATCAAGAGTTACTCCCATGGATAGAGAAGGAGCAATATCTGACTGACTGTCAGCAATGCGGTTCAAGTAAGTCGCCCGGGCTATATTAACGGAAAACAATAATTGATCAGCTACATAACAAACCATTATTATTATGAGAGCAATTCGGGCCGGAAACCACAGGGGAGACATTCCATACAGGACACAGATGATTATGAGCAGTACAGACTCAATACTGATTACTATTTTTTCTCCCCAGCTGTCAATTGCCCGACCTAAAAGCGGCCTGAATACCAGACTTATTACCGTACCAATTATACCCAAAAAAGCAAAGGTTTCTATATCACAGCTGAACATCTTGATTAATACCCAGGGGGCAAAAGTCAGAAATATCTGTTTTCGTGCTCCAAATAAAATGTTTAATAAATAGAACAAACTGTATTTGCGTTTAATTAGCAAGTATTTTTCCGGGCGTTTAAGGGGTATGGGTTTAATTAACAGCATACTAAAACTGGCCAACAAGGCACAAATACCGGCAATAAGAAAAATCACACTGAAAGAAATATTTAAATGCGTAGCTCCCCAGTACACCACTCCCATACCCAATAGAATTCCAACTGATTCCAGTGCTCCAATGGCACCGAGCAATCGCCCCTCGTGGCCCCTGTCAGCCAGACGGAGACAAATTGAGTTTTTAAGTGTCATATATAGATGAGCGCCGGTACTCCAAATGAGCATCCATACTATCACCCAATTCATTTCCGGAGCCAGATATGCCTGACCTAAAAGCGATATGCAAACTAGAAAGGCAGCAAACATAGCAATGCGCGTGTCAGGTAAAAAGGCTAATAAGGCAAAAATGAAGACAATAAGGAAACCGGGCAGTTCGCGCGGAAACTCCAGTGCTCCGCGGGCTACGGCATCCAATTGGTGAACCTGGGCCAGATAATTATTAAAAGACGGTTCATACAGACCGCTATATATGCCTATGAAAAGGCTGGCAGCAGCAAATAAAAACAGTGGGGTTAATATTTTTTCATGGTTCATAATAGAATCCTCGGCTAAAAATAATTAAGAGTTTTGCATAATTTAAAAGTCCGGATTATCCAGTCGGGTGCAACACTGCAAGAGCCCGGCTTCCATACTCCGGTTTCATAATTTTATTTTTGTCGGTTCAGAACACATAATAACTTAAAAATCCTTAATGATTAATTCTATACCTTTATTATCAGTTATGCGAAGAGAATTTCTTTATTCCGCACTCAAAAATCCCTGCCATAAAATTACGAACAAAAATAATGAGATAGAGTAATAGACTCTTTAATCCTGCCATATGTTTAGATAACCGAGTATGATGGTTATAATTAAACCTTGTTTAAATTAATCATAAAGAGTTACAATGCCTTATAGTTTCCCGAAAGGAAATTAATTAAAGGGGGGAACCTCCATCGCTATAAGACTTTACGCCGATAATGCCTGTGATTTGGAAGCGGACCTTTTACAAGAGCTTGATATTAAGCTGTTTCATATGCCGGTAACTATTAAAGACACTACCTATTATGATCGGTTGACTATTCAGCCGCCGGATTTTTATCGTTTGATTTCCGAACCGGGTGTTATGCCGACTACTTCACAGATAACTCCGCTTGAGTTTCAACAGGAGTTTGAAGAGGTGATCAAAAGCAGTTCAGATCAGGTCATATACATTGCTTTTTCATCTGAGCTGAGCGGTACCTGGCAATCAGCCTGTATTGCCCGTGACATTGTTGCCCCTGATCGGATAACTGTGATTGACTCCAAAAGTGCCTCGGTTGGATATGGTCTTACGGTAATTCGTGCTGCCCGTGCTATTCAGGCTGGTAAAAATAAAGAAGAAGTGCTGGCGGAAATAGAAGACAATATTAATCGTATCCAACATTTATTTATAGTAGGCAGTTTTGAAATGCTCAAACGGGGTGGCAGGGTAAGCGCGACCTCAGCTGCACTGGGTAATTTATTAAATATAAAACTAATTTTACATTTTGTTAATGGAGCTATCCTACCTTTGGAAAAAGTTCACGGATTAAAGAAAGCAAAAAAGAGAATGCTGGAAATTATGGAGCAAAGAGGCCGGGATTTATCACAGCAGTTAATTGGAATTAACTATTCCAACGATTATGAAGGAGCTTTGGAAATAAAACAACTGCTGGAGAAAAAGTTTGGCTGTAAGGATTTTGTGATTTCAGAAATTGGCGCTGCCATTGGCTCCCATGTCGGGGCTGGAACTTATTCGGTATTTTTCCTTAGTTAATTTAAAGCGCAGGATATCAAACATTAGTTAATTATACTTAAAGAATATTTTTATGATAAGAGGCCTGGAAAACATGCCTCTTTTTTATCCCCCGTATTAAACCATTAAGCAGTGTATTTCTGACCGTTTGCTTTTAATATAGTCTTTTATTTATATCCGGGTAAGCAACCTTTATGATGTCAATATAGTTTTACATTGGATATAGGCCTGGGTAAAAATGTCTTCCCAATATTCATGCCGACCTTGTTTAATTGGCATAGCACTAAATCTGATATATTTTTATTGGCAGAAAAGGTTTATCGCGATAAACTTCAATTAAGTTTATTGCGATAAACCTTTTCTGCCAGGAGGAATCAATGATGGAAGAATTTAAACTTTTTGATGCCGAATACAAATTCATGGATATCATTTGGGAACTGGAACCCATAAACTCGACTGAATTAACTAAAGTTTGCTTAAAAAAATTGGGGTGGAAAAAATCTACAACTTATACCATGATAAGAAAATTAGCCGGGCGCGGTATTTTAAAAAACGAAAATGCAACGGTGGAAGCCCTGGTAAAGAGGGAAGAGGTTCAAAAACACGATAGTGAAGTGCTGCTTAATAGGACATTTAATAACTCCCTGCCAATATTTCTGGCTACATTTTTACAAGATAAAGAATTATCCAAACAGGAAGCAGAGGAAATAAAAAAAATGATAGAGGAGGCAACGAAATGAGCAGTTATTTTATAACCGTGTTAAATATGAGTCTTACTGCCAGTTATGTAGTTTTGGCAGTTATTATAGTCAGGCTGCTGATAAAAAGAGCGCCCAAGATATTTTCCTATGCTCTTTGGGCGATTGTATTGTTCCGGTTGGTATGTCCTTTTTCATTTGAAAGTAATTTTAGTTTGATACCCAATAATAATGAAATTATTCCCCGTGATATTATTTATTCTCAAAATCCTGCTATAAATACTGGTGTTACAATAACCGATAAGGCAATAAATCAGTCGATACAATCTACTTTACCACCGGTTAATCCGGCAGCCAGTGTTAATCCCATGGGAATCGCATTAGAAATTGGAGCAATAATCTGGATACTGGGAATTGTTGCGCTTTTAGCCTATGCATTAATTTCTTATTTTAGATTGAAGCGCAGACTTTCTACTGCTACATTGGTTAATGATAATATTTATGAAACTGATGGGATTAAAACTCCATTTGTCTTAGGCCTGATTCAACCAGGAATCTATATTCCCACCAATCTGTCGGGAAGTGAACTGGGTTATATCATCAAACACGAAGAGACCCATATCAGAAGGTATGACTATATCATTAAGCCGGTAGCATTTTTGGCCCTGGTCATCCATTGGTTTAATCCTCTTATATGGATTTCCTATTTTCTTATGGTCAAGGATATGGAAATGTCTTGCGATGAAAGTGTAATGAAACAGTTCAGCGGGGACATACGGGCAAGCTATTCCAACTCCCTGCTTTCTCTTTCCATAAAGCAGAGTGGCCTCTTAAGCCCTCTGGCGTTTGGGGAGAGTAACGTCAAATCCAGAATAAAGAATGTACTGAATTATAGAAAACCAGCCTTTTGGACGGTGGTGATTATCGCTGTTGCAGCAATAGTGATATCAGCAGGACTTATGGTTGATCCGGTCAATACGATTACCTATAAAAATGAAGCACTGGGGTTCTCATTGAAACTTCCGAAGGATTGGGAAGGCAAATACATTATAAAGGAAACAGATAATAATATTACTATTTTCAATAAGAAGATATATGAAAAATATGACGGCATGGGGCGTATTGCCAGCGTAGAACGGCAGATTGGAGAAATGATTACCGCAGAAGATATGTTGCAGGCACCTGTAGGGCAACAAATTGTGTTGCAGGGTAATGGATTTACATACTTTATCCAAATGCCCTCTGATGTACAGTATCCTTTGGATGATACAGCATTTAGCAATGAATACAACGACATGAGTGAACAAATGGCAGATATATCGCGCAGCATTGCCCTTATTGGAAAACGGCAACCCGTGGCTGCTAATCAGGGGTTTAAAGTAAAAGGCACCAGTTTCTTTACCATAGAAATCCCTCAAGGTTGGGAAATGAAAGCTATGGAAGGCTTCCCGCCTTACTGGACCATGTATGTCGGTGATCAACAGGTGGGGAGAGTGGAATTAGTTCCATATAATAGCACGGAAAGATTCAATGAAAAGTATTTATTAGATGACCAGGCCTTACGCAAAGTACATATTGTTATTAATCCGGAAGACACTAACCACAAAACAATCGAAAAAATAATAAACAGTTTTCAGTTTGCAGGTGGCCCTTATAATGTGGTTGATTTGTTAACTGCCGCAGAAGAATACGTAGCACGAGGCGGTGAAAGGATTTTCGGACAGATAGCTGGTTTTAAGATGGAAAATGGAAAACCGGTAGCTGTTCATGTCAAGATTATGAAATTCATACCTGATGGTCCGGGAGATGACAATCCTAACGGCTTTCTTATTGAAGATTTAAACCAGACGAAAACCTATACTTTGGATTGGGGAGTACATATTGTACCGCTGGTAGCACCAAATCATCATACTTATGGGATTTACGAGATGCCGCTGCTGGATGAGACTTTTATTAATAATTATCCTGATTACGGGCAATTTTTCTATGATTTTATCATAGGCAGCGACGGACAGTTGAAATTTGTTTTAGGTCGCTATATACCTTGATTTTTTTCATTCCGTTTAAATATGAATGAGGAGAAGTTATTCTGCTGGTTTTTTCATTTTACTTAGAGGCTAATAACTTTGTATATATTTTAGGAATAATAAATCAATTAGGGTAAAATTTCATGATGATTAAAAGGATATAAAAGGGTTTAAACTCTAAACAAATTAAAAGGATAAATTAAACTTAAGTGTATAAGGTACCCGGATAAAAGGTCGGGATGATAGGGCATCAGGTGCGAGACCTGGGCAGCCCATACTACTGTAACTTTGACGAAATCTGAGCATTTTGGCCACTGTTGGTTATGATGGGAGGGGAACAGAGAGTAGGATGGCAAGAAGCCAGGAGACCTGCCTTATGACTTGATAATCTTGTTCTTTGGGTGTGAAATATGGGGTTAGAGACAATTACTCTATACAATTGTATCTATTTCTCCTGCCATTCTATAAAATCATTATTAATTAGGTCAGGTTCTATAATATAACATACCTTCCTGAATTCATCATCATATAACTAATATAATAACCCCATAATGAGCATAATTATTTACAGCAGAGTTTTATTTTTGCTTAAAAGGGGGCACTTAATTTGACCTGTCCGGATATTGAAAACCGATATGATCAGAAAATGGATGAGATACAGCCATTGCTGGACCGATACAGCAACTATGATCTGGTAATAGGTATACCTTTTCGGGATGAATATGATCATTTGCCTAAAATGTTATCTTCTATTGATCAGGTGCTGAAATCCTGGATAGGACGCCGCCAATTGATTGTATGTGCCGGCGATTATTCAGCCGGACCCATTCTGGATACTATTCATCTGCTTAATCTGCAACATCCGCATATAGAGTATTTAATGCCACCCGAAATAAGCGGCCGGGGGATGTGTGTCAGGGCCATAATGGATATCGCCGGTAAACTGGACGCTGATCTGATTTTATTTAATGCCCATATGACAACTGATAATGGACCCGGAGTTGACGATGCCTGGCTGGAAAGCCTGCTGACTCCCATTCAGGGAGAATATGACATGGTTTTGGGCAGCCTGCGTCGTTATATGGGAATTGACAGTATTGCCCATATGTTGGCGGCTCCGATTCTGGAAAGCTTTTACGGATGCCGTTTGAGTGATCCGTTGGGAGGGATTTATGCTCTAAGTCATGATTTTGTGGAAGAATTGGCGCATGAGGCCCGATTCTGGGGAAAATATATTCAGGGCCATGGAGTTGATTTCTGGATAATAACGCGGGCATTGTGCTGGAACAAGCGAATTTGTGAAGTTAACAAAGGGGGGACTGTCAGAACTCACAGTCTGGAAACCCGTAATAAGATATTCTATGATAATGCGCTGACTATTTTTGAGGCTTTGAAAAGGGATAGCGCCATCTGGCTGCAGGATCGGCTGATAATAAAAGTAGCGGATATATTAGCCCGCAGTGAGATAAAAAGACCGGATAACATTAATTATGCCATAGACGATCTACTGGGGAATTACTATAGTGGTTGCGAAAATAACAAACAATTATGTGAATTAGTAAAAAGTAAAGTTAAATTACCGTTATGGGAAGAGCTTAAACAGGGCGAGAAATTTTATCTTTCGGATGAAGATTGGATAACGGCTTTATTTGAATTATTTTTGCAGTATTCATTTGACGAATACTATAACGACCGGGAAATTATATCGCTGTTAACCTCTCTGTATAATGGGCGGGTAGCCAGTTATAGCTTGGAAATGCAGACTTTTGGCGAAAAAGCAACCGCTGTTGGCGAGGCGGAGCTCGATAATCTTATGGTAGGGAAAATGGAATCAATTCGTCAGCGTCTAACCAATAATTTCTGGGATAAAAAAGCGGATTTAAACCGCCGGTGGCTGGAACACTGGGAGCAAAGAAAACCGGCCATAATCCCTCTGGGCTATATGGAGTATGTTCCCGGTAAACCGGTAGTCGTACCTAAAAGAATTGCCGGCAAAGATCAGCGTATAGTTCAAACCGATGATATTTTTAAAGATTTACGCCGCCAATATGAATCTGATTTTAATCAGTTTTTAAGCCAGGGTCTCAATCTGCCTGTTGATACCGGTCCGGAAAATATAATCCTGGCAGTAGAGGAGTTTATGCTCCGGGTGGAACAAACCCTGGATGAAGTTTTCCCCGGAGATATCCGAACCGAAAGAGGCCTGCAGCAGTTTATCGATAAATTATTTTCGATATTCCCTGATCAGCGTATGTTTACTATGAGTACAGATTTATTAAGGGAAATGATTATCCGTTTTCCGCCGGTAAATCTGATGATTCCACGCGGATTTTATCAGCCTCATCAGTTAATTGACAATCTGGATACCCGTGATGCGGTGACTTATGCCAACCTGGTTGAAAGTCTGAGTTATACTGACCGTGATCTAATCTGGCTGGCAGATAACTTAAAACCGGAGAGTTTTGAATGGACTGATTTAAAACCAGTTTTGCTGACCGAGGAAGTTCGGATGGGAGTTCTGAGCCAGGTGAAAATATCCAACCTTAACCGGGTAACCGGACGGGTAGTAATTCGCCCGCTGGACGCCGGAAAAGGCGGTAAGTTTCCCAAACTCAGATATTTTACCAGCATTGTTCGCCGTATGGCTCAGGCTGATCATTATTCGGAGCTGTTTTTAAATACCGTATCCGAACGCAAGAATATTGGTCTTAAAGTGCGTAATGCATTGCTGGGAGTAAGGCGGGGAGAAGATTTTTCCGCTCATAATATTTTTGAAAATTACCATCATCGCAGTATGGTGGAAAAAATGCAGTATCTGGCTGGTCAACTGGAGCAGGAAGGTAAAGATGAGGCTGCCCGTACCATTGGACTGATGGCTTCCGGTTATGGTCTGAGTCAGGTATTGGAAAATGAAGTGTACCTGACCTGCACAGCCTGGAGCTGGGCCAGTTACAGTTACAAGGGCGGGGTTAAAATTCCCACGCCTTTAACCACCAGTGTTGAATCCCGCTGGTTTAACCATGACTTCCTGGAAATTTTGTATCGACAGTTAGGTTATAATCCTGAGGAAATCATCGCGTTAGTCTTGCGCCTGATTCAGGCTGGAAAGAGCAATCAAAACCTGCTGGATATGCTTATGCCAACCCGGCCTAAAGATGTGGCGGTAGTGGTACAGGAGACCACTAATGAACCCAGCAGACACTTGCAGCGCTACTATGGTAACCCATTGCTGGAACCGGTAGATTCCTGGTGGGAATCCAAATATGTGCTTAATCCTGGGGCATTACGAATAGGAGATAAAGTCTATCTGTTTTACCGGGCGGTGGGAGAGGATCAGATATCCCGTATCGGCCTGGCCATAACTGATGGCTATAAAGTATTGGAACGATTAAGCGAACCGATATTCTTGCCGGAAACTCCCGAAGAAGCTATGGGATGTGAAGACCCGCGCTTAACTATTATTGATGAGCGGATATTTATGCTGTATACGGCTTATGATGGCAATATTGCTCAGATTGCAGCTGCTTCCATCAGGGTAGATGACTTTAAGGCCGGAAATTATACCAACTGGCAGCGGGAAGGCCTGGCGTTTAAAAATATCTGGGATAAGGATGCCATAGTTTTCCCGGAGAAGATTCACGGCAAATACATTGTTTATCATCGGATTGAACCCAGCATCTGGGTAACTTATGCCAATGAACTATGTTTTCCGTTACGGGAAAACCATGCCATTATTGTGGGACCGCGTCCAGGGCGTATGTGGGATTCTTTAAAAATAGGTGCCGGCGCCCAGGCCTTAAAGACTAAATATGGCTGGCTGTTGATTTACCATGGAGTAGACAATAATTATGTTTATCGTCTGGGGGTTTTACTGGTGGATCTTAATAATCCCCAAAAGGTTATTTATCGTTCCCCCAATCCCATTTTGGAACCGGAAGAAGACTATGAGATTGGACTTTCCGGTGCCTGGGTGCCTAATGTCGTCTTCACCTGCGGTGCAGTAGCCGGCAGCGACAAGGATATACTGGAAGATGATGATGAAATCCTGGTTTATTACGGAGCAGCAGATACCAGTATAGGTGTAGCAACTGCAACGCTGGCTGATTTAATCCCGGAAAGATTCCGAATTAGCCGCTGATGACTGTAAATTGAACACTAAGAAGTAGCATGTTTTAAAAAAGTCTGGCGAGTCTTAACCTGACATAAGCTGATTTATTCTGACTTGGCCAGACTTGAATCGTCAGGTTTTTTTCAACAATCGCATACCATTAAGCGTCACCAGAATCGAAGTGCCCACATCCCCGACTACTGCCAGCCACATGGTCAGCAGTCCGGGAATAATCATTAACAGAATGGCGGTCTTAAATAGCAAAGAAAAGGCGATATTTTGTTTGATAATTCTCAGGGTTTGCCGGCTGAGTCTGATGGCAAAGGGCAAACGGGATAAATCATCGGACATGAGAGCAATATCAGCCGTTTCCAGAGCTACATCCGTACCGGCAGTTCCCATGGCTATCCCGACGGTAGCTCTGGCGAGAGCCGGCGCGTCGTTTATGCCGTCACCTACCATGGCTACACGGTTTTCAGCCAACAGTTGTTCAATAACCTTCAATTTGTCATCAGGCAACAACTCCGCATAATAATTGTCCAGACCAGAATTTATAGCAGTAGTCTCTGCCACCTGGCGATTATCACCAGTCAGCATAATTATCTGCTTTATGCCTGCTTTTCGCAGTGCAGCAGTCACATAGGCGATATCCGGACGCAGCTTATCCATTAATGAAATGATACCGGTTATATTGGATTGATTTCCTGTCAATACTACGGTTTTACCTTCATTTTGCAAGCCTGCAATCTGTTCCATATGGTTCCGGGTATCAAAGTTAAGGCTTTCAAAATAGCGTAAATTACCTATATAATAGCGCTGTTTATTAATAATACCGCTGGCACCTTTTCCCGGTACCGCCTGAAAATCAGATACCGGAGGAATGTTAATCGCTGTACTCTTGGCCTTACTTACAATGCCACTGGCCAGCGGGTGCTCAGATCGATTTTCAATACCGGCAGCAACCGCCAGTAATTCATCAACGCCAGTATCAGAAAGGCTTATCAGATCGACAACTTCCAATTTCCCTTCTGTAAGCGTACCGGTTTTATCAAAGGCTATGACTGATAAATTGCCCAGTTCCTCCAAATAACTGCCACCTTTAATTAATACTCCCTGGCGGGCGGCATTACCAATCGCGGAAACAATGGAAACCGGTGTTGAAATTACCAGTGCACAGGGACAGGCAACCAGCAGCACAGCCAGAGCCATATAAATCCAGTGATCCCAAGGCTGATTCATTAATAACGGAGGCATGACCGCTATCATTATTGCCAGTACAATAACGGCGGGCGTATAGTAGCGGGCAAAACGATCTATCAGTTGCTGGGATGGAGCCCTTTCGCTCTGGGCCTCCTCTACCATGGTTATTATTCGCTGCAGGGTGGTATTTTTATATTCTCTGGTAACTTTAATTACCAGCGCACCATACTGATTAATTGTACCGGCAAAGACTTCACTGTCCGGATCTTTAAAAACCGGTACTGATTCTCCGGTAATGGCTGCCTGATTAACGGTTGAGCTGCCCGATACCACCAACCCGTCAGCGGCGATAGTTTCCCCGGGAGCAATTATGACTAAATCGCCAATTTCCAATTCAGTAACGGGAATTTTGTATTCCCGGCCATTTCTTCTGACCAGAGCTTCCCGCGGTGATAAATCCATCAGCGTTCGAATGGAATTACGGGTTTTATCAAAGGTATATACCTGCAGGAAATTTCCCAGTGAAAACAGAAAGACTACTGCCAGAGCTTCCTGATACTCACCTGTAATAGTTGCTCCAATAACTGCTATTACCATAAGGGCATTCATATCCAGTTCGTGCAGAGTATGCAGAGTATACCAACCGGTCAGAGCCGGTCGATAAATACCTGCAGCTATACCAATAATAAAAACTGACAAAACAGCTGATTCGGGTATATTCAGCAATATAGTCAGCCAGGCAATAATAAGTGCCAGACCGGATAGAAGCATGGAAGTACTATAATTATGCCTTAGCATATAAACAAGCCTGTTTTTAAAATTCTGCTTCCCGACTTTTTCAACCGAAAGCGATTCAGGGTTGATTTCGTAACCCATTTTTTTTACCAGGTTTATTACCTGTTTTTCTTGATCATTTCCCATTATATCCTGGTATCTTATATTCAGTTTCCCCGTAGAAAAAGCCAGTTGTGCGTCAATTACCTCCGGCAATTGTTTGACAGCCGTTTCAATTTTGGCTGCACAACCCGGTCAATCCATGCCGGTGATATAAAAATTACTTGAGTTGACCTGTAAATCAGTAATATCCATAGCGGTCACAGTTACCGCTCCTTTCCAAAGAAAAAGTTCTATTCAGTCACATGTTCCAATCCCTGCTGGAAAATTTTCTCTACATGTTCATCGGTCAGTGAATAATATACTACTTTGCCTTCCCGTCTGTATTTAACCAGCTTGTCGGCCCTCAGGAGTCTTAGATGATGAGAAACCGAGCTTTCCGATGAACCCGTAACTGCTGCCAGATCACATACACATAATTCGTTATGCAAAAGGGCAAATAATATTTTAATTCTGGAATTATCGCTCAGGGTTTTGAAAATATGGGCCAGAGCCTGCGTTATATCCTCAGAGGGCATAAGCTTTGCTGTGGCCGCTACCTTTTCTTCATGAATACACTGGACACTGCATAAAGCATCATGGTCAAAAGACATAAAAATTCCCTCCACATCATTAACATCTGAACAGATGTTCATATGATAATGATATTATTCAAGCTCTATTTAAGTCAAGTAATTTCACGCAAAAATGGAGTATTTACAGTCCGGCAGAACCGTTGCGAAGCCAGAATCGGCGACCCAATTATTGTGAATCTTACAATAATTTAATCTATTTACTTTATCCTGAGTGATGATATATAATCAAACGGTGTAATTTATTATAGGGAGGTATCGTTTTGCCGTCGAAATTTACTTACAATGAAGAAGCTCTGGAAAATCTGCGCATTGAAGATGCCAGTATATTGGACAGACTCATTGATGACGAATCCTTTCGCGAAGGAAACTTAAGAAAGCACCGGGGTAAAATTGACAAACGCATAACCCTGCAGGAAGCGGTCAGCAAATATGTCAACGATGGGGATATTGTTGCCGATACCGGGTTTTCTTATGTGCGTACACCTATGCAGGTATTTTTTGAAATTTTAAGACAGAAAAAGAAAGACTTGCAGTTTATTGGTTCACCCAATACCAATCAATCCTATGTGGCTTGGGCCGGATGTTCAAAATACTCCCATAACTCCTATATAGGCGCAGAAATGCGCGGGACGGACCGTAATTACTCCCGAATGGTAAAAGACGGCAGAGTAAAAGTACTCTCCGAATGGAGTCACGGCTCCATGGGACTGGGCTTTAAGGCTGCACAATATGGTGCCCCCCATATAGCCTGTAAACAGCTTTTAGGTTCCGAAATGCTTAAATACAATCCTTTTGTAAAACTTTCCCGCGATCCCTGGAGCAACGAACCGGTAGTCCTGGTAAGCGCCCTCCATCCGGATGTGGTATTCATTCACTGCCAGCAGGCTGACCGGTTTGGCAATGCCAAAATCAGCGGACCGGCAGTTAATGACATTGCTCTCGCTTATGCCTGCCGCAAGGTTATAATTACTTGTGAAGAAGTTGTGCCGGAATTAGTCATGCGTTTTGATACCAAAGACACCTGCATTCCTTTTATGATTGTTGATGCGGTAGTAGAATTGCCTTTTGGCTGCCTGCCAGGATGCTGCCCGGGTTATTATTACTGGTCACGCGAGTGGTGGGAATGGTTAATGCGCATTGGCCTGAAATCAGATGAGAGTATTGGAAGTTTCCTTGATTACTGGGTATTTAACACTACCGATCAGTATAGTTTCCTTGAAAAACTTATGGGTGATCTAGGCGGTTTGAAATACCTGAATAATCTAAAGCGTCTGGAAAAAGCGGAAGAATATTTAATCGAGGATATCGGCGTTGATTTCAGTTATGAACCAGTTATACCAAAAACGGAATAAGGGAGGGACAGCTTTGAGTACACCTGCTAATCCATTTGAACAGTTGGCTTATAATATATCTTTACAAATTCAGGACGGTCAAATAGTTTATGTTGGAACCGGTCTGCCCATGGTCGGTGCCATGCTGGCCAAAAAAACCCATGCACCCAATATAACCATGGTTTACGAAAGCGGAGGACAGGATCCCTGGGAAGGACCGATGCCATGGTCGGTTGGCGGAGCAGCTACTTTCAGAAGAGCTCCTATGAACATGGAAATGGCTCATTCATTTGCCATGGCTGCCAATGGTTTTGTTGATATTGCTTTCCAGGGTGCTGCTCAGATTGATATGTATGGCAATCTGAATACCCATTTTATTGGTGGCGGTTTTTGGGATTTCAGATCCCGTTTGACTGGAAGCGGCGGCGGGAATGACCTTAGTTCTCTGAGTGAGAATGTTATCCTGGTTGGTTTGCAGGATCCCACTAAATTCCCGGCCAAGTTGGAGTTTTTAACCAGTCCCGGTCACTTAACCGGCGGTAATAGTCGCCGGGAAGCCGGATTGTTAGGAAACGGACCGGTAGCCTGTGTAACTCAGATTGGGGTTATGGATTTTGACCCGGAAAGCAAATGGATGCGGATTAAAGGGTTAAATCCTGGTATGACACCGGAAATAGCTCAGGCATGTACCGGCTTTGAGCTGATAGTACCTGAGCAAATTGAACATATTCCTACGCCCAGTGATGATATTCTGCAAGTATTGCGCGAAGTGGTAGACCCCCACGGAATATTTATTACTTTCCCACCCCGGGTAAAATAGTTAAAGCAAATAGACAATATTTTTAGGAGGGCTTTTAAAAGGCCCTCCTTCTTTTAGTTATTTGAGGATTTTGCATAATTCACTTTCTTTAATTATAATATAACTTTTTAAAATGTCATCAGCGGCAGCGAAGGAACTATGGCACTTATGAGACTCTTCGCTATCGCTCAGAGTGACAGTATTGAAGGATTTATTTGATTATGCAAAGCTCTCATTTTTATAACCTTTAATTTGGATTATGATTTAGTAATTATCCGCTGATCTGATTCAGCTCATTCAGATTATGGGCTACATATTGTTCAGTCAGCAGCAGGGAGAGTACAGCTTCTGCACCCTGATTCAGATTTACTCCGTCAGCAGTCAGGGCATCATAGCAACCACCGGAATTTTTATCATATAGAGACAGCCCATGTATGTTCCTGCCATGATACCATTGATAAGATATTTTGGCTTTCTCCAGATATTCAATTCTACCGGTAGTGTTATAAGCTTCCAGACAGGCGAAGGCAGTTGAGGCGGCATCAACCGGCTGCTGGTCAAACCTGGCCGGGGAAAAGCCCTTTTGATACCAACCTTCATTGCCAATGATATTTAAATAACCCCTGGCAAATAAAGTGTCGCATAAGAAGCCCATTGATTCATTGGCAATGTTCAGAGTTTTTTTATCTCCGCTCAGACGATACAGACAAAACATGGATTGGGGCAGAATAGCGTTACAATAGGTCAAGGTGTTTTCAAACCAGAACCATTTATTATCCTGACAGTTTTGGTAAAGGCTGATAAGAAAACCACCCAGTTGCTGTATTATCTTATGAAGATTATTATACAGAGCAGGCTGGGTGTGACATAAACCGGTTAAAACATAGGCAATGGCCCGCGGGGATTTGAAACCCAGGGTCCGGGGAAGATTTCTCTGCAGCATTTGACCGCACAGGGACCGAATATCGGCATAGATGGAGTCTGTTCCCAGGCAGCATGCCATTATTGCCCGACCAAAACTATCTTCAGAGTCAAATTGATGGGAAAAACGACCGTTTAACATAAAGTTTGACCAGCTGGTACCCTGTTGGCAGGCATAGAGGAAATCTGCATAATGCCTGGCTAACCGGTAGCCATTCTCCATTTCCAGTGCCACCATAAATGCCCGGGCATTATCATCCAATGTATATCCGCTGGAGGGGTCAGGTGCAGATTTTTTGGAGAACTGCAACATACCGGTTTTATCGGTCATATTAATTAAGTGCCTGTAATCCAGCATAATTAACCTTTTCACTTTCTACCTGATAATCCTGCAGCAGGTTTTTGATTAAGCTATCATAACGGGCGCCTGTCTGAGGCCAGGTCATAGTCTTTCCTATAGCATAAGCATTATTTTGCAATGTTTCTTTCAGTTCCGGGTTATCCAGTATTGAACGCATTAAGGTGGCCAGTTGTTCAGCCTCCGGACCAGCCGATAATAATCCCCGGTTTTCAGATAATAATTCCCGTGCGTGGGCATAGGGAGTAGATACTATAGCCCGTCCGCAGCCAACTGCAAAGGTCAGGGTTCCGCTTACCGCCTGTTCCATATTAGGGTAAGGACTAAGATAAATATCAGTAAGGTAAAGGTATTCCCCTAATTCTTCATCAGTAAGGTGATGATTGACAAAACTAACCTGGTCGCCAATGTTCAGTTCCTTAACCTTATCCTTTAGCATTTCCCGATAACCTTCTCCTTCTTGTTTCTGCAACATGGGATGGGTTTGCCCCAAAATCAGGAAAATAATATCTTTGTAATCTGCAGTTAATTTGCCTATGGCCTCAATTCCCAATTCCAGACCTTTGCCCGGCCCAATTAATCCAAAAGTACTTATAACCTGTTTATCAGCAAGATTATACTTTTGTTTCAGGATGCTGGCCTGTTGAGGTTTAAACTCCGGCACTCCATGTCCGATGATGTTAATCTTCTGCTTCTGTATATCATAAATCTCCTGAAGCAACCGGGCAGAATTTTTGGTCATGCATACTACTGCTGAAGAATAGCTGCATAAAGTCTGCAGAATATTTTTCTGGTGTTCAAATGGACGCGGTAGAACTGTATGAGTTATTACTATATATGGTTTATGCAGAGCCTTAACAAAATCCAGGATATATTCCCCGTCAACTCCGCCATAAATACCATATTCATGCTGAATAACGACCAGATCAATACTATGTGTTTGATTAATATAAGTGGCAGCGCGCAGATAGTCCTGACGGATTTGTTGATTTATATTAATAACTACTTCCGGGCCATATTTATATATATATTCCTGATCAGAAACAGCAGCAACCAGGACTTGCTGACGGTTTTCCAGGCTGCAGCGCAAATCACTGGAAAAATGAGCAATACCACATTGTTTGGGGGGATAAGTGCCCAAGTTAATGATACTCATATCATCACTCCTTATGCTAAAAAAATCTTTATTATTCTTATTCTCCCCGTATAATCTGCTCTTTTATACTTATGCTTCAATTAAATGCCGGTCAGAGACCTTTACATCAATGGATTTAAGATAGTCAAACAGTTCATTTCTAATATTTTTTAAGGCATCCGGAGTACGGCCTTCACAACGAACTATTAATTCGGGTCCGGTATTGGAAGCCCTTACCAGGCCCCAACCATCAGGAAATAAAATCCTGGCCCCATCAACTGTAATCACATCATATTTATTTTGAAAATGTTTTAGAACTTTGGCTACTACCTCAAACTTTTCCTGATCGGAACTGTCAACCCTTAATTCCGGAGTTGAGTAGTACACAGGTATATCTGCCAATATGTCACTTAGTTTATGTTCACTATTACTTAATAGAGCCAATAGGCGGGCAGCAGCATAAACAGCATCATCATATCCATAATATTCATCAGCAAAAAACATATGTCCTGACATCTCGCCGGTAAAGATGGCATTAATTTCTTTCATCTTGGCTTTTATTAACGAATGGCCAGTTTTATACAGAACTACTTTGCCTCCCAGCCGCTCAATTTCATCTATCAGTCCCTGGGAGCATTTAACTTCGACAATTGCTTCAGTACCCGGGTAACGAGGTAATAACTCCCGCCAGAAAAGAATCATTAATTTATCTCCCCAGATTAAATTACCCTGATCATCTACTACTCCAAGACGGTCGCCGTCACCGTCAAAACCTATACCCAGATCAGCCTGGTTATCTCTGACCATCTTAATTAAATCGTGCATATTATCCGGATTAACCGGATCGGGATGATGATTGGGATAGTCAGGATCGGAGTCACAATAAAGTTCAATTACCTCACAACCCAGATCAGCTAAAATGGCCGGGGCAAAAAGTGAGGCGGTGCCATTGGCGCAATCTACGACAACTTTTAGCGGACGAGCTCCCAGCTGGATTTTTTCTTTGATCATAGCCGCATAATCAGGCATGATGTCCTGAGTAGATATTACTCCAATTTCAGATGCAGATTCGAAGGCCCCGGCTTCAACCAGACGCCTGATTTCCTGAATATCATCACCATATATAGTTGATTCACCCAACAGCAGTTTGCAGCCGTTATATTCGGGAGGATTATGACTGGCAGTAACCATTATACCTGCATAGACATTAAGATGGCGGGAAGCATAATAAAACATGGGAGTAATTACCACTCCCAGATCAATCACATTACAACCGCTCTCTATTAATGCCTGGCTGACTACTTTTGCTAATTCCGGGGAGGAATGACGATTATCTCTCCCAAGCAGAATATCGGTTTGACCCTGTTTTTTGGCCAGAACGGCAAAAGCACGGGCAATTTTATCCATCATTACATGGTCAATTTCCGAACCGACAATGCCTCTAATATCATATTGCCGAAAAATATTGCTCATAAAAACCTCTCCTTATTAATAAATTAAGTGAGGAGTCGGGAATTATAAAATTTCGTTTCCTCACCTGGTATTCAATTAATAATTTAATTTGATTATAAGGGGTTTAATTGAGAAAATAAAACCAATGCAGAAAAAACAGACCCTGCCGGCATCTTTTATAATAAATCCTGGCGATTAAGATGGCTCAATTTATCAACTACCTGGCGAATATCCTGGGCACGGTTTCTATCGGCTACAAAGACAATATCGTCAGTTTCAACTATCAGCAAATTATCCACTCCAAACAAAACGATGCTTTTTTCAACTTGTTTTACCACACAATCAGAACTTTCTAATGCCACCAGATCTTCACCGCAACATACATTATGATCGGCATCGGCAGGGAACACTTCCGGCAAAGCATTCCAACTTCCCAAATCACACCAGCCAAAATCAGAGGGTACAACTGCCATGCGGGTACATTTTTCCGCTAATCCGTAATCCAGACTTATATTAGGTAAACTGGAATAAGAATGAATATAATTTTCCAGACCGGAGGTTATGGGGGTATATATTTCAGGTAGATGTTGTTGGAATTCTTCCAATAAAACACTGGCTCTGGATATATAAATACCGGCATTCCACATATGTTCACCGCTATTGACATATTGCCTGGCAGTATCCATATCCGGTTTTTCACAAAAAGAGTTTACTCCATATACATCTGGCAAACTGCCAAACTCCCAGCGGGTTTTTTCAATATAACCATAACCGGTTTCCGGACGATGAGGATTAA